>SDBT01012315.1_pt1 | contig 13743 bp, 11 predicted proteins | sample 2277101 | NCBI WGS metagenome assembly SDBT01 (sample SAMN10404973, study PRJNA504765) | marine sediment metagenome | isolation source: marine sediment core GS10_PC15, 103 cmbsf | place: Arctic Ocean: Southern Knipovich Ridge | collected 2010
GACAAGATGTTGTACCGAAGCATATTTTTCAACGGTCAGTAATTCCGTAACAATTCTGCTGCCCGGCTCAGCCACCCGCGCAATATCGTTTCTCGCCAAATCAACCAGCATCATATGCTCAGCTAGTTCTTTACGGTCAAGCTTTAGCTCAGCCTCATATCTGAAATCCGTATCGGCATCAATTTTATCTCCAACTTTGCCTCTGGGCTTTGTGCCGGCTATCGGCCTAATCTCCACATCGCGGCGTTCCATTCCGCTGACTCGCAAATTCAGCTCCGGACTCGAACCTAATAATATCGTATTGGCCGTATTGAGATAAAACATATACGGCGAAGGATTCAATTCCCTCAGCCGTTTATAAACATCCAGCGGCTCATCCGGGCACGGCTCTAATTTCGTCCTGCTCAAAACCACCTGAAGAATGTCTCCGTCGATAATATGCTGCTTGGCCTCACGGACCATTTTTTCGTATTCACTTTGGTTGGTATCGGTGCGGGCAGCAGGCAGTTCGCCTTCATATCTGCGTCCCTTCGGCGCATCAAATCGTGCAATATTGAAATAGTAATCGAAGCACTCTTGTGCCTCGGTGATTACGGCGTCACGGTCGCCGCCGGTTACGATACAGTTGACAATAACATAGCCTTTGCCGTGTTCGTGGTCGCAGAGAAAGATGTTGTCAGCGAAGTAAAGCTCGTAATCAGGATTGCCTAAAAGGTCGTTTTTACTGGCTGGGAGTTTTTCAAACTGGTCTATGAAATCGTAGCTTATAGCTCCGAACAGTCCACAGGTCACGCGGAACGGTTTGCTGGCAAGTCTGAATGCAAATGCAACCGCCCGCAGAACGTCCATTTGGTTCGTGCTTTGCAGCCGCGTTTGCTCATCAACTGTTTTTTCGTCCTGCTTAATCCGGCCGGTAATCGCCTCCGGGCCGAATTCGACCGATTCACAAAAATCGAACCGACTCTTTGTCTTGGGGGACAGATATTCTATTATGCGTCTGCCGGTTTTGCTTTTAGCTTGTATAGTAAATTCGTTGCCGGTGCCGGTAAGATAAAGTGCCGGCCTTGCCGTGCCGAAACTTAACGCTCCACTGCCGGCTAAGTACTCTCTGGACTCGAACAAACAGCAGTTTTTGGCCCGGCCGTAGTCGCTTACCTTGGCAAAAAAATCCACAGGGTCGTCCATATCGATTTGTTTGACGATTGGTATAATCTGGCCGGGTTCGGCGCCGGCTATTATCTGTCTGTAATCATCCATAGTGCCTACCTTTATTATAATTTCTATCCGCAAATCGCCAAAAATACAAACAAAAAAAGCAGCTTACTTTTCCAGCAGGCTGCCCGTTTTTTGCGAATCTAACAAATTATCTTTAGCAAATCACCGCTCACCCGCCGGACTATATATCCGCAGGCCACCACCAGTTAATGGTATTTTTGCAGTCAATTCGCCTCATAATAAAACTATTAAACCAAATCAACCCACCATTGTCAAGGATAATCTTAGACCCTGAAAATCACAAAAGCCCTTGCACCCATAACTGCTCTGACTGGAGATTTGCCCGGGTTAACCGCCTTTTTGCGTAAATGACCACCTCAAAACCATTTGAAGAATTCTGGAAGGCCTTTGCTTTTGGTATAAGAACTCTCTGATTTTACGTTTTGAAGACGCATTGTCATGACAGCCCGGGTCCCGTTTTATTAAAATCTTTTTTCGACCACCTAAGATCTACCAGGCCGCGGTAACGTCATAAGTCCATTTTTTATAAATCACCTCTATTTTTTCAAAAAGAAACAGATTTGGCCTGTTGACCCCGTTAGAAATTCTACAAAAAAGGGAAATTTCTAACGGGGTTGACAAAGGGCTCTGTCTCGCTTAGTATGCTTTGGCAGTGGTTTTTTGATGAAATTCTACTGCCGGGAAAGGTAAGAGTGAAAGTTTTAGCTTGTATACCTGCTCGTTACGGTTCTACCAGATTTGCCGGTAAAGTTCTCGCCAAGGATACGGGTAAGTTTCTCATCCAGCATACCTACGAGCGGGCCTGCCAGGCCGGTTTAATCGATAAGGTAATAATAGCAGCCGACGATGAAAGGGTCGCTGCTGCTGCCAAATCCTTCGGTGCCGAGTGCATCCTGACCTCGCCGGAGCACAAAAGCGGCACCGACCGCATCGCCGAAGCTGTTAAAAAATTAGCGGATAGCGGACAGCGGATAGCAGATAGACAAGGAAAACTAAACGCTATACGCTATACGCTAAACGCTAATGATATCGTAGTGAACGTCCAGGCCGACGAGCCGGAGATTGACCCGGAAAATATCGATTTCCTGGCCCGGCTCTTAATGGAAAATCCTGATTGCTCAATGGCTACACTGGCTGCGCAGTTTGAAAACATCGAGCAGATTGCCGACCCGAATATTGTGAAAGTTGTGGTTGATGGCAACGATTATGCAATTTATTTTTCGCGAGCGTCTATCCCTTATGATAGAGAAAGCTCCGGCATAGGCAAAGTGCAGCAGTATCTGCGCCATATCGGAATTTATGCCTACCGCAAAGAGTTTCTGTTGAAAATCACCGCTTTGCCGCAAACGCCGCTGGAGAAAATCGAAAAGCTTGAGCAACTGCGGGCGATAGAGAATGGCTTTGACATTTTGGTCGGCAAAGTCGAACATACCTGCGATGGCATAGATACACCGCAGCAATACGCCGAATTTGTTGCCCGGTATTCAAAAAAGAGTAAAGCGTGAAGTCAGACGAAGTTGAACTACGTTTTGAACATTTGATATTTGAATTTCGAATTTGTTTGTGATTTGTAATTTGTTTGTGGTTTGTGATTTCCTTCGAATAAAAGGTGATTTATGTCGAAAGATAAAGATTTATTAGCTTCTGTCAGTGACGTTTCAACTGAGAGTGAGTTTTTCTCGCCGATGCCGGATGGCTATAAAAAGGGGAAGACCCGCTACTGCTTTGTGATGGGCACGGTGATGAGCGGCCTGGGCAAAGGGATATTCTCATCCTGCCTTGCCAAGCTGATGCAGGATAAGGGACTGAAAGTTACGCCGATTAAGCTTGAGGGTTATCTGAACATAGATTCCGGGACGCTGAATCCTTTTCGGCACGGTGAGGTCTTTGTGCTCGATGACGGTATGGAATGTGATATGGATTTGGGCACTTATGAGAGGATGCTCGACCAGGATTTGAGCAGGGCAAACTTCGCCACGAGCGGACAGATATTCAGCTCGATTTTGCACAAAGAACGCCACGGCGACTATCTCGGCAGAGACGTTCAGATGATTCCACACGTTACCGGCGAGGTCAAACTGAAACTCCGTCAGTTAGCAGCTGAAACCGATGCCGATATAGTATTCGTCGAGATTGGCGGCACGGTCGGCGATTTGGAAAATGCCTATTTTATCGAGGCAATGCGAGAGCTCGCATACGAAGAAGGGCCCAACAGCTGCTGCTTTGTGGCACTGACCTATATAATGGAACCAAAAACACTCGGCGAACAGAAATCAAAGGCTGCACAATTAGGTATTAAGCAGCTTATGCAATGTGGTATTCAGCCGGATATCATCGCCTGCAGGGCAGCCAATCCTGCTACTGAAAAAGTCCGCCAGAAGATAAGTGTATACAGTAATGTCCCCTTCGGAAGGGTCATAAGTCTGCCGGATTCGGCCAGTATCTATATGATACCGGCGATGCTCAGAGACGCAGGCCTGGACTTTGAAGTCGCCAGACTGCTCAAAATAGAGGACAGGCTCAATCTGCGCCACGAACGCAAGGCCTGGGCACGGTGGTGTGATTTCACCGACAAAATCGGCTCGGCCAATTATCAAATAACCATAGGCATCACCGGCAAATACACATCCGTCCGCGACAGCTACGCCTCGATAATCAATGCCCTTGAGCACGCCGGCATTGCCCTGGCTTCTGATGTCAAGATTAAATGGATAGAGACAACGAGCATTACCGATGAGACCGCAGCCGGGCATCTGGATGGCGTTGATGGTATTATTGTCCCCGGCGGGTTTGGTACCCGCGGTGCCGAAGGAAAAATAGCCTGTGCAAAATACGCCAGGGAAAACAACTTACCTTATCTGGGCCTGTGCTTCGGCTTTCAAATGGCCGTCGTAGAGTTTGCCCGAAATGTTTGCGGCCTCACTCAGGCCAACACCACCGAGATTGACCCCGATTGCTCCAAGCCGGTAATCGATATATTGCCCGAGCAGAAGAAAATAGAAGGCCTGGGCGGAAATATGCGCCTCGGCGGAAGGGACATAGAATTAAAACCACAGACGATTGCCTGGGAGCTTTTTGGTAAGGCCGATACGGTCAGGATGCGATTCAGACACCGCTACGAGGTTGACCCTCATTACATTGAGTCGCTGGAAAAAGCAGGCCTGGTATTCTCCGGAAAAGCTCCCAATCAGCCGATTATGCAAATACTCGAGCTTCCATCCCACCCGTTCTTTATGGGCACCCAGGCACATCCCTGCCTGACTTCGCGCCCCCTTAGACCCCAACCTATGTTTGTAGGACTTGTTGCAGCGGCGATGCGGGAACATTATCCGCAGGAAAAGCTGCCTGATTGTATAGAGGCAACTCAGAAAGTGTGCAGCCGCAGTAGCTGATGGCAGATTACAACGGTTGAGGCCCACCAGGTATCGTTGGCCTTTTTCTCAGTTCCTTGAGTTGTTTTTTAAGTTGTGCTATCTGTGCCTGAAGCATCTTTATTTGCGATTTGAGGCTCTGGTTTTCCTCACGCAGTTTTTGGCTTTCTTCCATAAGAGTCTGCGTCAGGGATTGCATGCCCGCCGATGACCCTTCTTCCAGACTCTTTTTTCCCTGCGGGTATTTTTCGAGCTCCTTGTCACTCTGTTCTAACGCCTTCTTTAGCTGAATGTTTTCAGCGGCTATGAGCCTGTGCTTTTTTATATTCGCTGAATTTTGCTCCCCGCATCCTGCAATTAACATAGCTAAAACAACAGCAGCCGCTAAAACAAACGCCCTCTTTGCCGGTCTTTCCATTTTGTTATCCTTTCGAATTGACTGTTCTCTCCAAAACCGATATAAAACTTGGCCCCTACTATAACAGCACCTCTTCTATTGTCAACGATTGGGACTATTCAAAGAGCACTTTCAGCTTTTCTTTATCAGCCGGGTCGATTTGGTTCTGGTCCGTCCACACCGCCAAATCGAGACTCTTTCTACAGTGACAGTCCTCGCTGACAAGCTCGCCCGCGCTTTGAAGGACCGCCTTGATAAGTTTCAGGCAGTTGTTCGTTGCCGTTTGCAAATTTGCAATAATCTCTTTCAGAAGTGTTTGTTTATTTCTTTGAGCCTCGTGCGGACGCCAGCAGTCATAATCGCTGGCCAACCCAATCAGTGCGTAGCAGATTTGCGCCTCTCTGGCCAGTTTGGCCTCCGGCATAGCGGTCATACCAATCAAATCGCCGCCCCAGCTCTTGTGCATTAACGATTCAGCCTGCGTGGAAAATTGCGGCCCTTCCATACAGACGTATGTACCCTTCGGATGTGTCTTTACCTCGATTGTCTCGGCTGTATCACAGAGTATCTTGCAGACTCGACCGCAGACCGGCTCAGCCATCTCGCAGTGCACCGCTGCATAACCGCCGAAGAAACTGTTTTGTCGGTTGAACGTTTTATCGATAAACTGGTCAACGATAACCAAATCACCAGGCCCGATTTCTTCCCGGAGTGACCCCACCGCCCCACTTGCTATCACCGTATGAACGCCGAGTTTTTTCAACGCAAATATATTAGCCGCAAACGGGACCTCGCCCGGAGAAAGCTTATGCCCCTCGCCGTGTCGATTGAGAATTGCGACCCTGTTTAGCCCTAATCTGCCGACCATAATGCTTGTGCTCGGCTTGCCGAACGGCGTATCAACATCGTGACATTCCACATCAATTAGATGCTCGACCAGCGCATCGCCCAGTCCCGTTCCGCCTATTATACCAATCAATCCCTCTGCCATTTGTCGGGCCTCCATGTAAAATTGCCGTTATGTTACCGCCTTACAGCTATATTTACAAGAGGCAAACACATATTTGGCCCGGGCCAATACCGGTTTCTCTCAGCTAATACAAGCAATTTTTGACTTGATTTTTAGCGTAGTTCCCTCTGAAATATAATCGAGGATGTGCCACGGTGTTAGCCATTTATAATCGCCGACTCTAATAATTCCTTCCCCGCCGATTTACAAGCGGCCGGTAGCGGCTTTAGGTAAATTCTGTATAATCGCTTCTATGAGCTTGGCGAAAGACATAAAGCAAAAGGCTGTCGAATTGGGTTTTGATATAGCCGGCATAACGGATGCCTCGCCGATAGGCGCCGGGCACGTCCAGCGGCTCACCGACTGGCTAAAGTCCGGCTGCGCAGGACAGATGAGCTATATGCACGAAAATTTTGAAAAACGCATCGACCCTGCCGGACTTTTAGAAAACGCACAATCAGTAATATGTCTGGGCTTAAATTACAAACCGCCCGAAAAACCAATACAATCACCAGACCACACCACCCCGGCAGGCCGTGTAGCAAGCTACGCCCAATATCAAGACTATCACTCGTTTATAAAAAAACAACTGCGCAAACTAACTAACTTTATAACCTCTATCGCCGGCGCGGGTTTAAAGTTTAAGATTTGTGTTGACTCGGCACCATTGGCTGAGAAAGCCTTGGCCGCCAGGGCCGGACTCGGATTTATCGGGAAAAATCATCTCTTAATCAATCCCCAACTCGGGCCCCAAATACTCCTGGGCGAAATAATAACCAGCTTAAAACTGCAGCCTGATGAGCCGATTAAAAACAACTGTTTAGATTGTACCAAATGCCTGACTGCCTGCCCGACAGGTGCATTACAGCCGGACGGCCGGCTCGACGCCAATAAGTGTATCAGCTATTTGACAATAGAATACAAAGGTCAAATACCTCACGGTTTAGCTGAAAAAATTGGCGACCGGCTCATCGGATGCGACGAATGTCTCCTGGCCTGTCCCTACCAGCAAAATGCACCCCTATGCAAGAATAAGCAGTTTAAATTCTATAGTAACAGGGCAAGGCTCAATCTGCATGAGATTCTAAGTAGGGGCAGGCCTGCGTGCCTGCCCTATAACTTCGAGGCCCAATTCGCCGACTCACCTATCAAACGCCTAAGCCTCGAACGATTAAAAAGAAACGCCCAAATCTGCCTCACCAATATAACCCGCTAACCCTTGACTTGCCCCATTGCTTAGAGTGCCGTCTACTCTAATGGGGTCATCCCCGCGGAGGCGGGGACCCAGTCTCCTTTTCCCAATAATCAATCATCAGTAATCAATAATCAATTAAAACAGGTGTCAATAAGGCAACTCAAGCAAAAAGGGCTGCAAGTGTTATGCTCACAGCCCCTAACTTATCCTGTGCCAGTTGCCCATTCCCAGTGTAAATATCTGCAATAAAGTGCTAAACCTTTCTTATTTGTTCGGCACAATGGTAACCTCGTCCTCGCCCTCGATTGTTTCGCCGTCATAGGTGGTTCCGGTCAGGACAGCATAGACCGCATCGCCGTCTTGTTGCAACAAGGCAGGATTAATATCGGCAGTTACTACCTGCACCACCAGGTCAACCATGCCGTCTCCATCCGCATCTTCCTCGTGTGCCATGAACTTGTTCTTTCCTCGTATAGCCACGGGTGCTCCGGCAAGGTTGACGGTATTCGGGTCAACGCTTGTCGCATCGAACCCCACCATCGAGAAGATAGCCACTGGAGTCAGTCCGTGCGAGCCTAAGTTGATTGCGTTCGGGTAGCTGCCAGGTTTGATGTCAATCTCGACTACAAGCACAGGTTCGGGCACTGAATACATAACATTATCCAATGTCAACCCCTCGCCATCTAAGTCCTCGATAATGTGTATTTCGGCAATCGGTGTATCACTTGAGTATCCCCTGAAATCTTTTGAAAGGGATGGACCAACAGGCATAGCAAAATTACCTAAAACATTGCCGTTTTCATCCTTGAGAATTATGCTTTCAGTTGGGCTTGTGGTCTCATTATCCACAATATACACACCAAAAGAGACAACTGGCGTTGAGAAAGTAATTAAGATTGATGAGATATCACCCCAAGCATCAAGCGTATGAATTGGGCTGACGTATTCCCCCTTCGACCCTGGATCATTATACAGAACCAGGTCAGCGCCGCTTTTCACAGCAGCAAATTGTATCCCAAGATTCGACCACTCATTACCACTTATGGTAGGTTGGTTCGGTGGTACAGGCGTCCCATCGCCATAAGTTTCAAAATCAATGAAATATTGTGGGTTGCCCGTGTCATTTTTGAAAGTAACTTCGTCAGTGAATTCTACAACTCCAGCTACACAAACAGAACTTATGCAAAGTACAAATATTGTAACTTGAATTATTGAACGGTATTTTTTTTTGCCAAGCCCTTCTTTCATTTTGTTTCTCCTTAAAAATTATCGTTCTTTTTCAAAAATTTTTCGTGGGGGAAAACCTGGCAGGAGACCAAAAAAATTCTCTCACCACTCCTCTTTTGTTAATCCTTAACCACTCTTCGTTCAATCCGTTTCGTTTGTTCTCATCGCATTGTCATCACCTCCTCTTCGGTAGCGATGCGCAAAGAAAAGGGGCACCGCTACATCGTGCTCATCTCATCTCAAAAAACTGTTAATATTTATAGCGCACCTTATGCGTACCGATACCTGCTCGCAAAATTCCCTGAAATGGGTGTGGTACGAATTGCATATCTCCTCACATTTCTGCTTTTAGTAAACTAACCAAAGGCAATACAATTCTACTACCCTCTACCCGATAATAAAGGATTTTTTGGGAAAAATAGCAAAAATATTTGCCTTTTGATGACAAAACAATCAAAAAGCCCTTTTTTTAGGAGAAAGAATCAGCAATCAAACCCATCGCTGTTTTTGCAGAAATAGCGGTCCGCAACCCGCATCCAGCATCGAGAATCTAGTATCAAGCATCCAGCTTTGTAGCATGAAAAAGCTCATAGTCATTTGACTATGGTTCGTTTCCCAACCTGTCACCGGCCGGAGCATAAAAAAGCTCGTAGTCATTTGACTATCCGCAGCCGTCATATCACTTGGTAAATCTGTGCAATCCGCGATTTGGTTTTGAATTTTCTATCTTGGTCATTCGAATTTGCCTGCCCCATTGATTAGAGTGAATGACACTCTAATCAATGGGGCAGGAGGGCAGATAAGTAAATTAAAAAATCAAAATGTAAAATGCAAAACCCATCCTTCGCCCTGCGGGCTACGGAGGGCAGGTCCCATTAGAGTGAATGACACTCTAAGCAATGGGGTAGGCGGTGGAGGACGGAGGGAATGTCGAATGTCGAATTTCGAATGATGAAGGGGGATTCAATTAGAAATTGAAAGGCAAAAAGTAACAAGAAGGAAAAAGAATTGGGTAAAGGCTTTGGTAAAAAAAAGGCCTCTCGCCGCCTCAAGGAGGGCAAATCTCAGCTCATAATGCCACGGAGCTGTGAGGCTGGAGAGGCCCATATGAAGAGAGATGTACTATCGGTTTCTATTATCTCCAAAATTGAGCAAGAATGCTATAGGGTTATTCCTGATTTGACGGTTCGAAATACCTTAGCGGTAATTGTTGACACCTGTTTTTCTAAAGGGGGAAACGGTGTTTCAAGCTGTATCGTGTTGCGTGATGCGTATTGCGTCGTCGCCGTGTCGTCGACGGCTACAACTGTGGTGAAGCTTTGGTCAGTTTAAGTAAATAAAGAGAGAACAAATTTTTTATTTGAAGGGTAGATAAATATAGCGGTGAAGCTGCGAAAAAAGGGTGAGAAAAACGGGCAGGTGTATCTCTAACTCCGGGTTTAATATCAGGCGCAGCCCCCTTTGCTGTCTGCGACAGCAGACAATGGGGCAGGCCCCATTAGAGTGAATGACACTCTAAGCAATGGGGCAGGCCCCATTAGAGTGAATGACACTCTAAGCAATGGGGCAGGGAGATAAATGAAAACTCAAATTGAGGAAAATGAGATTAGACTTACGGTCGAACATCGTCTTGTGGCCCTGGAACGTGACGTGGTGGTTCTGCGCGATACGATAAAGCTTCTGCATAAGTTGTTAAAGGAGCAAGGAGAGTTAATAAGAGACTATATTGTGCAGAAAGTGGCACATGCGGCTGTACCGGATGAGGCAAAGGGAGGACGTAGGCGGCCTGAGGATGTGTTGTATACTTTTGTCTGCAGGAAGAAATTCGACAGAATTGAGAAGGATATGAAGCAAACGCTCAAATTGATAGAAAATCTGAAATTCAGGTTAAAGGCTGGTTAAAAGCAAGACGTGGGTTTTGAATTTTCGATTTTGAGTCAGGATGGGGGTAAATCGAGATTTTTTTTGCAGCGTGGACATTTAACGTTTTTAGCTTTGAAATTGGGTGGTAGTTTCAACTTTAATCCGCAAACACAAGTCAAGAATATGAAGCCGTTGACCTTTCGCATAATATCGCCGATCTGGTGCATTTGTTTCTGGAGCTTTTGCTTCTTTTTGTCTTCTGCGGTGGCCTGGCGTAATTGGATATCCTCTTTGGTTAAAGCGGCAGGGGGGATAATGGTTTTGGTTTTTGTTATATTACTGTAAGAATCCGAGTAATCCCTGAAAGAGGCGCCGTGCGTCATATTGCGCAGGACTTTTATCCTTTCGGAAATTGGTGGGTGCGTGCTGGTCAGGTCGGATAATTTCATTTGCTTTTTCTTTTTGAAGGGATTGGCAATGTACATCGGTGCGGTGACTTTGTTGGCGGCGGCCAATTGTGGTGATTTATCGTTAGCGATTTTTTCGAGCGCGTTTGCGAGTCCTTGTGGGTATCGTGTGAGTCTTGCAGCGCCGGCGTCGGCGAGGTATTCCCGCCTTCTTGAGAGTGCGAAGTATAACAGATAGGCCATTATGGGAGCGAGAATGGCAGCGAGGATTGCGATTACGAGCATAATCATCTGTGCCTGTCCGCCACCCCCTGAGCCGGATGAATATCTGCGCCGGCTTGAGGTCATTGAACTGTAGAACATACCCCTCAGGAAGACCTGTGAGAGTAAGACAATTGAGCCGAGCATTATACCGGCGAGGGTGACGAAAAGTATGTCACGGTGTAGGATATGGCTTATTTCGTGAGCGATGACACCCTGTAGCTCATCACGGTTGAGGCGGCCCAGGAGTCCTGCGGTTACTGCGACGGAGGCGGATTTTGGGTTTCGTCCGGTAGCGAAGGCATTAGGAGCTTGGTCGTTTATGATGTAGATTTTAGGCATTGCCGGCAGCGCTGCGGCGATTTTCATTTCTTCAACTATGTTGAATAACTGTGGGTGAACATCGTGTGTTACCTGTTTTGCTTTACTTGCTGCCAAGAGGATTTGGTCTCCGGATGAGAAGCTGATAGCGGTAAGAATGAGCCAGATTGCTGTGGCAATAATGAGGCCGAAAAAGCCGCCGTTAGGGCCAAAGAAGCTTAAGCCGATGATGAAACCCAGCAGCATCAGGCAGGCGGCCATTGCCACCAGCAGAACGATAGAGTTCCTCTTGTTTGCTCTTATCAATTCCCACATTTTTAGTTTTTAGTATCCAGAACTTTCGTAGTTACCTCAGGACGACAGTCTTTAGCCATTAAGAGAAGCTTACTTTTGGTACTTCCCGCTCAGCAGCGACTTCAATCTCGAAGAAGTCACGCTTGGCGAAATTGAACATATTTGCAATGATGTTGGATGGGAACATCTGAATTTTGTTGTTAAAGAACAGGGTCTGGTCATTGTAACTCTGCCGGGCAAAAGAGATTTTGTTTTCTGTGCTGGTAAGCTCTTCCTGTATTGCGAGGAAATTCTGATTAGCTTTAAGGTCGGGATAATTTTCGACGACGAGCATAAACTTGCTGAGCGCTTCGCTGAGAGTTCCTTCAGCTTTAGAGGCTTCGGCGACGGATTTGGCACCCATAGCCTGGCTTCGTGCCTGTGTTATCGACTCAAAAGTCTGCCGTTCGTGCTGCATATAACCCTTTGTGGTTTCGACGAGATTGGGAATGAGGTCGTGTCGTCGCTTTAGCTGGACATCGATTTGCGACCAGGCATTGTCGACCTGATTTCGAAGCCGAATTAGAGCGTTGTAGATGCCGATTACAAAAATGATGAGCAGGACCAGAACAATGGCGACAATAATTAGTGTAAACATAATTGTTCTCCTTCAAAAAAGTTTTGTTATTTTTGCATTATACTCATCCGGTTATTGTACAGAGAACTCGTGGACAGTCAATTGTGTGTATTCTTCGCCTGGTTGGAGAATTACTGAGGTGTTGGCGTTTTTGCCGTTTTTTGTTTTTCTGAAGGCTTGTTTTTCAATGCCCATTTTTGGTTTTACCAGTCAAGTTTTTCGAAATCCGGTTTTTTATCTGTGTTAATAAGTTTATCTGTCGAAGCGACTTTTCGTTGCTTCAAGCCTGTCCTTTCCGTTGGTCAGCCAGTCGAGTGAGAAGCGGGAGAGAACAATTTTTTCATACGGATGGTTTTGGCCGGCCTCGTATAGGCAGGCAATGTCGTAGTTGGGCAGGACAGCAAGAGAAGAATAGGCAGATGGTCCGGCATTGAGCAATTTCGCGGCCGGCCAGGTTTTGCCCTCGTCGTAGCTGAGTCGGACAGTCATCCTGATTCGTTTGTCCCTGCTGGCGGGATTTGAGAAGAGCAGGCGGTTTTTGCCGGCGTCGGTTTCGGTGGTGTAGCGAATAATGCTTGCCTGGCATACCGGCTCAGGCAGCATTGGTTCGTTGGCCGGCTCCGAGAAGGTTATTCCGCCGTCTTCACTGGTTGCCACGGCTCGTTGGTTCTTGCCTCGGTAACTTCGCATATTCAACATAATGCTGCCATCATCCAACTCGACGACGGTGCATTCGTTCATAGCCCAATCGGTTGGCTTACCCGCCTTCCAGGTCTTGCCGTGGTCATCGGAGTAGATAAGATGTGAACGTCCTGCGTTGCGCCAGCTTTCTTTGTTTCGTACACTGTGGTCGCAGGGAAGAAGTAACCGTCCCTTATGAGGTCCAAGGCGCAGCTGAATTCCGTTAACAGGTCCTGTGGCGTACCAATTCCAGTGAGGTTTTTTCACGTCGTGTGTTATCTCTTGAGGTTCGGCCCAAGTTATGCCGTCGTCGTCGCTATGTGTGATGAATACCCGGTCGTTATTGCGGCAGAATGCCAGCCAGATTGTGCCGGTTTGTTGGTCTACGACGGGGCAGGGGTTTCCGATGGTGATTTGGGCCGAGCCTCCCTCTTCGTAAACGAGCAGCAACGGCCCCCAGGTCCGCCCGGCATCGGTGCTGCGTTTGAGAAGGAGGTCAATGTCACCGTGGTCGCTGCGGCTGTTTTTGCGTCCTTCTGCAAAGGCCAGCAGGGTGCCTTTCTTTGTTACGAGGAGTGCTGGGATTCTGAAGGTGTGGTAGCCCTCGGTACCACTGACGAATACATCGTTGTGCTGTGGTTCCTGCGATGAGGCGGAGTTCTCGTTCGTGGTCGGAGTGGCGGTCGAGATGCAGGCAAACAGTAGTGTGCACATCAACTGCAAACTGATGTGGTGCACGGTTAACTCCTTAATTTTGATTTTTCTGATTGTGGCCGAACATATCAGCTAATAATTTTTGAATTTTATTGTCTTTATCCAACTGCGCTGTGTTTAAGATGTGCTGCAGTTCTCCTTTGTCAAACCA
>SDBT01012316.1_pt1 | contig 13742 bp, 11 predicted proteins | sample 2277101 | NCBI WGS metagenome assembly SDBT01 (sample SAMN10404973, study PRJNA504765) | marine sediment metagenome | isolation source: marine sediment core GS10_PC15, 103 cmbsf | place: Arctic Ocean: Southern Knipovich Ridge | collected 2010
TTCGGGACCCCTCAGGCGATATCCCTGCTCTTTGACCTGGTTCGGGATGGCAACAGGCTTCTCGATGAGGGTGGAGAGGCATCAGCCGTCGCCGGCGTCGTCGAGACGATCGTCACGGTCCTCGGCCTTGATGATGCTTCGGATCCGGCCGCCGGAGAGCACGCTCTCACCGACGCCGAGGTGGATGTCCTTGTAGCGGAGCGCAACCAGGCTAGAAGTGAGCGGCGCTTCGATGATGCCGATGCGATTCGGGATGCGCTCGACCGTCAAGGCGTGAGTCTCGAGGACGGACCCAATGGCACCCGCTGGCTTCGGAAATAGGGTCGAGGGCGTTCATGCCGTTGCCGCCGCCGTCGAGGCTGGCCGGGTAGACAGGCTCTACGTGGAGAGGAGCCGTCGGGAGAGGGCCGATGTAGCCGCCCTGGTGGACAGGGTTGGCTCCGACAGGGTCAGGCTGATCGATGACGTCCGAACTCTGGCCACGACCGATTCCCCCCAAGGCGTAGTTGCGGACTGCCGCCCGATAAGGTCTGTGACGCTCGAGTCACTATCCGGGCAAGGTACCGCTCTACTCGTCCTCGACCACCTCGAGGATCCCCAGAATGTCGGTGCGGTTGCCCGGAGTGCCAGTGCGGCGGGGATCACTGGTTTGGTGGTGTCGTCGAAGCGGGCAGCTCCGTTGTCGGCCGCGGCATTCAAGGCATCAGCGGGGGCTCTGGAGACACTCCCGGTGGTGATTGTCGGCTCGATTCCAGAGGCGCTGAATCGTCTCAAGGAATTCGGGATCTGGATCGTTGGTCTCGATGCTTCCGGCGAACAGTCCCTGTTTGGTCTCGACTTGCTGACAGAGCCCGTTGCCGTCGTAATCGGAGCGGAGGGAGCAGGTCTTTCACAGTTGGCGGCGAAGCGATGTGATGTCGTGGTTTCGATACCAATGGTCGCCGGGGTGGAGAGTCTCAACGCATCGGTTTCCGGTGCGCTTGCCGCCTTTGAGATAATGAGGGTTCGCAGCAGGCCGGGTTAGCTCAGTGGTAGAGCAGCTGATTTGTAATCAGCAGGTCGTCGGTTCGACTCCGGCACCCGGCTCCGATCATATGCAGTCGTCGAAACCGCACCGTCGAGTTACCGCATCGACCACGACAGTTCAGCCCACGACGACCGTGTCATCTCGCTGGCGTTGGCCGCACACCGGCTTGCCACCACGTCCGCGAAACCGAACCCCAGACGGCCCGATTGGCCTGGACGGCTCTGCGAGTCAAGGAGAACGGGAGGCGCTCTTCTCTGGATCTGGTGCTGTGGCCCGGCGCCGGAGTGATACAGGTTCTTGGGTCGGGCAGCTTAGGGTGTGGTAATCAGCACGGGTGGGCCTATACCGGCGAAGTCGATCGATGAAATCGTGGTCGATCTGACCGAGATCGTGGAACGGGCGCGGGAGGACAAGAGTCGCATCGGATACTTCGCCGCCATGTATCGCAAGGTCACGCTGGCGATAAAGGAGGCCATCGACGCCGGCGAGTTTGAGGACGCCGAGCGAATGTCACGACTGGATGTGGTATTCGCCCAACGTTATGTCGACGCATCCTCGGAGTTCATGGCCGGCAAGCCGCCGACGGCTTCATGGCAGGTTGCGTTCGACGGGGCCGGTAGGTGGCGACCGATCATCATCCAACACTTGATCACCGGGATGAACGCCCATATCAACCTCGATCTGGGGATAGCCGCCGCCACCGTGGCACCGGGCGCCGACTTGGCGGCGTTGGAGGGAGATTTCAAGACGATCAACGCCGTACTCAGTCGCTTGGTCGACGGGTTCACTGCCGACGTTGCCGAGGTCTCACCGTGGATCGGGCTGCTCGATCGGATCGGCGGCCGTGCCGACAACGTCCTGATCAACTTCAGCATCGGGGTCGCCCGGATCGAGGCGTGGGACCTCGCTGGGCAACTCGCTCCGCTGTCGGATCCGGAGTGGGAGCCTGTCGTTGCCGCCCGCGACCAGTGGACTGCAGGTTTCGGTGAGTTGCTGCTTCACCCCGGCTGGCTTTTCAGTGGTGGCCTTTTGGCCATCCGCCTCCGCGAGAGCAACAACATCCCGCGGGTCATCGACGTGCTCAGCAACTAGGAGCACAGCGCCAAACAGGCTCGAATGCTTGGCACTGTGTTACACCGTTGCGGAACCCCTTGAAACATGGCTGCCAGGGGATAGTCCATGAAACAAATTAGGAGACCTGGATCTCATGACGACGGGTCGACAATATTCCTGTCACGGCGTTCCGACCGATCGTGGGGCCTAGAACAGGATCGACGGGGGTGGTCGGGCTGTTCTGAGGGCTACAGGAACTACAGGAAGGTATCCGTGAGGGACGCGAAAATGGAGTGACAGCCCAAAGGGGCCTGAAGAGTTCTCTATACGAGGGGAGGCCGCTGTTGGGCGTCACCAGGCCAACTCACTGGGCGGTGCGGAGTGTTTTCACCATCGCACCTGCAGTGAGACACTTTTGAGACACTCAGGTTGTACTGGTTTTGGTTGGCGCCACTGCACACGGTTTCGATATTGTGGAAAGAGGCGTCTACCAGATCTGAGGGGATCGCCGAGACGAAGTATGCCGTGGCGGCTGGTGAGTAGACACCGGTGCCGTACGGTCCGGGTGCTCCCCCCGAATTAGAGAGCGCCGCCGTCAAGTGGCGTTGATACGCACGAAAGGAGTGGACATGGCAAAGCGTGGACCCAACGTGAGGAAGTTCATCCTCAACTGTGCACCGTCGGAGGGTGCCGAGACGGATTGGGGGTTTGAGGACGCGGTTGAAGCGGGAGCTATAAGGAGGAGGAGGCGTCCTCCAGTTTCCATGGATCTACGGGCGTCATGGTGAGAGGTTCGCAACCAGGGAAGAACAGGCGCTTGTGTTGGATTCGCTACCGCCGATGGAGTGCTGCGGTGGCACTTCGTGGACGCAGGGCGGCTGAGAAGGGCTGATCGCCCGTCTCCTCGTTTTGTGTGGATGGCGAATAAGGAGACCGACCGAATCACTTCCTACCCGACGACGTTCATTGAGCCGGCGGGCACTCAGACGAAGCTTGCACTCGGGGTTGCCCGAAAATATGGATGTGTGTTGGAAGAGGAGCTACCCATGACAGGCGGCTTATCACCTCTTTCGACCGCCGCCTTCTACACCAAGGCGGCCAAACTTCGCATTTCGAGCTACCACAACCTCGGACGAAATCTCAGGAATTGGCGGTACTGGATCGCTAACCAGGGACCCATCCTCACCCGGCTCGGAGTCGATAGGACGTGGGATCGTGCCACTCCGAACAACGGGATCCTCGACAAATACCAGCCGGACACGGTACGTGGTGGTCATGCTGTGAGCCTCGTCGGATACACCAAAGACCATTTCATCGTTCGCAACAGTTGGGGAACCGCTTGGGGTGACCAGGGGTTTGCCTACGCACTCAACTCCTATACGGAGGACGCTTTCAAAGAGGCGTACGGCGCAGTCCTGTAGTCGTCCGCCAATGTGACACACACCTCGACATCTAAGCACCCACTCGCGGCTTAGACCTCCGCGAACCGTGAACCGACCGGCCCGATCGGCACATGCTCGCCGTATGATAGATCGATGCCGGCCCGGCGGGCGGAGGAGGCTGTAATGGCTAATCAATCAACCCCGTTCGACCTCACCAACGAGCATCTTGCGCAGCTGTGCGCAATCAATCGGTTCGCTGTGCCAGTGAACGGGGTCATCTTTTTCGGATTGCGTGGGCTTCTACCCGAGGATCCGAGGGATCATGAGTTTCGCGGGTCGCAGAGGCTTGCGATAGCGAAGGTCGATTACGTGCATCCCCGGTGCACGCTTGGACAGTGGAACCGCACTGAGGGAGTCCTTGCCGTCTTCCCGGCGAGTACGGTCCCTGCGCTCCACTTGTTCCGTAAGAAGATCGTCGACAACGGGCGCGGCGCTAACCAGTTGATGACGGGCTATTACCGCCACGGTTATCTCCAGGGTGTCCATAAGCGGGGTGCGCCGACCGGACACGAGGCGTTCCGTCAGCAGGGAACAGTGCCGGTTCGGAGGACGGCTGACGACGAGGACTACGACGTCGACGACCGGGTCGAGTTCGGCAGCCCGATGGACAATCTGCATGCCGCCTGGGTGAGTTCGGTGACCGCCGAGAAGTACTCGAGCCTCGGGTGTCAGGTCGTAGTAGGGAAGCCAGACAGCGACAGACACCGAGGAAACAGCGGGCCGTGGAAGGCTTTCAAGGAATTCGCCTACGGAATAACTCAAAAGCAGTTCCCCTACGTACTGCTGCAAGGAAGGGACGCCCAGCGCATCGCCAGTAACGCCTCAGAGAAGGAGCTGACGCGGCTCCGTTTCGGATCAAGCGGGGAACTAGTGACAGCGGTGCAGGAGGCACTCAAGAAGTCGGGCCATGATCTCGATGTCGACGGAAAATTCGGGAATGGCACGCTGACCGAGCTGATGGAGTTCCAGCTGACGGAAGTAGGACCACGGTCGGACGACGGTATTGTCGGCCCTAGGACCGCAGAGGCGCTAGGACTGCTCGACATCTGGCCCGGAAAACGCTCTAGTCGACGGCCTCACAAGAGCCAAGAAAGCGAGTCGGCGGCCGTGACTGATTGGCCCACCGTTCCGATTGGGCAGAGGCGCGTCCACCTTATGGAGCTCCTCACCACTCGGTACGAATACCCGGTCGAAGCGGCGGCAGGCATCGTAGGGAACCTGGAAATTGAGTCGGGTGTGATTCCCAGCCGGCTCGAGGGAAGCTCCCCGAAGGAACCGATGCGGGCCCCTGACCTCCAAGGCAACACGAGGACCTGGAGCCCGGAGGAGATAATGAACCGGATCCCGCGTGAGCAGGGGCCGAGACTGGCAGGAGTCGGACTCGCCCAGTGGACCGCGAAAAACCGCCGGCGGCGGCTCTTCGAGCACCGATTCGAAGGAGCGCAGCCTGGAGCGGCCATCGTGTTCAACATGGAGGCTCAAGTCGACTACCTGGTTCACGAGCTGAAGATGCGCTTCGGGACGCTCGATTCCCTCCTGCGCAAACGGAGCGTCACGGTCGACGAAGCGGCCGCTGAAGTCGTCTACGACTTCGAGAGACCCGGCTCGGTGCTAAAGAAGGTAGACGGCAAAGTCCAGAGGCGGAGTCGAGACGATCCAAAGGTACAGAAGGTGTTCACGGAACGACAGAAACCCGCACATGCCGCGCTGGCGGACTTTCGCGAGGCTCACCCCTAGTCCGGACTGCCGTGCTTGTGCTGGGCCTCATGGAACCCAGCGGCCCGAGGGGGAGTTCATGAAACCCACCTTGAAGCCCAGATCTTCATTTCACGACGTTCGGGCCAATCGTGGGCCTCCGACAATGCTCGACGGGGATTGGGCTGTTCCGAAGGCAACGGGAACCACAGGACGGCACCTGCGAGGCCATCGAAAATGGTACGACGGCCGGAGAGGCCGAGACGGTTTGACGAGGCCGGGGAGAGGCATCCCGTCGGTTTCCGAATCTGTCGATTCGGGGTGTTATGAGGGCGGTCCATGCGGGTCTAGTCGGAGTCGAGTCCTCTCTCCGATACCAGGACCCAAGGCGCTACAGCCGTACCTGTAGAACTGTCGTGCAAGGGGGTAGTTCGTGGAACCGATCTTGCGGCCCATACCTCATGACCTTCGAGCGCAGCCACGTGACGTATCGGAATGACGAATAGGGGTGGCTCGCTCTCTTTCCACGACGTAGATGATTCTCTCTTAGACGCCTACTGCTCTTTCATGGCAGGATCCCGACGCGCCTTGAAGATCTTGTGGGTGCCGGGCCACTTGAGGATTCAGGCAACCTATCTAAACCAGGCTCGCTTCTACGGCGTTGGACGTGTACGTCCTCCAATTCTCGATCGCCCCCATCCACTCGTCGTCCCTTAGGGTCATCTCAGTTAGCCGGAGTCGCCGGACCATCCTTTCATCCAAATCAGCATTCTGGCCCAGTTCGTCCAAAGAGCCCTCTTCAATCGCCGTCATGAGGTCGGTCGCAGTGCGGATTCCCCATGAGCGCAGAAGAACGAGTGTGGAGGCCTCCCCGGCCTGCTGGTCGTCGCCTGGGTCCTCGGCGGCGCCACCTACCTTGACGATGAGAATCGCTTGATCGAGCCAGTCAACGAGTCTCTCGGCGGGAATCCGCGTATGGAGCATGAGGCGAACGAGATCGCCATGAGCGAGGGCCTCGACGTTGTTCATACCCTCGTCAGCTAGTCGGGCACGATCATAGAGATCGACACCTTGAATCTCGGTTAACGGCTGTTTCTCCCAAAGTTGATTCTGTTCGCCTTTATCCCAGAGCCACAACGCCCTCTGCCGCTCCTGGACCCACCGCCAGAACATGTCTGGAAGGGCACCGGCAAGAAACGCCCCTGCGGGTGACACTCTGGATCCTCGTGGTGTCGTCCGTGCTCTTCCTCCCGCTCGGGTTCCTCGGGGTCCCCGATTCGACCTTCGAAGTGAAGTCAACGGTAGCCTTGGTCATCCCCGGGGTGGTAGGCACCGGCGTCGTCTGGGCTCTGTTCGTCGGGCTGGTCGGTCGGGTCGGGGCCGTCCGGTCCTCGATCGTTGGATACCTGATACCGATCGTCGCTCTCGTGCTCGGCGTCGTGGTCCTGAGCGAAAACGTGGCAGCGATCCAGATCGCGGGGGTTCTGATAGCGCTGGTCGGGGGATACATCATCAGCCGCATCGACCGGACCGCCAAGCAGGAGACCCCTGCGGAGATGCCTTCCGGCGAGGCGCCGATGGGTGACTTCGCAGAGGTGCCCCCGGCCGCATTCCACATGTGCCGCTGACGGTTACTCGACGGGCGTCGCCTTGAAGCCAGGTCAACCACCCTGACTGCATACCATGAAGGTGTTGATCTGCATCGTCGGCCCAAATCGCGGCGCACCCCTCAGAGAAGGCGCGCGGTAACCGTTCGATAGACGTTTTCTTGAAGCTCGTTTGGGATTTGAGGGGGCTACCCGTACAGGTAATGACGCTTTGGTCCGATATTGTCAGGGTGATCTCTGAGTATCGACACATGCACGCTTCGCAGTGGCTGATCTTGGTGCTGGCGCTGTTTCTGGTGATAACAACGGGAGCCGTGCTTTGGGTGTCGACCTCGAACGCGACCAGTACGTCGTTAATCCGGCGGGAGGTTGAAAAGGAGCTACTCATCGCCGACATGACGTCGGCTGTCCAGGTCGAGGCCGAGCTTGCCGGTGCGTTTGTCGGGAACACATCGGACATGCTTGCAATGGAGGGCGGAGACTCGATGGAGTCCATGACCGATGGCAGCGAGACGAGTGGCGTGCCCACCGACGGCGCTCCGAGCGACATGACCGAAGGTGATATGTCCGAGATGGGCTCACCCGAGCCAGACCCAGGCGCGTTGCTGACCGATGACCCTGAGTTACTCGGTGCTATAGGCGTTTTTGGGGAAGCGGCAGGGTCGCTCAAACAGCTCATGTCTGACTCCGAGCAGGGGTCGCTGGAGGCTGCCATTACAGCCCACAACGATTTCGTGGCCTCGATGACGGCCCTCGACGCCGAGGTTATTGATCGCCAAGATGCGATGTCGTTCTACCACGGAAACACTCAGGTTTTCGAGGCTGAGCTGAGAGCCAGTCTCCGGAACCTGCAAATGTCTTCGAGCACTCGACTGCAATCATCCGTAGACGAAGTTAGTTCTACGGAGATCCTGCTGCGGTGGGCAGTACCACTTCTTCTCCTCGCTGGCCTTGTGGTGACCGCCTCCCTGCTTCGAATGCAGGCCAACAAACGGCGGATCGCCACCCTCGAGCATCTCGTCGAGGTCAAAGGAGAGTTCATCGCTGCTGTCAGTCACGAACTGCGGACCCCCCTGACTGCCGTCGTCGGTTTTGCGGACTTGCTGCGGAAATCGGGAGCCGACCTCACTTCTTCGGATCGTGCCGAAATGACTGCAGCGATCGCCGAGCAGAGCGGAGAGGTTGCAGCCATCGTCGAGGATCTGCTGGTTGCCGCCCGAACCGATATCGGGAAACTGAATGTTGCCACGGTATCGGTCAATCTGCGCGCCCAAACCGCCCAGGTTCTCGAGATTCTCGATCAGAGCCAGTCAATCGCCATCCTGGGGCACCCACCCGCAGCCTCGGGAGATCCGGCGCGGGTTCGCCAGATACTCCGCAACCTGTTCACCAATGCCGTTCGGTATGGGGGCGACCATATCAGCGTAGAACTGGGCAGCCAGAGCGATGGTCTAGCCTCACTGATCGTAAAAGACGACGGCGATCCTATACCAAAAGAAGATCGAGAACGGATCTTCGAACCGTATGAACAGGCCCACGACCAGCCGCGGCAGCCCGGGTCGATCGGGCTCGGCCTTTCGGTATCTCGACGCCTGGCTCGGCTGATGGGCGGTGACCTCACCTACCGGCACGACGGTCACAGCATCTTCGAGCTGTCCCTGCCACTGGCCGTCCATACCGACTTGGAAAGTCAACAGCCGGCAGCCGCAGCGGCACTCGACGCAGTCAGATCCAACGCCTAACGGCCGCTAGCACGCACCGAAGGCACGAGCCGCGTAAATCATACGTTCACCGGTTGCCGGCACAGAACCACATTCCCGGGATCATCGGTATGCCATGCCCCTGGCCGTGATCACCGCTCTACGGCGAATTCGCTACTTGGCGTGTGTTCGAGTTCGTTACGTTCTCTTCGGTCCCGATCGACGATCCATGCGACCCGTTGGGGAGGTCACTCCTATGAGGGGGAGGTCCGAGCGTGTCTTCAGCACTGACTAACGGTCTCCCTCCGCAAGTGGTCGATGGCGGCGGCACGAGCCGAGCTTCGGCCAAGTGACGCGGTGAGCGTCTAAAGCGCCCCTCCGATCCAGATGGTGCCACAGCCCCGATGCCGTTTGCCGACAGTGTCACCACCGGCCGTAATCATCACTCCCAGCCGCTTATGCGCTCCGGTTGGCGCCTTGGGATTGTGACGGATCGTCAGCAGTCGTTGGGTGTCCCGGTTCTCCAGTTGCAGTCTCGGGTCAGCAAGTTGTCGTTGGCTACGTTGTAAGATCCAGACTCCGAGTACGCCGAACATCGGCTGAACCCCCCGCGCCCGTTTCGGTGTGATTGTGGGCCTGCTCCGGTGGTCAACCTCCATGTGTGTATGGATGGGATGAGGAGTGTTCGGGCTCGCGGTTGACAGGGAGGTCGGCTTCTTCGTACAGGGGTTCACCTCGGCGGAGCCGGGTGGCGATTTGGACGATAGTGAGGAGCTGGCGCCGCGTCGGGGTGTGGGCGGCTAAGAAGCGGGCCGAGCCGGCAAGGATCGTGGCGCTCTCCTCGCTATCGACTGCGACGAACATCATGGAGCACTTCTCCGCTACTACCAACCGAAACCTGGAAAGGAAGGGGCTATCCAACGAAGAAGCGTCAGACAGGTTCCTGGTACGAGGTGTCACACATCACCGGAAGAAACACGGTGTCGGATGATGCGACGCGCGATCGGATCACGGAGGACAGCTCTGCCCGAAAACCTTATCTACCACCCACTTCGCGGATCCCGCACCATCTCGAATCCCGCGTTCTAACTCATAAGCCGAAGAGGGCGGGTTCAAATCCCACCCCCCTCTACGACGAGCCCCCAAGGTCACCGGTTTGGGGGTTCGTTGTTCTGTTGGGAGCCAGAGGTGGTGTCGGGCTCGCCCCCACTGTCGGACACCAATGACACAACTGAAATCCAGGTCATGTCGGAAAATCCTCACCAGTCTCGAGCATCGAGGCCAGTCCCCTTCGAACCGAGCTCGATGACGGACGTGACTAGTCCTTTTGTAGGCACTGGTAATGATCCTCAGTGATTTCGGACCTAAAGCCGATGAGGACAGAACGGATCTTTACAAGGAGGAGTGTTTGGAGTCCGTGACTCTCCGATCCAATAGAGAGCGCAGGAGTCGATGGCCGCTGCTGACGGTCGCGGTGGTCCTGGTGCTCTCAGTCGTCCCCCTGGCGGGTCAGAATTCGGGTGCCGAGTCCGGCTCCGGTCTGGTCGGCGTCATCGTCCGAGAGACGACGCCAGACACCAACACGGCCGAGACGCTGGTCACCAGTCTCGGAGGAGCAGTCGCCCAGAATCTCACCCTCATCGGCGGATTCTCAGCAGCCATCCCTGCTTCAGCAATTGGCTCGCTCGCCGCTTCGGAAGCTGTCGCCGCGGTCACGCCGGACGGCACAGTCCAGTTGTTGGGAAGCAAATTCGGTGAGAACACTTACGCGGCCGACTTTGATGGAGCTCTTCCTCACGTACTCCGCAGTGTTGGTGCGGAGGCCTTCTGGGCCTCCGGTTACAGCGGTGCGGGTGTCGATGTGGCCCTCATCGATTCTGGCGTCGTGCCTGTTGATGGGCTTTCGTCACACGGAAAGTTGTTGCACGGACCCGATCTCTCATTCGAGTCCCAATCATCCGAGCTGGAACATCTGGACTCTTACGGTCACGGGACGCACATGGCCGGGATCATCGCCGGTCGCGACAAACGACGGCCGAGGTCCTTGAAGACCATCGACGACCGCTACTTCACGGGTCTCGCTCCCGAAGCCCGTATCCTCAGTGTCAAGGTTGGGGCGTTTGATGGAGCCGTGGACGTGTCTCAAGTCCTCGCCGCAATCGACTGGGTGGTGCAACACAAGGACGACAACGGTCTCAACGTCCGCGTTCTCAACCTCTCGTTTGGAACGGACTCGTCCCAAACCTATGTGCTGGATCCGCTTGCGTATGCGGTGGAGCAAGCCTGGAAGAGTGGGATCGTCGTCGTCGTCGCTGCCGGCAACGACGGGAATTTCGTTCCATTGCGCGATCCGGCCTTTGACCCATTCGTCATCGCGGTCGGTGCGTCCGACACCAAGGGCACCGAGACCACTGCTGACGACGGTGTGGCCACCTTCTCCAACTGTGACATCAGTGGTCGGACCGTCGATCTGGTTGCTCCCGGCGTCTCGATAGTCAGTTTGCGCAATCCGGGGTCCTACGCCGATGTCAACCACCCGTCGGCTCAAGTGGGTGCAAGGTTCTTCAAGGGCACCGGAACCAGCCAAGCGGCGGCCGTGGTCTCCGGAGCTGCCGCACTCATCCTTTCTAAATACCCGAGCGCCACGCCCGACCAGGTCAAGAAGCTCCTCACCTCGACTGCCACTCCTCTGGGCGTCCGTGGGAGACTGAACCGTTGCTACGGCGCCGGGACTCTCAACCTATCAGAGGCAGCCAACGCCTCACTCCCGGACAAAGGTGGCTCCAAGCAGAACTGGACGGGATCTACGGGAGCCGGAAGTCTCGAGCAATCCCGAGGCAGCAGCCATCTCGAGAACAACGGGGTGATCCTGTCCGGCGAGCAGGACATCTTCGGAATGCCCTTCGATACCGCGACATGGGCCTCACTCGCAGCCCTAGGCACGACATGGTCGGGCGGCGACTGGAACGGCACCACATGGTCGGGCACCACATGGTCGGGCACCACATGGTCGGGCACCACATGGTCGGGCACCACATGGTCGGGCACCACATGGTCGAGCGTGGATTGGGCCGACCAGACCTGGTCAGGCACGACATGGTCCGGAACCACTTGGTCGGGTACCACTTGGTCGGGTACCACTTGGTCGGGAACCACCTGGAGTGGTAGGTCATGGAAGTGAGATTTCGCAGGGGTCAGACATGGGGATGATTTGCAGGGGTCAGACATGGGGATGATTCGTAGGGGTGTCGAGCGGGGTGGTTGGGGGTCGGCTGTCACGGCGCGGCGCGTCAACGATCCCGTGAGATCGACAGTCACCTGCCAAATCCAGAAAGTTGATCGTGGACACAGTCACCGCCGGAACTCGTAAGTCCTCTCACGGAGGTCTCAGCAAAGTCGCCCGCATCGTTCGAGGCGTCAAAACGTCCACCGGGTGGGAGATTTGGGCACTGGTCGCGGGACTATGGACAGCCGCACTGGTGGGAGTCATGTGGCTGACAAGCCTGCCCACATCCGTGTACTTCGACATCCACCTGAGCTGGTGGCACCTGGCGATCGGGTTCTACCTCGCGGAGGTGTTCGTCGTCCATCTTCAATTCCGCAAGGACGCTCACACACTGTCGATGAGCGAAGTCCCCATGATTCTCGGTCTGCTCTTTGCCAGTCCGATGGCCCTGCTGATCGGTCAAGTGGTCGGTAGCGCCACCGCCTTAGTTGCTCACCGACGGCAGCGGCCCCTCAAGCTAGCTGTCAATCTTGGGCAGCTCGCCTTGCAAACCATTGCCGCGGTGGCCTTTTTCAGAGCGGTCAATGGTCGTGTAACCGGGCTCGACGTCACGACAGTCGTCGCAGCGGTCGTTGCGATGATTGTGGCGTTGTTCGTTGGCCACACAGCCGTCCTTGCAGCCATCCGAGCGTCCGGAGGACGTGAGTCGATCCGTGAGACTGGCCGGGTGTTCGCGGTCTCGTTTTTGGGCACACTCGGCGCGACGGCCCTTGCCATCGTGGCGGCGGTGGTCGCGACGACAACACCGCAGCTGTGGTGGATCGGATTGGTACCTATCGTGTTCGTTTTCATCACCTATCGGGCCTACGTCGAGCAATCCCGGGACAAGACCAGGGTTGTCGCTCTGTTCGACGCTGCCACCGCGTTGCATCGCAACCCCCAGATCGATAGAGCTGTGGTAGCCGTCTCTGAAAGCGTGCTCGACCTTGTCAAGTCCGAGGCGGCCCTTGTGGCCGTGTACTCGAAGGACGATGACACCGTTCCCTACATGACTGTTGTCGACGCCAGCGGCGCCCGGAATGTGATGACACCTCGTCCTGGACGGGACTCCGACCTACGAGTCCTGACACGGCACACTCGGGCGACTGTGCTGGAATCTGAGGACCTGGTTCACCTGGCCGCGTTGTTTGACCACGACTATGACGCAAGGGACGCGGTTGCTGAGGTTCTCACCGTTGCTGGCGAACCAGTCGGTCTGCTCGCCGGAATCAACCGCGTCGGTGACGTCTCGGCGTTCGACGACACTGACGCGCGGGTCCTTGCCACCCTCGGATCACAACTCTCGACCTCCCTCGAGAACGGCCGCCTGTCGGAGAGTCTCACTGAAATTCGTCTTCTCAAGGAGCAGCTAGAAGTGCTTCTCGTGTCCAAGGATCGATTGATCGCATCGGTGTCCCACGAGCTCCGCACCCCGCTGACGGGAGTGATCGGGTTGACCTCCCTCATCCGAGAGACGTCCGACGGTCAGCTAGATGAGGAGACGTTGGGCATGCTCGACCTGGTGGTCGAGCAGGGGACAGAGTTGTCCAACATCATCGAGGATCTGTTGACGCACGCACGGGCTGAGGCCGGCACTCTTCAGATCGAGTTGGTTTCATTCAGCCTCACACAAGAAGCCCTGACGGTGGCCGCCAGCCAAGACATCGAACCCCCCGAAAGTGCTCCCGAGGTGTGGGCGGTAGGTGACTCCCTCCGCACCCGGCAAATACTTCGCAATCTCGTTACCAACGCCCGCCGGTACGGCGGGCCGACTATCCGCCTGGCGATCGACTCAACACCGGAGACCGCATACTTGACATTGATAGACGATGGGCCGGGCGTTCCCGTTGAGGCGGTCGACACCATCTTCGAGGCGTACCGCTCGGCGCACAACAAGACTGTCGAGCCGGGCTCGGTTGGTATAGGGCTTGCCGTATCACGCTCGATGGCTCA
>SDBT01012317.1_pt1 | contig 13742 bp, 37 predicted proteins | sample 2277101 | NCBI WGS metagenome assembly SDBT01 (sample SAMN10404973, study PRJNA504765) | marine sediment metagenome | isolation source: marine sediment core GS10_PC15, 103 cmbsf | place: Arctic Ocean: Southern Knipovich Ridge | collected 2010
GTTATATATTTTTTACAAATATCACAAAAATATTGTATTACGGTTATTTTTGTTGTAACTGTTTGTTGAGTTGTTTTTTGCATTATATATTTTCCAATGAAAACTTAATCAATTCCTCTGTAGAAACCGGATTATTCACCATTCCCATTTGAACTAATATTTTAAATTCTACGACTTTAAATCCTAATGATCTAACTACTTCTATGGCAGACTGTTCGTCTACTGAATTTTTAACATTTGTTTTTTCCTGTAATTTTTTAGATGCGACTCTTGTTGTAGCGGATGTTGTGGAAGTCTCATATACTGGAAATACTTTTATTTCCTTAATAGGATCAAATCTTAATTCCTTACCACAATAACATAGTTTTCCGCCGGGAAACCGGGTTTCCTGTTTTTTTACATAATGTTTATCACCGCAATTATCACATAGGTAAATCAATTCTATGAATACAGAATTAGGTTTCATTTTCAAACCGGACTACTAAAATTTTTATTACATTCAGGTGTCCACCGAATCTTTATTTTTAATTGTTTTCTTAATACTACAATTATTGATGCGCAATCTTTACAATAACTATAGACTGTCCATTCATCCGGAGACAACTTCCAAGTTGGAACTTGTCGTATTATATTAATATCGCAATTGTCGCATTTTCTCTCAATTTTATTTTTCATTAGCTTCTTCCAATTTTTTCTTTACTTCCACCATAATATCCGAGGTATTAAACTCAATATAACTCGTGGAATTGTTTCCTTTTTCACTAACTCTAATGGTTTTGCCTAAAAACTTAAATTTCTTTTCTTTAGATAACATCGCTAACGAGTCTATTGCTGCTGTTTTGGGGTCATTTCTTGCAATTACATGCTTAAAAGTAAAGTAGGAATTTGGTTTCAATTCCGACCTGACATAATATTTGGGCATTATTCGGTAGTCCTTCCGGCCATTTTTTTATACAATTTTCTTATTTCAACACTATGTTTATCTAATTTTGTTTCATATTCGTCAATTAAATCTATATATCTATTACAAGACTCGTTATAATTATAGAGAAAAAATAATGCCATACCATATCCAAGAGCGGCATTAATATCGTTATTCATTAATAATATAACGGTATTCGCTAGGAAAAATCCGCATAAAGTAATGTATATTATGCGTAATGTATATTTGTTTATCATTTTTTATTTCCTTAATTTATAAAATACTATAGAACTTGAAAGGGAAAAACCTGCACAAAATGTACAAACTATACCTGCACTAAATGACCACCAATTAGGTGCCGCAATATAAAAACTAATATTTAGTATGGCTAGTGATAAAGTTAGTAAGAAACCTATAAAATTAGACATTTCTACTTCCTTAATATACCATTGAACAATGAATATGCGAATTAAGGACGTTAAGGAATATATTGTACCGAATCTTTATTTTTAATTGTTTTCTTAATACTACAATTATTGATGCGCAATCTTTACAATAACTATCGCGAAACAAACACCGGTACAAAAGGATAAAAATATAGCACTACCAAATGCAACCCAGCTATTTGTTTGAATAAACACAACAATATTCAATATAGTTAGCGACAAATTTAGTAAGACAGGTAGAAAGTAAGCCATTTTTTTCCTCACAAATAGTTAGAGTTAAGGACAAATACGCCATTGATCATTATAATAATCATAGTTTTTCTCGTTTTTTTCCGATTCTTCATCGTCTTCGTCACAATGGTAATCCAAATCGTGATCAAAATCGGGTTCTTCCATTTCTTCGTCCCAAGGCGGTTCATTGAAATTATCATCCATTATTATTCTCCTTTAATAATTCTATTAATTTATCACAATCAGATCTCTTAACCCAGTTTTGGATATATTCTAATGCTTCTGGACTCATATAAAATCTAGTTAATCTATTATTTCGGACAGATATATCACTTTTATTAGATAATAGTATGTTTGTAGAAGGAATAGGTAATATAGACGCTAGAGATATTCCCATTATAGATTTTGTAAATTGACGACGAGATAACATATTTATTCTTTTTTATTATCTTACATCTTCTCCATAAGGGCGAGATTCTTCCGGATAATCAAAATCTCTTTCATCGTGGTCATCTCCTTCTTCATCCCAAAAACTTACGATTCTGGTTGATTTACATTTTGGACAAATCCCACTTCTTTTATTATCCATCCAAACCGTCTGACAGTCTTTACAATAATGATCCATGCAAGCCATTTTTATACTTCCTTTGTTTTAGGTTCTTGTAATTCAAAAGGTTGTATTGAATTCCATCTTTTTTCTTTTACTATTACATCAACTACAATAATTTTATAAGCATCTTGTGAACCTATACCGTCACCATACTCTTTCGCCTCTTCAACAGAGTTAAAAATAATTGCTTTATTTATATCTTCAACTAATTCCATATTATTAAATCTCTCAATATAATAATCCGTATTACCCAAATACTTATCTGTTTTATGTTGTAATATGCATTTTTCAGATATATTTTTATCTTCCTTTTTACTCATTTTCTACTTTTACCGATATTAATACAACGAAAACTTTCCTATAATATCCTTTAATTATTGAGTTAGGTCTGTGAGGATTATTAAATTTGTGATAAACATTTGCTTCATTTATATCATCAACTAATTCAACATCGTTTAACCAAGAACTTAAATATTTTTTGTTATTTTTGTCTTGTAATACATACAAATTAGTCATTTTAGACATTTGTTTCCTCTACATAGTTATTTGCTAAAATACACAATTTAATTATCAACTCAGTCTCAATATAAATATCGTCTGAGTGTAAACCATGTCCTCTTTCCGACAGTCTTAAACTACTTCCTATTACATAAGAATAGTCTAATAATCTAGGAATAGCTCTAATTGCAGCATGATATTCGTTGACAGCTAATATAATTATACCATTTGCAGGACCGAGTCCTCCAAAATCAGACTGCCTATTCCAGTTACAGTAATATTTTCTCATAGTAAAATCTTATTAGTAAACCAGCTTAAATCACGGCTGTTGTCATTGTGATTTTTATTTGACAATTCAGCGTTACTACCATGAATTACTACGTATCCACATCTCTTACATATCACTCCTTCATTTGGAATTACCATTAAAATTGGACCTTCCAGAATCCTAGTTTCCGTTCCGCATTTCGGGCATTTAATTAGTTTTGGTTTGCGATACATTAATTTTCTCCTTTTCGTTTACTCATTTCTTAAAATTTGTACCTGATTTATAATTTAAACAAAAATATGGACAAGCATTCGCAAGTAGTCCATTATATATAACTGTCATTTTTTGATAATTACAATAAGGACAAATTTCATTATCAATTTTAGGCCAAGTTTTCATTTTACAAAATATTCCTTTGACTATTATATTCAAAAACATTATACGGATTATTTCCTCTATTTTTAATAATAATTCCACACACATGACATTCTATCTCGTCAAAATTACTATTATTAACCAATATCTTATTACATACAGGGCAACGAATTTTCTTATCTTCCTCTACCTGTTTCTCATGTTTTTTTGTAAAGATTTCAATTTTACACCTGTGACATATTATTTTATCCTGCAATTCACCCAAATCGTTATAACATATCGGACATTTAATGTTGTTTACTTCTTTTGTTTTTGACATAGTTTATTCCTCCTTATGCTTGTTCATCATAATACAATTTAACATTACATTTTGGACACATAAACGGCAATTGTTCTTTCTTAATAGCTAATGGACGAGGAAATATCTCATAATTACATTTACGACAAATCCAGATACCTACCATCCATTGACCATATTTTGACATTTCTTCATCCGACATTTTAGCTAATTCTTTTTTAATTAGTAATTCTTTTTCGGCATCTTCATCAGATATGGTCTCACTATACCAAGCTGGTTCTTTATATTCGTTTTTAAAAAATGAAGCCGCATCAATTTTTGGTTGTACTGGTTTCACATCAAAATTCTTAAAAGTATTTTTATTCATTATTTTTTCCTTTATATATTTTTTCTATATTCTTCTTGTAATAAATCCATAATGATAGAATCGTCATATTTACCGTTACGGAATATTGCTTGTCGTATTTTTCCAACTGGTTTAAAACCTAATTTTGCATATATATGAATGGCTCTTTGATTCGTCTCTAATACTTCCAAATACATCATATTCATATTCATCTGATTACACCAGTAATCAAACAATTGATTATATATGTGTTTTGCGTGACCTCTTCCTCTTTCTTCTAAAGTAATGTCTAATCCTATCATACAGTTTTTATTAATGTGATCTATATGGTCTATTCTTACTAAACCAATAAAGAACACATAATTATCAAAAACCGCTAATCTTTGTGATGTTTCTGGTAGGTTTTTTAACCACTGTTTGGTTTGATATGGCGAGAACATCGTAGGATTATTCAAATACATATATGTATCTGGATCATTTCTTAAATGACAGATTTGACTAATTTCTGACTTGTCCCATAAATGAACAGGTCTAATGTTATAGTAAGGTACTTGATCTATAATTTTATTATTCACGTTTAACAATAGCTCCTAATTAGGATACATTAACCCACTTCATTGCGGTCTGCAACAAATGATCATAATCTCCACTTGTAGCTTCATCCCTAAATTCCGATCTTTCATCCTTTGAGACGCCTTGATCTTTTAAGGCTTTAATAACGGCACCTATAATAAAATAAGCATTTCCATAGTTTCCACTTAACTTAACGTGAATTGCCGGATACTTAATTCTTTTTTCAAAATTTTTTGTAGCTTCCATTTTATTTTCCTTATTTGTTACAGGATTCTAAAATATAATCACAATATCCATCTTTATTATTTAGATATTGTTTTGATTTTTCTTCAACTATCTTAGTAAATTCTTTTAAACTCTGTTGATTATTACACAAACCGGGTAATTCCTCAGTTTCTTTATCTTCTACTACAAATTCTAACCCCCTTTCTCTTAATACTTTGTTTACTTTTTCTATTACCGTCCCTAAATCATCATCATAAACGAGAGTGAGTTTTGTTTTACACATTTAAAATAAGCCTTTTTGAATAAATTTTAATTTAATATCTATAACTTTAATTCCTAATCCACATCCTTTAACAGCCTTAGTCACTATATTTACTGCATTTGTCCAAGAGTCTGATTTTATTGTACAGTCTATAAATATTTCGTCATTATGAATATGTAGGCTTGATTCACAACAATCAGCATCATTTAGTGTTCTACCTACAATCATTACAATATCATCCCATTCATCATAACCCGAATCTGATATAGGATTACTAATAAGAGCTTTTTCCAAACCAGACAATACTAACTCAAAATTATAATAATCTTCCATCTTGACTTTATAGCCTTATAATAAGAGCAAAGTCGTTCGACCTATAAGGAAGATAATAATATGGCTTATAGTGATATGGTCTATACATTCGGTGGGGATTATAGTAATAGTGAGGTCTAATTCTATAAGGGTTATGACGATAATGCGGACGATGATAATGATATTTATCAAAACCGGGATAAAAGTGACTGTGATTATTAAAACGTTTATGGGGTTGTCTGTGGTTTCGGTATCTATTATCTTTTGCCAAAACCGGGGCGGTAAATATTCCTATTAATATGGTTAGGAGTAGCGTCGTAAATAAATTCTTCATTTTATATACCTTTCATTTTTCTAATTTTTTGTTCTTTTTCTTCTTTAGACAACTGATCCCAGTTGTAATTTAATAAGTTCCTTGACTTCCGCTGATATTGAGCCGAATTATAATATAGTTTGCATTTACCTCCAATTAAAGTTGTAGCGTCTTTTCCTCAGACTGAACAATAAAACATTGATTTTTTAATCCCATATTACACCAAGGTTTCTTTTCCGTATCTAACACTTGTAACTTCAATTCCTAATTCACATCCTTCAATACACTTAACTACTGGATCTACGGCGTTTTCCCAAGAATATGATTTTACAATACATTCTATATATGTATCACCATTATAAATATGTAAATTAAACTCATAACAATCACTATTATGTAAAGTATGATATATAGTGTCTTCAACATAGTGGTCAATTTTATCTAAACCAGACAATATTAACTCAAACTCATAATAATATTCAAGACAACTCTCCATTTTCGTTCCACACTTAGGACATTTAATCATTATTAACTCCAAAATTCAAAAAGCAACCCGACCGGTTTAGATCCGACACTCTACGTCTTACGTCTAGTTTTCGTTACCTTTTTTTTATCTTTTTTCTTTTTCTTTTTATTAACAGGTGTTTTATCCTTCAAATGAATACTATGTTCAGCTTGAAATAATGTATTCTCAATAGAATCTACTATTTCGTGAGACCTAGACTTATTAGATTCAATTGCTTTACCCTGTTGGGTAGCCTTATTTCTAGCTCTTTTCTTCGACGCCTCATTCCCCGCCTTATAAGTAAAACATGATTTGTTCTTAGAACCCCACTTAAAACCGGGTTTTCCACTTTTCGTACAATTTACTATTTGCATGATTTCTACCCTTTCTATTATATTAATACCCCAAATCATCTATATCAAAAATATATCGCAGCCAATTGTCAGATGACCACCTAAGCCCATCATTTCTATATATAGATACTTTTTTAACTTTTCATTATCGCTATCCGTTAATGTTTCATCTATATAGTCGCTTATCATAATATTAGAACTCGGTATCTTATTCCATACATTAGCTATCTCTACTAACGCTTGTTGTGTTATTACTTGATCTAAATTAAAATACATACACACATCATCAATGGTACGGTCGTCTGCTAATTCTTCTAATAATCGAGAAACGGGAAATCTCGTTCCTTTAATTACTGGTACTCCACCCCTTATTTTCGGGTCAGATATGATATATTTCACTTGGATTCCCCTTTTAATATTCCCCAATCAAATTTTCTTACGATTACCATATTTTTTTGTCTACAATATATTCTATTATTTATACTTGTATTCATCGGCTCTTTAATGATATACCACCAATCTTCCCCATGATAATCATTCATTATTTGAGATTCACTATATTTATCCAACAAAGTTTCATTTTCCCAAATACTCAAATCGGCATAACCGTGTAATCCGACAACAATACCGTATTCAGTATCATAAACATTTTTGTTTTTACCCCGCAATTTAACTAAATCACCAATTCCAAATTCAGGTTCAAATTTGGGGATAGGAATACTATGTTTGATTTTGGTAATATTATTAATATCATGGTTTCTTACTATAATAAATAGTGTACTAATAGATCCACCAATAAACATCATTATTATGATAATCAATGCTGATAATAACCAACCAATACCAGGCCATTTATTATTTTCATTTAATGATTCTAAAAATTCTCTATCTATTTCATTAAGTAGTTCACCAATTGAATCCTTTTTAGTCCAAAAATAACTCATAACTATCTCCTTACCAATCTTCCAAAGACATAAGACTAATAAACTTCTGTGATTCTTCCCATAATCTTACTTTGAATGTTTCCTTACATCTTTTTCGTTCCATTACAGTTCCCTGTTCTATCCCTAATTGAACGGCTAAACCAATAACGACCGTCATTGCATCTCGACCTTGATCTTCATCATCATATCTAAGGTTTTCCTCGTTTAATCTTTCATTTGGTTGAAAAGAATAGCTAGATTCGTTTGGTAATCCATAACCCTTATAATCAATATCACAATATGGTTTTCTTTCTAATTTATAAAGATCGTCTACGACTTTTCTAAGAGGGTCGGTTAAATCTTCAAAATAAACCGTATCATTTTTAGGCCAGGTTTTCATCTTCTTTTTCCTCAAATTTCTGAGCTAATTTTTTAGCCTTCTTAGTATAATTATGTACCTTACGTCTTTGTTTACTGTTTGGTTCGGGTAATCCTACATTTTCTAGTAGCTGTCCTTCTGCTGCCAATTCATCTAACGCAGTAAATCGTAAAATTGTATTCAAAGACACCGGCTTAAAATTATGACAATCTACTCCAACATCAAATTGTCGTAAAACCGGGGATTTATAATTTCCATGAGAATGTCCATGCAATTGAATACTTCCATGATTTTGTTTTTGCCATGAAGCAATTGGATAATGAAATAGGATAAAATGATAATAATAATTATCATCATGTATATCTTTATATTTAAGTTGATAATAATCTTTACACCACTCAAACATTCCCTGTAATCGTTTTGATCGTCTAATATCTGTATCGTGATTGCCGTAGACTAATCTAATTCTCTTACACTTTATTCTTTTTCTTATCTCATACATTTCCATTCTAGGACCAAATGAAAAATCACCCAAGTGATAAATAATATCTTGTGGTCCAACAACTTCATTAATATTGTTGATTATCCTCTCATTCATTTCCTCTATAGAATTAAATGTTCTATATCTGGCATTAGCCCAACTAGATAATTCTTTATTACAGATATTCCTATGAGAAAAATGTGTATCGGAAGTAAACCAAATATTATCCATTACTTGAACTAATATCTATTTTACCTTAATAAGAGTGAATGTCTCTGGTTTAACCAGGTCGTAATGATCAAATTTATCAATAAATCTAATCGCAGGATTAGATAATCTATAGAATTCCCCATTTATATTACAACACCTACTCACAACATTAATATAAGACGGATTTACTTTTGGAAATTTCCTTCTTATTGCCATTGCCATTGGACAACTAGAAGCATCTCTACGGTTTCCATTATTAATATCTTCTTGCGTAACTGTAATTAACATTTATTTTTTTCCGATGTTATTTTCTCAAATACATGACATATAGATGTATATTGTTGTACACTTCCAATGTATTCCATATGATAATTCTCGGGATGAATTACTGTATCAGTTCCATATATTAAAAAAGTTCTATAATTGTCTGTATCGTCTGAATTACACAAAACCCACAGACAAATTATATCGTTTTGTAATTGTACTGTTAAAATTTTTGCATGTTTAGGAATATTAAACTTAAATATCGTATGGTAATAAGGTTCTAGTTTATATTTAAATATTTGCATATTTTTTTCTTTCCTTTATTTTTTAGATAAATAATCAGAACCAACCATTTTCAAAAATACCCGTCCAATTTCATCACTTCTTCTCTCTATCAAAGGTTTTACTACACAACCTTCTCTATGATGGTTTGCATCTTCTATTAGAGAACGACCATTACTCAATTCCTCTATAGTTTCTAAATTAAAAGGAATGGACTCACCAATTAAAGGAACTCTTGGAATATTATACTGTTTTGTTAAATCAATAAACTCGTTGGGATTTAGCCACCGGTTTTCATCATCGCTTGTTCTAATGTCAAAAGCCGCAAATCTAATTTCTCCCGGTTTTGTCCCGTATTTTAGATTTTGAACCTGCCCATAAACTTCTCCGCATAAAACATAATTGGGGTAATCTTTACAAAATTTTTCAATCTCGGGAGTATTATAGTATGCAGTCCAATAAAGGTTTTTCTTACCTTCTTTTCTAATTTTGTAATTACCTTTTTTCCATTGAGACCTGCTACCAACAAACATATCTCCGTCGAATTCAGTCCACTCATTTCTGGGTATATCTTTATTTATACTTTTTTCTTTATATACACATCTCATAAAAGCCCCGTGTAATTTTTCTGACACATATACAGGTTCTCCTTCTTCAAACAAATAGTGATACTTTCTCATTGAATCAATATCATATTTCGGAAAATATCCTTCCGGCCCTTTTATTGAATCACCATGAATAACATGATTCATTACCGGTGGCTCATAATGTTTCACACCTAATAATTCAGTTACATCATCTCCCTCATTTGTATCGGGTGGAGCCGGGACTAGTAATCCCATACTAACACAGCCTCTTAATTTAATAGCTCTAATTCTAGCGTAACCTTCAGCGTTTGCTTGTTTTTCTAAAAATGAAAACTCGGATAGAGATACTTTTACTAAGCTATCCGGCGGGATATAAGCTCCCAATGATTGATTTCGCCAATCTTCAGTTCTAACACAAACGGGATATCCTCCAAATACTCTAACGATTGATAAGGAATCCGCATTAGGATGATTTTCCAATTTAACTGGGACGACCAGCACTTGATGGGTACTATTTATTTTTTCCATTATTTTTCCTTATTTAGTAAATTTATTAATTTATGATAGGCTACTTTATCTAAATCTTCATATTTTCTAATAACAGCGTCAACATACTGTCTAGTAACCACATTAGAATTTCTAGATATAGCATGATTGGTTGCTTCTTTACTAACAACCGATTCAAATAAATCTACGTACTGAGTTAAATATTCTAAAGCTTCTGCGTCCCAGTCCATTTATTTTTTCCTTAATATTACTGGGTTACTTTTTTAGCCAATTTTTACCAATTCATGTATGACGGATATATAAAGAAGTGGGGATTTATTTTTTTCTTATTCTCAGAAGATTTATTTGAATCAGGAAACCAATAGCTTGAACATTCGTCATAGGAACTATATAAATTGGATTTATTATAATATCGTAATTCAACTCGTAATATGTCCCAATTCCACAGGTTATCTTTTTCTTTAATCCACAATTCTATTACCCAATCACACAATCTAGATATTGATATACTATTATTAAACTCAGTTACATTGGTCTTTTTAATAAATTCTCTAAACCCCGACTGAATCAAACGTTTTTTATCTTGATGTGTAAATATTTTACGATTAAAAATAATAGTAAACTGTCCATATTTTTCATCATAATTAGACAATTCTTCTTCCTTTGTTGCTTCAATAGATGGATACCATAATACTGGCCGTAATAGTTTACTGTAACATGACATTTGTTGTATTCCTTTTTTATATTCTTTTTACTCGTTTCCAGTTTTACATAAATTTTCTAATTCTTTAACGAATAAACCTTTACATAAATCACATAGATCTTTTTTGTATAGTTTCCATTCACTCGTACTGGTCCATAGTGCCGGACTAAAGTTTACAACATATCCAGTAGCTTCTAGATCTAAACTTCTACATCTATCACAAATTCTCACCGTTATATCTCCTTTTTATTTCAGGATTACAAGCGATTACTTCTCCACCCTCAGAAATCTCAATAAAGAAACTGTCAGATAAAACATAGGTCTCAATAATACTTGAACTGTCTACCGACCACATGTTAATCCTATAAAAGTTTTCCCATAAAGACCTAATGTCTAAACGATATAGATTTTTAGGCTGCCCTAAATTTTCAAAGACATATTCTTTTATCCTTTCATTTATTAAATCCTTATTCTTTTTTTCTTGTTCTTTCGTTTCGGCTTCGGCGGTTAAATCACAGTATGCTGGCATGATATTATTCCTTATTGCAGTCGTTTAACTTCTTTTTGATACAAATCTACCATAAATTGTAATCCTGCTATTGTTTCCTTTAAGTAAGGTATTTCTGCTTTATTTTTGTGTAATTTTATATTTTCTTCTTGTAGTATAATGTTTTCTGCTCGTAAACTTTCAGTATCTTCATTGTTTTCTTTTAATTTTCTATTTTCTGCTCGTAAACTTTCAGTATCTTCATTGTTTTCTTTTAATTTTCTATTTTCTGCTCGTAAATTTTCAACAAAAGAAAACAATGTTGATAAAATTTTACGTGCCGCTTTTAAATCTTGAACAGTATTCATTTTAATTTCCTAAATTATGAGTTTTAACATCAAAATAATGATCGTATTCTAATTCTTTTAGTTTTTTAATTTCTTTTTTCAATTCAGTATTTTCTGTTTTTAATTCTAAATTTTCTGCATTTAAGGTTTTTATGTATTTTCCAATTTGACGGATATTATATATCATATTATCAGTACTGATTATTTGATCATCCGGCTCTTCGTTGAATTTTTTCCAATCTTCTCTTTGCTCACTCATTTTAATTCCTTTCTTAATAGAAGATTTAGGATTTGAACCTAAACTACGGCCATATAAGGGTCGCGTGCTTACCGGATTACACTAATCTTCCTCAATTAATGGAAAATATTTAGCAAGGTTTTTTTCTCTTTCTTCATCAGTTTTTCGTATTATCCAATCTTGTTCTAAAGCATTCAACAATCTAGAACGGGCCATTTGAGAAAACCCATCTTCTATTTCTTGAATAGCAAGATCAATATCTACTTTTAATAAAGAAATATGACTTCTCAAATACGAATTTTGGATTTCTGTTGATTTATTCATCATTTTTTTCTCTTTTTTCATAAGCTTCTCGTATTACATAATCTCGTTCTAAAGCATTTAATAGTCTACGCCGAACATCTTTAGAAAATCCATCTTCTAGATCATGAATAGCATTTTCAATGTCTACTTTTAGACAGGAAATACGGCGGTATAAGTTTTGAATTTCTGTTGATTTATCCATCGTTTTTATTTATCTCTTGATAAAAACATACATATACTAATGAGTAATGTAATTGAACTAAAAATAACAAAAGTATAAGTATCATGAATTTGCAAGACTATACTTATTTTTGAATTCCTTGAAAAGTTCTGTATGGTTGTTCCGGCTGAATATATTTCCAAATCATATCTCTATAATCCTTCCCATTATTCATTGCAAAGACTATACTACGTAATTGACGACCATTAACTTTCCCATTATACCACGTATAATCTCCATCACCATATTCATCTCCTACTATGGAGAGTAATTTACTAGCGAAAGCTTTCTTGTCATTTGGAATAGCAGCAACTTTAGTTTTATTTTCAAGACTACCACAACATTGTTCCAATATTTTGTCGGCTTCCCTATATAATAAGTAATAGTCAATATCAGTAAAATCACCAATGATATTATTTACCCATTCCTTAAATCCCGTTGGAATTGGGTCTCGTAATAACTCTTTAATACCAGTAGTATCGTCATCTTTTAATAGTCTCCAGATTGTCTTCTCATTCACACTATACCGTAATTTATGATACCGGAGATATTCATCATATTTAAACTTGAGACGAAACCCGTTATCAAATAATAGGACTAAACCCTCTTGATTCTTGGGTTGCTTTATTCTTTTTAAATCATCTAGGTTGTATCGATGTTTATCCGTATCAGTTTCGTCTATATAATAAGATGGTGCAAATGGAGGTACTCTTCCTGTAATAAATTGACACCATTTATCTTGCGGTACATCTTGCCCGGTGCGATTATCTATGACGGCTATTAAATATAGGTCTTCACTATCTTGATAATCTACGACGATTCTATTTTCCGGGTATACAATTTCAAATAAGAAGGTATAGTGTCTAGTATCAAATGTTGTCGTCTCATATTTAGAATTTAATATCTCTGTTCCCTTTATAGCTTGTTCCGAAACAAACGATCTCTTAGAAGCAATACCTCTATAAGAACCCACTTCATATAGGATACCAAAAGATCCGTCCATTTTTTCAAAACATCTAAATGGCCAATTAACCATTCCGCAAAAATATTTGGTGTGTAAAGAGTCATTATTTATGTTATATAGTTTGTTAAACTGGTCTTTTAGACTAACTATTTGATCAAGGGTAAAGAATTTCCAAAAAGGTCGGGATATAATTTCATCGGAACCATTTAGGATTAAACCTCTACACTGTAATGTTTCTCTTTCCCATCGCCATTTATTTTCAGCTTTATTAGTATAGCTAAACAAGTATAAGTCTTTCTTTGGATGTTTT
>SDBT01012319.1_pt1 | contig 13740 bp, 10 predicted proteins | sample 2277101 | NCBI WGS metagenome assembly SDBT01 (sample SAMN10404973, study PRJNA504765) | marine sediment metagenome | isolation source: marine sediment core GS10_PC15, 103 cmbsf | place: Arctic Ocean: Southern Knipovich Ridge | collected 2010
CCTTATTGCTTAGTGTAATAGTTGTATATTCATCGCTTGACTGTTCAGGGCTGATTATTGGTTGCCCAGTTCCACATGATCCATGGATAGTTTCTTCCGGTGCCGCGAATAACTGATAAGAAGTTGTTATTGAAAGTAAGGCTATGAACACTATTTTTTTCATAAACATTCTTTTCTATTTTTTGTGATTTTTATATTGCACAAAAGTATGGCACAAATGAGTATTGGGTCAAACTTCGTTGCTGCTCAGGCTTGCCAAGAACGTCCAATTTGTTAGAGTTATGCCCGTGTTAAGATTGCTGAAAAACAATGTTGCGGAGATGGTAAGGTGCTTACGGATGAAGCTCCAGTAGTACTTGTTGTTGGTACTCGTCCTGAAGGGATTAAAATGGCGCCGGTGTACTACGCACTCAAGCGCGCTGGTATTCCCACCATTGTCTGCTCAACCATGCAACATAATACTTTACTGCGCGAAGTGCTTGATCTTTTTGGTATTAAGCCGGACATCGAATTGAATATTATGCGTCCGGGTCAGGATCTGTTTTACCTGACCCAGTCAGTATTGCAAAAGACAAAAGAAGTATTTCTCAAAATCAATCCTGCTCTTGTTTTGGTTCAAGGGGATACAACGTCATCGATGGCAGCGGCATTAGCAGCATTTTACTTAGGTATACCAATCGGGCATGTGGAAGCCGGCTTGCGTACGGATGATATTCAATCACCATTTCCCGAAGAAATGAATCGGCGTTTGATTACTGTTATTGCAACGTATCATTTTGCCCCAACACCGGCGGCGGTTGCCAATGTTCTTGCGCATGGCGTGCGTTGTGAACAGGTTTTTTGTACCGGAAACACCGTTGTTGATGCGTTGCAGATCATTAAAGAAAAAATTTTTACCGGTGAGTTAGTAATTCAAGATGCTATCAAATCGCAAATCTATGCATGCAAGCAAGCTGGGCAGGAAATTGCGGTATTGACGGTACACAGAAGAGAGTCATTCAACGGTGCTCTTACCACTATTTTACAGGCGGTCAAACGGTATGCTTGTGCGCGAGATGATCTGTTTTGGTTTTATCCGTATCATCCTAATCCACACGTTATTAAAGCAATTCATGATGTAGGACTTGTTGATCTGCCGAATATCTATTTGTGTGAGCCGCTTGCCTACAAAGACATGATTCATCTGCTTGATGCGGCAAGTTGTGTTTTGACTGATTCTGGTGGCATCCAAGAAGAGGCAGTAAGCTTGGGTAAGCCGGTGCTTGTCTTGCGTGAAAAAACGGAACGGATGGAAGGAGTATTGGCTGGCTGTGCACGGGTTATTGGCGCTGATCAAGAGAAAATAAAAGAGGGCATTGCCTGGGCGCAGGATTACCATAAACGTGCGCGTAGTTATTTGGGTCATATATATGGTGATGGGCATGCAGCAGAAAAAATTGTTGCTTTTGTACAATCACGGTATGAACAGGTACAGCAGAGTGCACAAGCAAAGGTCAAACATGATCGTGAGTACCGAGAACCGAATAAAAAGGATAACGAAGTGAAAAAAGTGTGTGTTATTGGGCTTGGTTATATTGGCTTACCGACGGCGATTGTTGCTGCTGAACATGGGTATGAAGTAATTGGCTATGATATTGATCCTGAACGTGTGCATGAGATTAACAAGGGCAATCCCATTATTACTGAGCCTGAAGTGTATGAAAAACTTGCCGTTGTTTTAGGGCCTGAATTGTTTCGAGCATCAACAAAGATTGAGGGGGCAGATTATTTTATTGTTGCAGTGCCCACACCGATCACCGAAGATAAAAAAGCTGATTTGAGCTGTGTGCTTGATGCGGTTGATGCAATTGCTCCGGTGTTATCACGTGGTAATACTGTTTTGATTGAATCAACGGTTCCTGTTGGAGTAACACAACACATTGCACAAGTATTAGAAGAAAAAACTGGCTTGCAGGCGGGAACTGATTTCTATATTGCTCATTGCCCCGAACGCGTGTTACCGGGTAACATTTTTCATGAACTCGTGAACAATGATCGCATTATTGGTGGCATCAATCAGGAATCAGCAGAACAAGCACAACAATTCTATCAAGCGTTTGTGAATGGACAAATGCATCTGACCAATACGCAAGCGGCAGAAATGGTCAAACTGATTGAGAATAGTTCCCGCGACGTTGAATTAGCATTTGCGCATCAAGTTGCTTCCATGGCATATGCGATTGGCTTGAATCCGTATGAAGTTATTGAGCTGGCTAATAAACATCCGCGTGTGAATATATTACGGCCGACCTGCGGTGTTGGTGGCCATTGTCTTGCCGTTGACCCTTGGTTTTTAACGGAATCATTTCCTCATCAAACGCAATTAATCAAAGCAGCCCGAGAGGTGAATGACAACAAACCGCGTGAAATAATTCAATGTATTGAGCATGCAGTGAATGAATGGAACAAGCATAACACCCGGTCCTGTACCGTTGCGTTACTTGGGGCGACGTACAAACCTGACGTTGATGATGTACGTGAGTCGCCTGCTTTGGAAATTATACGCCATTTTATCAACCAAAAAGGAATACCATTGCAGGTGTGTGATCCGTATATTGCAGCTGACCAGATCAAACAGTTGGGTATAGCAGAAGTCGTTTCTGCTACGCATGCTATTACCCGTGCTGATGTTGTTGTATTTCTTGTTGCTCATAAACGATTTAAGTTACTTAATCGTACGATGTTTGCCGGTAAGCAGGTATATGATTTTTGTGGTGTTCTTCATCAGGAGGTTAAAGATAACAAATCAGATCAAGCACTGTTTTGGCCTGCACGAAGCGTGATGGATTTTTTCATTGTAAACCAAGCAAACGATGGAACTGATAGTGATACTGAGCAGGCGAAGGGGGATACGTAAATGAGGCAAGTATTTTTAGATAAGGGAAATGTTGTTGTAAAAGAGGTATCACAGCCCGTTTTGGATGATTATTCGGTACTGGTTTGTGTCCATTATTCATACATCAGTTCAGGTACTGAGATAGCAACGATTAATAACGCTAAAGCTGGTCTGTTTAGCAATGTTCCGCACAAGGTCAAGAAAGTTCTTGAGTCAGTTGCCGTACATGGTGTTGAAGGAACGGCTGCGTTGATTAAAAGTAAGCTAAAAGGCAATATGTTTTCGTTAGGGTATTCCTGTGCTGGGCGCGTAATTTGTGTCGGCAAGAAGGTGCGTACCATTCGTTCAGGTGACTGGGTTGCCTGTGCCGGAGCTGGCTATGCAAATCATGCAGATCTCGTCTGTGTTCCTGAAAATCTTGTTGTTCAAGTACGTCGTGAACATCTAAAGACGGCGAGCCTGACGACGATTGGCGCAATTGCATTGCAAGGGGTACGCCGTGCACAGATTCAATTAGGTGAGCGTGTGGCGGTGATTGGGTTAGGGCTGCTTGGTCAGATTACGGTACAGCTTGCCAAGGCTGCTGGTTGTTATGTTATCGGTACTGATCTTATGCCAGATCGCCTTGCTTTGGCAATGCGTTGTGCAGCTGATGCCGTGTTTAACCCGACGCATGACGATTTAGCCAAAGAGATCAATTTACTCACCGAGCATTATGGTGTTGATGTTGCCATTATTACCGCCGCTTCCAAAAGTAATGTGATAATACAACAGGCAATGGATATTACGCGCAAAAAGGGACGCGTGGTAATTGTTGGTGACGTTGGTCTTAGTCTCAACCGTGAACCGTTTTATCAAAAAGAGATTGATCTGCTTATGTCCTGCTCATATGGCCCGGGACGTTACGATGCAGAATATGAACAAAAAGGGCTTGATTATCCTTATGCATATGTACGCTGGACGGAAAAGAGAAATATGCAGGCATTTGTTGCGTTGATCGAGCAGGGTGCTTTGTCGCTTGATGAACTTGTTGCTGAGCAGGTTGACCTGGATACTATCGAATGGGCGTATGAACGTATTCAGAGCAAAGAGGTACTTGGTGTTGTCTTGAGCTATGATCGTCGTGATGATGAACATCAAAAAATAGAAGAACGTACAAGAACCCAGAATGAAGAGAGCATGCTCAGTACCAGCTCAGAGATTCGTTTTGTTCCCGCGACAAAGGATAGTATTCGTGTTGGCGTGATTGGTGCTGGTGGTTTTGCTAAGATTAAGCTAATGCCGCTGGTATCTAAAATGCGCGACGTGAAAATTAATGCCATTGTTGACATAGATGCAGCAAACTTGATGAGTGTGTCTCGATTGTATGGTGCTGCCAAGGCATGCACTGATGATGATGAACTGTTCAACGATGATGTTGTTGATGCGGTGATTATTTCTTCACCCCATAAATTTCACTGTGCACAAGCATTAAAAGCGCTCAATAATGGCAAAGCGGTTTTTCTTGAAAAACCAATGGTAACCGATTTTGCACAACTGCAGCAGCTGAATACTTTTTTAGAAAAACATTCTACCGCACCTTTTTGTGTTGACTACAACCGTTCTTTTTCTCCCTTTATGCAAAAAATAAAGAAGGTAGTACAGAAGCGTAAGGCGCCACTTTTAGTGCATTATCGTATGAATGCTGGCTATATTTCAAAAGAACATTGGATACAATCTGATATTGGTGCTGGCAGAATTATTGGCGAGGCATGTCATATTATTGATCTCTTTTGCTTTTTGACCGATGCGCAGCCGGTAGCGGTTTCAGTTGAAGCATTGCATGCAGCACGGAATGATATTTTTCCGACCGATAACTTTTGCACGCAGATTAGTTTTGATGATGGTTCTGTTTGCTCGCTTTTATATACCGCGCTTGGTAATAAAAAATTGAGTAAGGAACGTATGGAAATTTTTTATGATGAAAAAGCCATTGTGATGGAAGACTACACCGAACTGTATGGTTTTGGGTTGTCGTCTTGGTTTAACGAAACGGTGACGATGCCCAATAAAGGCCATGAAACGTTGCTCAAGCATTTTTTTCGAGAATTAAGAAAAGATCAGTTTACCCCACCGATTACTTTCAAACGCTTACAAACAGTGGCGCAATTAACATTAGTTATCGATCAGTTGGCATGTGAGGGTGGCGGTACGAAGGAAATGAGCGGGTGATTTAAGTACAATTCCGGGGAGTAGTATGATGAGGCAGATATCCGTATGGGCAATAACTGTTGCGTTTGTTATTATTCCGTGCGTACTCATAAGCAAGGAAATAATGAAAACTGAGCATGTTTATTTTGTTGTGATGGCCGGTGGCAATGGCGATCGTTTGTGGCCATTGAGTAGAAAGCATTGCCCAAAACAATTGCTGGCGATTGATGCAAAAAAAACATTGCTTGAACAATCACTTGATCGGGTACGGCCTTTAACAGAATCTAATGAACAATTATGGGTAGTAACGACTGAGAATCATACAAAGGCGGTCAAAGAAGTTGTTGGTGATTCGGTTGGGCATATTCTGGTTGAACCTGGTGCGCGCAATACGGGCCCGGCAATTTTATACAGTTGTTTAGTATTATCTCACATTGCCCCCGATGCAGTCGTGGTATTTCTTCCGGCAGATCCATTTATTCCGCCTTCGGACAGTGAAAAATTTACCGCCTGTTTGCAACGAGCTGTTCATTTTGCAAAGGCACATGCATCAATTGCCCTGCTTGGCGTCAAGCCACTCTATCCTGCTACCGGATACGGATACATTGAGTACGATACTACTATTACTGATAGTAAAACCGATCTTTTTAAAGTAAAAACATTTCATGAAAAGCCATCACATTCGTTAGCGCAATCATATGTGCAGCAATCATCAATGTTGTGGAATATTGGCATGTTTTGTGGACGGGTATCGGTTTTTATTGATGAGTTTAAACGCGCAGCTCCTGAGTTATTTGATTGTGTAAAAAAATATCGAGAACAAAAAAAAGCGTATCATGAAGTACCATCCATTTCTGTTGATTATGCAGTGATGGAACGTAGCAATAACGTGTGGGTAGTGCCCGCAGATTTTACCTGGTGTGATGTTGGGAATATTGGTATATTCTTGTCGCTCAAGCAAGAACACCAAGGTGTCGGAAATAATCTTATTCAGGTAGATTCGCGCAATAACTTGGTTGATGTGCCGGGGAAACTCGTTGCATTGGTTGGTGTTGATGATTTATGTGTCGTACAAACAGAAAATGCGCTATTAATAACGAAACGAGACGAAGCAGAAAAGGTTAAATCAGTAGTGACTCATTTGCGTAAAGAAAATATGAATGAATATTTATGAAGCACATAATTATATGTTTTGTGTTGCTAGGAATTATAGGTATGTTTACCACACATGCTCAACAGATGCCGCTCGATGCAAAAATATATGTTGCTGGTCATAACGGCCTCGTTGGTTCTGCTATGGTCAGGCGGTTGCAACAAGATGGATTTTTGCGCATCATTACCCGTTCGCATCATGAGCTAGATTTGCGTAATCAACAAGCGGTTCATAATTTTTTTGCACAGGAACGTCCTGATTACGTTTTTTTGGCGGCAGCAAAAGTAGGTGGCATTAAGGCAAACATGGATAATCCGGCAGAATTTTTGTATGACAATCTTGTTATTCAGACCAATGTGATGCATGCAGCATACCAGTACGGCGTGAAAAAATTATTATTCTTAGGTTCTTCTTGTATTTATCCGCGTGATTGTCCACAACCGATCAAAGAAGAGTATTTGTTGACTAGCCCATTGGAAGAAACAAACAAGCAGTATGCGATTGCAAAAATTGTTGGTCTCGAGATGTGCAAGGCATACAACAAACAGTACGGCACGAAATTTATTGCCTGCATGCCGACCAATTTATATGGACCGTATGATAACTTTGACTTGCAAACATCGCATGTGCTTCCTGCATTGCTTACTAAGTTTTATACAGCTAAAAAGACCGGAACAAAGCAGGTAGTGGTTTGGGGTACTGGCGCGTCGTATCGCGAATTTTTATATGTTGATGACCTTGCGGATGTGTTGTTGTTTTTGATGAACAATTATGACGGTGATGACATAGTAAACGTTGGCACGGGAAAAGATATTACCATTGCAGATCTTGCGCGACTTGTTGCAGAAATTGTTGGTTTTGATGGGGAGTTAATATTCGATACAAGCAAACCGGATGGCACGCCACGCAAATTATTGAACGTAAATAAATTAACACAACTTGGTTGGCAGGCGCCAACATCATTGCATGACGGTATTATCAAAACCTTGCAATGGGTAATTGAACAGCGCATATTGGAGCAATAACATTGGAAAAAGGATAGTGTCATGAGTTACCGCACGCTGGTGTGTGTACTATTATGTATGGGGATGCATCTGATGAGTAATGCAGAGTATGTTGCTGCAACTAAAACAGAACAACCACGAAAAAAAGCACTGATCACCGGTATTACGGGCCAAGATGGTGCGTATTTGACTGAACTGTTATTAGAAAAAGGCTATGAAGTTCATGGCATTAAACGAAGAACATCACTTTTTCATACCACGCGTGTTGATAAATTTTATGAGGGGCCGCATCAGCAGGGCAAACGTCGTTTTATCATGCATTATGGCGATATGACCGATGCTACAAATATCATTCGTCTTGTTCAAGAAATTCAGCCAGATGAAATTTATCATTTAGCCGCACAAAGTCATGTAAAAGTTTCCTTTGAATTGCCTGAATATACTGCGGATGTTGATGCACTTGGCTCGTTGCGGATTTTGGAAGCAATCCGCATTTTGGGTCTGACTCAAAAAACAAAGTTCTATCAAGCATCAACGAGCGAGATGTATGGCAAGGTCCAAGAAATTCCCCAAACGGAAACGACGCCATTTTATCCACGTTCGCCCTATGGTGTAGCAAAACAATATGCATTTTGGATTACCAAAAACTATCGTGAGGCATACGGTATGTATGCGTGCAATGGTATTTTATTCAACCACGAATCACCGATACGGGGCGAAACCTTTGTTACCCGTAAGATTACGCGTGCCGTTGCGCGTATTAAGTTGGGATTACAGGATGTCGTGTACTTGGGTAATTTAGATGCCAAACGTGATTGGGGGCATGCACGTGACTATGTTGAGGCGATGTGGCTTATGTTGCAACAAGAAAAGCCAGATGATTTTGTGATAGCAACCGGCCAGACACGCTCAGTGCGTGAATTTGTCGAATGCGCATTTGCAGAGATTGGTATTACCATTGCTTGGAAGGGTTCGGGGGTTGATGAAGTTGGCTATGACATACAAACAGGCAAAGAATTAGTGCTTGTTGACCCGAATTATTTCCGGCCAGTTGAAGTTGATTTGTTGATTGGTGACTCAAGCAAGGCAAAAAAACAACTAGGCTGGGAGCCAAAAGTATCATTTGAACAGTTAGTCAAAGAAATGGTGGCGCATGATATAGGGCTAGTGAAAAAGATGATCGAGGACATAGGAGCAGTAAAAACAAGATCCATTATTTCAAAGAGCTACTAAATGAAACTAAAATGGGCATATCTTTTTTTGCTGATTATTGTTGCTTGTATTGCGGGTGTATGGATTATTACGTCCAAGACTGATTCGGAAAAACCGCTTGTGGTGGTTATTCCTTCTTATAACAATAGCCGTTGGTATAAACAAAATGTACAATCTGTTTTTGATCAGCAGTATAACAATTATCGCGTACTGTATATTGATGACTGTTCACCAGACGGTACCGGTGAGCTGGTAGAAAACTTTGTAAAAGAGTGTGGGCAAAGTGGCCGTGTGCAGCTGATTAAAAATACTGAACGCAAAGGTGCGCTTGCAAATTTGTATTATGCAATTCACTCATGTGCTGACCAAGCAATTATTATTACGCTTGATGGTGATGATTGGTTCAAGCATGATCAGGTACTCGCAACAATTAATAAGGCATATGCTGACTCAAATATTTTGATGACGTATGGTCAGTTTGAAACGTATCCTGAAGGACATTTAGGTATCTGTAACGAATATCCGGCAAAGATTATTCAAGCCAATGCATTCAGGCAATACAAATGGCTTGCGTCTCATTTGCGTACATTTTACGCATGGTTATTCAAGCGCGTGCAGTTGGAAGATTTGCAGTATGATGATACCTTCTTTCCGGTTGTGTGGGATCAAGCGTTTATGTTTCCGATGCTTGAAATGGCTGTAGGGCGATGCAGATTTATTAATGAGGTTTTGTATGTCTATAATCAAGCGAATCCGATTAATGATTATAAAGTGAGGATGCAAGAAATTGTCGCGTGTGAAAGAATGATTCGTAGTAAGCAGAAGTATGAACCATTACTAACAACTTAGGTGAGTAAACGTAATGAAGAAACAAAATACCTTATATATCCTCCTTTTATTTTTTTTAGGTAGTTATAGCGCTGTATCATGCAGAGCTCCCGTTCAAGATGAAAAACCCATAGTCATTATTATTCCTTCCTATAACAATAGCCGTTGGTGTACGTATAATTTGGCTTCTGTATTTGTACAGAAGTACCATAACTACCGCGTTATTTATATCGACGATTGTTCGAGTGATGGCACCTATCAACAGGTTATGGATTTTGTTAAAAAGTTTGAGCAGCAAGATCGTGTCAAAGTAATTAACAATGCTGAGCGTAGAGGTGCGTTGGCGAATTTATATTACGCCATTCACTCATGTGATGATTGGGAAATTATTGTTACGCTTGATGGTGATGACTGGTTTAAGCATGATTGTGTGCTGCAAAGAATTAATTGTGCATATGATGATGCTACTACTTGGATGACCTACGGGCAATTTGAAAACTATCCTTCGGGTAAATACGGCCAATGTGCAGAGATTCCGGCAGAAGTTGTGCAAAATCGTTCTTATCGCGCATACGATCAATGGGTGACAACGCATTTACGCACTTTCTATTCCTGGTTATTCAAGCTTGTAAATGTAGGAGATTTAAAGGTTGAGGGCAAATTTTTCCCCGTGACGTGGGATATGGCATTTATCTTTCCAATGTTAGAAATGGCAACGGGGCATTTCAAGTTTATTCCTGAAGTGCTCTATGTGTATAACCAAGCAAATCCGTTAAATGATTTTAGAGTTAATTTGCGTAAACAATTGCTTTGTGAACAGTTCATTCGCAGGAAGCGATCTTATCAGAAGCTTGATGAAGAAGAGATAAAACAAATATACGGAACACCATCATACCAATCTACACCATAGGAGGAAACAATGATGAAACTAAGATATTGCTTATGTATTATTTGGATGCTTGCAATACAGCACTTAAGCTATTGTCATATCATGCAATTACCACCGGTAATACAGCAAGCATATAAAACGATTCACCCGTGGATATACAAAGATTTTCATGCATCGATGCAAACGGATACATTTCCAAGGCCGGTAGCCATTACCAAACAGGTGATGGGCTTTGATGGTATGGAGTATCTGAATTTTTGCAAAAACTTATATGACCAATACAACCCCTCGGTATTGCAACCAGATGGGCAGCTGAAAATTCCGAAAATAATTCATCAAGTCTGGGTGGGTTCCCCGTTGCCCGATGCATTCAAGCCGCTTATGCAAACCTGGGTTGAAAAGCATATGGGCCGAGGTTGGCAATATAAATTGTGGACTGATGAAGATATGAAAACGTTCAAACTCTATAACCAAAAATATTACGATGAAACAAAGAGCATGGGCGTTAAGTCCGACTTGGTCAAATGGGAAATTGTATATCGTTATGGCGGTGTATACGTTGATACTGATTTTGAATGCTTAAAGCCGCTCGATTTGCTGCATTACCTGTACGATTTTTACACGGGCTTACAGCCACTGGATAGCCAGTTTGTGCAACTGGGGGCTGCATTATTTGCCGCCCGGCCTGGGCATCCGATTTTAAAACATTGCATTGAAACAATTAAAGATGACTGGCATCACAAAGGAGCTCCAACCAAATCAGGCCCGGTGCATTATACTAAATCGTTTATAAAAACTGCTGGTAAAAATGGCAGCAAAGATATTGCATTTCCGGCAAGCTATTGTTATCCGCTTGAGTGCAGGCAAACTGATTTGAAGTACAAAGAATGGCTTGAGGATGGTGCCTATGCTATTCACCACTGGGCAAAAAGTTGGATGCCTATACGCTCGCGGCCGCAACAATTTCAAACGTTTGATAATGTTGAATCAAGTAAATGTTGGAATGATTAATTATTTTTGACGAATGCCGATTGTTGCGTTAAGGTTTATACGTTTTTTTGATGCATTGCAAAGGAGTGTTGTGATTGGACGAAACAAATTATTGATACCAGCAGTTTTGAGTTGCGCAATTCTTTTAATGAGCGTTGGTTATATTCAGTTGAAAAAGAGTAAAAATGTAACAACGCATAACGTACAATATGTAGATTTTGACGAGTCGATGCAAACAGTTCAATTTCCACATATTGTCTCACGGGAAGATTCACAATATCTACTCAACTTTTTTAAACAACTGTATGAAAAAAATAACCTAAAACAGGTTAAGCCACAGGAAACCCCAAAAATCCCCAAACTGATTCATGTTATGTGGCTCGGTGGCAAGTTACCGGAAGAATATCAACCATATGTACAAAGCTGGTATGATTATCATCCTGACTGGACAATTATTTTCTGGACGGACAACGCAGCAAATTATGATCGAGGTACAACAGTGGTGAAAAGCTTTGACGAGCTTGAGAAGTTGCTTACTTCTGTTGGAGATAATAAAAAAAGAATTGTTGTTGATACTGTCGACCTCCAATTTGGTAACCGCCCATTTTATGACAAAGCAATTAATTACGGCGAAAAATCCGACATTTTAAAATGGGAAATTGTTTATCAGCTTGGTGGTGTTTATGTAGATATTGATTTTGAATGTTTGCGGCCACTTGATCTGTTCCATCATACGTATGATTTTTATACTGGCATTCAACCACTTGATACCAATATGGTGCAATTGGGAGCAGCGCTCTATGGCGCAATACCAAAGCACCCAATTCTAGAACGCTGCGTGCGATACATTGCACATAATCAATATATTCAACAGATTGTTGTCAAAACGGGCCCAATACATTTCACCAGGTCATTCCTGGCAACAGCGGGCCGTGATGGATTTGTTGATATTGCCTTACCTTCAAGTTATTTTTACCCATGTGGTTATGAACAACGTGGCACGGAAAAAACAAACTGGTGCAAAACAGAGTCATGTGCGGTTCATCATTGGGCTGGCAGTTGGTTGAAACCAGAAGCGTTTGTCAGAACGTAACTAAGGAAGGTAGTAATGAAGCAAAAGAATATATTACTGATCGTACTTGCGGGCTTTGGCATCACGTTAGGGATTGTTAGCTCAACCGTTCATCGCAAAGATGTCACTGAGCAAAAAGCAGATCTGGTGATTTTTTCCTACAATCGTCCTTTGCAACTTTTTGCATTACTTGAATCAGTTGAAAAATATATAACCGGTTTAGGTGAGATTCATGTTATTTATCGAGCAGGGGATGAAAACTATGCGCGCGCGTATGATGAAGTATGCAAAGCATTTTCGACTGCGCAATTTTCAAAACAGGGCGGCAATCCTGCAGGAGATTTCAAACCACTAACATTAAAAGCAACATTCGATTCGCCAAGTAAATACGTCTTGTTTGCGGTTGATGATATTGTTGTCAAAGACCATATCAATATATCGAAATGTATCGTAGCACTTGAAAAGACAGGTGCTTATGGATTTTATTTGCGGCTTGGGAAAAATTTATCTGAATGTTATCCATTGCGGTGCAAACAATCGGTTCCCCCGCTTATTGATGTTGAACAAGAACTGTTTTCTTGGAAATTTTCTGAAGGGAGTTGTGACTGGGCATATCCACATACGGTAGACATGACTCTGTATCGTAAACAAGACGCAAAGATTGATTTTCAGGCAATGCAATACCATTCACCGAACGTATTGGAAGGGCGGTGGCATGGGAGATCAGGAAAAATAATGAGCCGGTGTGGCTTGTGTTATCAACAATCGAAAGTAGTTAACATGCCATTAAATCGGGTGCAATCAGATATAAACAACCGCCATATGCGTACCTTACCGCCTATACAATTACTTAAAATTTTTAACGAAAATAAAAAGATGGATATTAATCCACTATTTTGCATTAATAACAAAGCGGCCCATATGGAGTATGAGCCAATTTATATAGAGAGGTGAGACGGAATGAGAAAGTTTTTCAGTTATGGTTTTCCGATACTTTTTTTGTCCTATGCATGTGCACATGGGCGAGCTCCAGGTTCTGAGGAAAGAATATGCGCAGAAGGTGAGGACGTTGTTGTGCAAGATGCACTCGCAGGTTGTGAAGGTGATAAAAAAGAGAGTGAGGTTGATGAGAAGCATATCGTTATTGTGACGGCAAGTTACAACAATGAGCAGTGCTATAAATGGAATTTAGATTCTGTTTTTGCGCAGCGATATAGTAACTGGAATTTGATTTACGTTGATGATTGTTCGCCTGATAAAACGTATGAATTAGTAAAAAAGCATGTGAAGGAAAAGAATGATCCGGGACGCGCTAAATTAATTCATAATACTGAACGCAAACGTGCGCTTGCGAATTTGTATACAGCTATCTATATGTGTGATGACACCGATATAATTGTTATTCTTGATGGCGATGATCGATTTCCTGAAGACAAAAATGATTCATCCGGTTATAAACAAGTGTTAGCGTATATAAATAATGTCTATGCTGATCCGAATGTATGGTTAACGTATGGCCAATATAGA
>SDBT01012320.1_pt1 | contig 13740 bp, 18 predicted proteins | sample 2277101 | NCBI WGS metagenome assembly SDBT01 (sample SAMN10404973, study PRJNA504765) | marine sediment metagenome | isolation source: marine sediment core GS10_PC15, 103 cmbsf | place: Arctic Ocean: Southern Knipovich Ridge | collected 2010
GGCTTGAGGGCTTACCTATTATATAGGGCGTGAGATTGGGCTAGAACCCTACACAACTTGACAGAACATAGGCAAATTTGGATTTTAAGTCTAAAGAGGTATCAGGACACCTTTAAACCCGAAGGGTGCTTAAAATGGATTGTAAGGGCAAAACTTAAAAAACTCAATAGGGGCTTGGGTTAATAGTTCCACCAATGTTACACAGCCTTGTGTAACCCTTAACCCCTTGTGGCAGTTAGAGTTAGCCCTAAGTTACACAGTTACACGAGTTCCACCTAAGCTCTACTATCCTAGTAAAAATATATATAATAAAAATATATTTATAAGAGAGGAGAGAAAAAGATGTGTAACTTGGTGTAACTCTAAAAAACCTTGATTTCATTGACTTTTTTGTAAGTTCAATTCCACATAGTTACACATAGTTACACCAAATCGTAAGTTCAATTTTTTATTTCTGAAATAACCTTGACAAGTCCAACCTAATATGGTATATTAGAATTACCGAAACAATAAAGCTCATTGATAATTAGGAATGACTAGCCTTGCAAAACATAGGAGAAAATCCAATGAATGCTCAAGGTAAATATAGTGTTAAAGACACAGGCGAGGTAATCAACTATGATTTTGATTACCTAGTCCTAGAAGGTGAAAATGCACAAGACAAGATTGATAATGCTATCTCTGTTCTAGGAGCAGACAAGGTTGCCAAAGATTTACAGAGAACCCTCAAGGTTGACGCCAACAACACAGCAAGGGAAAAAGCCAAAGCTGTTAATGGTCATAGCTCAAGAGCAGTCTTGACCGAGGAGCAGAAGGCAGAGAATAAGGCAGAGAGAGCAAGCAATAAGGCTATCCTTGACGCACTCAAGGCTAAGGGCTTGACACTTGAAGACATAGCTAACCTAGCATAAGCTACCTACCGATTACAAGGCTTGCAAGCGATACCCTAGTATAATATAAACAATACAAGGCTAGTCATACCTAATCCCAGACCTGCACGCAGGCAGGCTAGTCTGACTCTCACCTCTGCTCGCAGAACCTCTCCCCCCTAGGCTAAGAAAAATAAATTTTCCCTTCGGGATTTACAAGGTAGGGCAACACCCCCCATTGGTTTTTATATATAATCATTACCCTAGATTTATACGAGCCAAATTTTCAAGTATTCCTATGTAAGTCCTTGTGGGGTAAGGACTTGGGTAAGTTCAATTTATTTTCAAATTAGCTTGACAAGGCTAGGGGATATGTGGTATACTTGTATTGAATTCAGATATTATTTTTCTATGTATTCGTAAGTTCAAAGTTTTAGGAATTGAATTTACGCTTTTTAGCAAAATTGAATATGCAAGGTTATAGACAAAAACTATTAGAAAGTCCTACTAAAAAAGCCTGCATTAGTTGTTTAGGAACAGAGCTTTTGTATGTACATCATAAGGATAAAAATAGAAAAAATAATGATATAACCAACTTGGAATATAGATGTCCTTCTTGCCATAGAAAGGTACATCCAACACCTTTTAATAAAAGCTTTGCTAAGAAAAAGATTACTCATGTCTGCGATATATACGAATTACGTGTGGTTACAGACAACTGGGGATTACCCAGTTTAAAATATAAAATAGTAGGACGCAAGTCAATCTAAGAGGTCGCTCCTCTTAGTCACTACGTTTGCAAACGACAGATGAAACACAATGGAAACCCATTGATGATTTGACTGTCGTTTTTTGTCTTTATAACGAAGGAGGCTAAGATGCCAAAAATTATACCACAGGAAATGAAAGCAATATCAACCATTAGTCAGCAACCTGAACGAATGACCTCAAAAATCCATTTATTAGTTCTTATGGATATAGCTGGGGCTACGGGGAATCAAATGAGTGAGCATTCTGGGATGTCACCTGCTCGGGTGTCTACTATTAGAAATAGTCCTCTATTTACAGAGGAAAGGAATAGGAAGATGTCGGAGCTTCAGGAACAGACCATAGAGAAAAAGAGTACATCTATAGCCGAAGGTGACCCAGTTGAAACTAAGCTTAAGGCATTGGCTATGTCTGCAGTTGAAACCTATGAAGACATACTCGCTAATGCTAACTCCGAATCAGTAAAGAAGGTCACTGCGGATAGCATACTGGATAGAGCAGGATACAAAGCCCATACTGAAAAAATGAAGGTATCCATAGAGGTTACTGAAAAAATGGCTAGTAGATTTGAAGAAGTATTAGCCTACCAACCACGGATAGGAGAAGGACATGCTGAACCTAGTAAAAATGACCGAAAAACAACGGTCAGTGTTGAGACAGAAGTGTCTAAGTAACCTGTTTTGTTTCTGCAAAGGGGTCATGGGTTATGATGATATCATAGATACATTACATGGTACATATTGTGAGTTTCTTTCAAGTCCAAGTCAAAGAAAGCAAGCCACAATGCCTCGTTCTTTTGTAAAGACTTGGATTGGTAGTATAGCATATCCAATATGGGTAACATTGCCTCGTGAAGAGGAAGAAGCTTTTCCATACTATAAGGCTTGGGAAGACAAATACTGGCAACTTGGTCCTGACATGCGGATACTAATAGCTTCTTATGTTATTACTAACGCAGAGAAGATGATAGGACTTATACGAAAAACATATGAATCTAATAGGGTTATGCAAATGTTATTCCCAGAGGTAATACCCCATAATTTCAACAGGGTTAAATGGAGTAATCAATCTGCATGCATTAACAGGAACAATGACTACACAGAAAGTACCTTTGAAACAGCAGGCATAGGTGGAGCTTCAGTATCTAGGCATTATGACCTAGTACAAGAAGATGACCTTATATATGCTAAGAAAGATGATTTCTCCGAAGGGGAGCTACAACCTGACAGAGATGATATAGAAAAAGCAATAGGTTGGCATAAACTTGTTACCTCTCTGCTCGTTCCTGGTAAGCACACACATATCCATAATGCCGGAACACGATGGGCAAAGAAAGACCTAGTACAGTATATATGGGATAATGAACCTAGTTATGAACGTTTTATTCGTGGATGTGTAGACCTAGAGGAACTGGAGGAAAAGAAAGAGTGGAGTAAGTGTACTCCTACCTGGGAAGATTGTTATGATATAGAACAGTTAAAGGTTATTAGAGCTGCACAAGGTCCTTTTATATTTGCTACACAATACCTATTGACACCAACGTCACATGAAGAAAAGTTATTTAAGCTTCCATGGCTTCAAAAATATAAATTTAGAGAAGAAGTTCCTAAATCCATACGTATTTTTACTACCGTTGACCTTGCTGAATGGACAGACACCAAACGGAAATCAGACTGCAACACTGTTGTACTTACCTGTGCCTGGTGTGATAAACACCATTGTTGGATTCTGCACTATGACGCTGGTCGCTTGAATCCCTCACAAGTCATTATGGCAATGGCAAGGCATTGGAAAATATTCAAGCCTGAGAAGATAGGCATTGAGGATGTATACTACCAAAAGGCTATTGGGCATTTTGCTCGGGAATATATGCATGAGGGTAAAGTTCCATATATGAGTATTATTGGAATTAAACCAGAGGGGAACATACATAAGGATCTAAGAATAAGAGCCCTTGAACCTCTAGCGTCAAATCTGGCTCTGCATTGTAAACCTGAGCATAAAGAATTCATTGAAGAATACACGGACTATGTTCCAAACAACAAGATGTGCAAGAAAGATATATTAGATGCCCTGGCATACCAGATACAAATTGCAAGACCAGGTAAAGTTGCACCTGACAACAGACGTCCAAAGATACAGAACCTTAAGTTTGAGACCAAGATGGATGATTTCCTAAACTGGGCTCATGATAAAACAAAGGGCTTGGATACATTTGGTAACAAAGGAGTTATCATAGACCCTTATGATGAAGACCCAGAAGATGCAGCAGTAGCACCAGACCAATGGGAACAAGACTATCCATAAGTTCAAAAATTGAAAATACAAGGGGAATCATGAATAAACAGTTGAAGACAAAGATGCAGAATAAGAAATGGATATCCCTTAAGGCGAGAGGAATAAATCCTCCAAAGGACGGAGCAGAGAATCAAAAGCGATTAAAGGAGGCTCATAGTGGCTAGTGGACCTAATGCTAAAACTAATACAAGTCTAGAACGGATGCAAGAGAATGTCCGTGAGGGTATACGATACCGTACTATCTATGGTAAGAGTAAGGCATGGAGAGTATATAAGAACATGTACAGGGGCTTCTGGGAAAAGGGTGTAGTTCCTGTCAATATAATGTTTTCTATTGAGCGTGCCTTGATACCTCAGGTTTACTTTAGAAACCCAAGGGTGTCTGTAATGCCTACAATGCCTGGGTTTGGTCTGCACGCTATGTTACTAGAACGTTTAGACAACTATCTTATAAAAGAAACTGGGCTTAAGCAGGAACTTAAGTCTGGTGTCATGGATTGTTTTTTCTCAGGGCGTGGACCTGGTGTTATTGGGTATGACAGTGAGTATGGGTTTAATCCAGAGTTTACGTCTGATGAATTTGAAGACTCAAGTCTTAGCTCCTTTGGTAAGAAGGGTGAGAAGATAGAATATAATTATAATGTTAAGCCTGGTATGCCATGGTATCTTAGAACTAATCCAGAAGACTTCGTTGTTCCTTGGGGAACTAGTACTTGGAGAACTGCACCGTGGTTTGCATTCCGGAAGATGCGAATGCTTCAGGACTGTAAGGAAGACAAGAAGTTGAAGAATACTTCTGGACTTACTGGTCCTTACAGGAGTACTTTAGAGGGGTCACATGATGGAGCTCCTGAGCGTGTTCCTACATCACAGTTACCAACAGTTAATAAGCAGGAGTGGGTAGAACTGTGGCAGTATCATGACCAACGAACTGGTAGGGTGTTTACATTTACACTGGACTATCCTAAGTTCCTTAGAGATGAGATAGATTATCTACAAACTGAGGGATTGCCTGCACGTGTTCTAGGATTCAATGAAGACCCAGAGCATTTTTGGTGGGTTCCTGATGCACGTATAGTTAAACCAAGACAAGATGAAATCAATGATATAAGAACAATGGCTAAGAAACATCGTAGGGTAGCTATCCTTAAGGTATTATATGACAAGAATATTAACAAAGATGAGCTTGCTAAGTTAATGGATGCCGATGTAAAGGCTGCTGTAGGTATAGACGTAGGTGTACAAGGGGATATTAGAAAAGCAGTTGCTTTACTCCAGAGCCATGTACCACCAGATTTTACAATAGCAGCTAAGGAAGTTCGTGAAGATACTAGAGAGGAAATGGGCTTTAGTAGAAACCAATCAGGGTCGTTTGAAGCACCTAGTGGAAGAAGGACTGCTAAAGAAGCTGAGATAGTAAACAGAGCTTCTATGATAAGGGTGGATGAAAGAAGGGATGCTTTAGCAGACCATATGGAGTCAATTATACGAGCATATAACCAAATAGTCTTTTCTAACTGGTCGGTTCGTAGGGTTATAGATGTTGTTGGTCCAGATGGTGCAAGATACTGGGTTAAGTTCTCAGGTAAAGAAATAAAGGGTGAATATCATTACAAGATACACCCTGAGGAAGGACAACCCCAGGATAGAAGGACAAACAGAAATGAGATGCTTGAGTTCATGGCACTTGCTCAAAAGGTGCCTGGAGCTGACATGCAATATATGATGAAAGTATTCGCCTCCAAGTTTGACTGGCTTGATCCGAAGCTAGCATTTCCTGGAGAAGGTGCAGGCAGAAGCCCAGAGAAGCCCATAGATTTTATGGACTTTGTGGGTACTCAGATGAGCAACTTTCCACAATTTGTATAGGAGGATATATGAAGAAAGACCTAGCTGATAGTGACTATGATGAATACTTATCTAAGAATAAGAAGGAAAGAGAACTAAGGTCACGACACATTGAAAGGAAGAATGCTAACAAGGGATACAAAGGTTGGCATTTTGGATTGGGTGAACAACCTGTACATTGTAAGGACAAAGAGGAATTCAATAGGGAATTGAGTAAAAGGGGTCTTATGATGCAGGACGATGTAAAAGTTCCTATTAAGAAACACCTAAGATAAGGAGGATTTATGAGTGATAACGCATCCACGGAAGTGGTAAAAACACATACTGCGAGGGAGCTTAGTCAAGAACTAAGTGGCAGTCCTGAGAACAGGGCTGAGGAGACAAAGACGTTAGTGCTGACGTTTGCACCTAGAGTTAGAGCTGAGGTAGTTTTCACTGGACAATGGTCAGGAAGATTAGTACGCTCTGCATTTAATGCAATCTCTAAAGCATATCGTCGTAGGCGATACAAACACATACGGGTCGAGCCAAGACCTGAACCCACGAAAGTGGTCAAACCTGAAGGAGGTATAGGCGATGGAAATGATAAAGTATCTTAAATGGATTATGCCATTGATGCCATTCACACTTGGAATAGAGGGTGATGGATCTGGTGGTGGCGATGATGAAAACAAAGGAGAAACAGTTCCAAAGGCAGACTTTGAGACAGTTTCTGGAGAGAGGGACAAATTGCAGAAAGAGTTGGATGACACAAAGGGTGAAATCTTTACACCTAGTTACATGAAATTTCTTGATGATAAGGATAAGCCACCTGTAGTTAAGGATGATGATAAGCCACCAGTGATATCTGATGACAAGTTTGAGAAGATGACCAATAAGGAAGTCTATGAACTTGCTACAAAAGATGCCTTAGCACAGTTTAATACAGTTAGGGATACTGAAAGAGCTACTAGGAAGAAAGACTCTGATAATGCAACAGCTAGTGAAATTGCTCGTTTTGCTAAGACTCATGACGACTATGAAAGGTTTAGACCTGCTATGTATGGTCTGTCCCTAAAGGCGGAGAATAAGGATTTGTCTCTCCAGGCATTGTATGATAAGTCTAAGGAATATGTAAAGTCATTACAGGAAGGTCCAACTGCTGAGGAGATTAAGAAACAGCAGTCTATGGATGGAATGAAACCTGGGAATAGCTCAGGTACATATACCTCGGAAAAGAAGGTGGATGGTGATACCGCAGCTAAAGAAGCAGCTACTGAAGTTGCAGCAGAGCTGGGTCCACTACCTTCTGCTTAAGAACAGTTTTTCCTTCTTAAATAGAAGGAGTTATTATGGCAACAGCAACATTGACCGAGTATCTTAATACTCTATATACGACTACATGGGCAAAACGAAGAGCCACGGTTGTAGACCAAATCTTCGAGGACAATAAACTCTTGCTCTTACTTAAGAGTAAAGGGATGATTAAAATGGAGCCTACGGATGGGCGTAGGTTAGAAATACCTTTGCGTGTAAAGAAAACAACTACAGCAAAGTTCTTTTCTAAGGGTGCTACATTCACCATCACTGACTTTGACCCTCTAACTATCGCCTACGATTACTGGAGAAACTTGGGTGACCAGGTTGTTCGGTATTGGGTAGATGATAAGACTAATGGTGGAAGTATGACCAGGCATCTTAAGTTAATGACAGCTAAGTTAGACACAGTTAGAGATACCCTTAACGAGAAAGTAGAGATTGCACTGTGGACAGACACAGGTGGATTTAGTGTAGATGACTATAATGGACTTCCATTTCTTGTAGATGCTAGTCCTAGTTCTAGTAAGCTTGTGCATGGTATTAACCAATCTACAGCACAAGACGAATCTGGTAATTACTACTGGCGAAACCAACAGAAGGATTCCAATGGAGCCTTCTCAGTATTCGGTGAAAGCGATATGACTAATGCTATGAATACTGCACAGAGATGGGGTCGGATTGACTTGCTTATAAGTGACCAGACTACCCATGAATTAGGCGAAGCAGAAGCTCTTGAACGAGTACGTGTTGTAAATAAAGAAGCAGTTGACCTAGGTCTTGACCATATCACCTTCAAAGGTAGAATATGGATTTGGAGTCCTAGAGCTACAACTGGGTATACTTACATGTTAGACCGCAGACATTTCGGTTTTAGTATCGACCCTTCGGTTAATATGATTATGGGACCTTGGAAAAGAATCCCTAACCAGTACGAAGATATGGTTACACAGGTCGTTCAGCGAGGTCAGGTTTGGGTTGACAAGCGTAGATGTCACCAAGTTATTACAGGACAAGCAGCATAACTTTCACTTACAAGCCAATGTGAGTAGAGGTAGCAAAAAGCCTAAGGAGGTTCATTATGGCAGATATTACGGTAAGACAGCAAGGGGAAGTATCAGATGAAGGGAAACAGAACTGGAGAGGAGATCAGATTGCAGCACCACAAGGTGGACAGTCTGTTTATAAAACCGCTTCAATCCCGCTAGCACAGCTAGGTTCTCGTAAGGTAGTTGGCGATAGGGTCTTTAGATATGCATTATCTGCAGATACCATTGCAGCAGGTTTAATTGTAGGAGCAACTAATGCTGATGCTAAGTTGTTAAAGACTACGATTGGAACTGACTGGGTTGTAGAGTCTAGAATAATTGCACTTTATGCAAGCACCGATGTTACAAAAGACCAATTTGCAGAAGGTTACGTATGGGTAGCCCAAGGAACTGCTGCAAATGAGGGTTATATGTACAGGGTTAAAAGTAATGATGCAACATCTAGTCTAGGTGATTATAATGTAACTCTGTATGATTCAATTGTGCAAACAGCAGACGTTGCTGACAAATGCTCAATAATTCCTAATTTGTATTACAACGCTGTATTGGGTACGGATGAAACAGTTGTTCCTATAGGAATAGCACCAATTGCTGTAGTTTCCAGTGATTACTTCTGGCTACAGACCTGGGGACCAACAGCAGTTCAGGTTGGTAGTGCAGGTGTTGCAGCAAAAGGCGAAGAGGTTACAGTAGGTAGTGCAGGTATGTCTGAAACTACTTCTGGCGAGTTTGTTATTGGTGTAGCCCTTAATACAGGTTCTGCCCTTGACAGTCAGCTAGTGTTTCTAAAAATTGCACCGTAAGTGTTACAGTAATTTATTAAAAAGAACTTGGGAGCAGGTTAATCCCTGCTCCCAAGACCTCTAAGATTGGAGGAAAGCAAAAAAGGAGATTACACATGGCTAAGACAAGACTGGCGAAGAAGAAAGATACAGTGATACCTAAGATTCTAATTGGTGTACCATTACTTGCATGGTCTAATGAGTTTTCACAGAGTTTCCTGAGGTTCTGGACTGAGCTTATGACATATCAACACAAGGGAAGGAAGTTCCATGTTGGTTATCAAATAGTATATCGTACTCCAGTACATAAGGCTGAATCAATGTTAGCTCAATTAGCTATTGATAGTGGATGTACCCATTTATTATTGATGGATGATGATATCTATGATGTCAAGGTAAGTGATTTTTTAACACTGCTTGATGCGGATAAAGATGTAGTTGCTGGAATTATGCATGCATCTGGGTTCCCTTATTCTATGTGTGCTTTTAGACGATATGACACAAAGACTAAGGTAGCAGACCAACCAATACTTAAAGGTCCTGCAAGGCTTTATGAAATACCACCTCAGAATCGAGTTGGTCTACAAAAAGTTGACCTTGTACCTTTTGGCTTTACAATGATTAAAACTAAAGTCTTTAAGGATATGAAGAAACCTTGGTTTAGTGCAGACGCTCAAGCACCAACAGATAGTTGGTTTGCAGACCGCATGTTAACTAAGAAGAAAGAGTACTATGCTCACTTTGATGTTTGGTTAAATCATAGAGGAGTTACTAAGGAAACACAGCCTCTTTGGTTACAAATGGGACTTATTAAAGCTAGAATGGCTGGAGGAACTCACGCTGTAACTATCACCCCAGATCAAATGAAAACACATGAAGCAATGATGACTGTGAAGCTCGCAGAAGCAGAATCTAAACTGAAGGGCAAACGTGTGGATAAACTTAAGTTTATGGAAAGGAATTCAAGAAGTAATATAGGATCTCCTGTTAAAAGGAAATAACATTCTTTTAGGAAAACGGCAGGAATCGGCACTAAAAGGAGGAAAATAAAATGGCATTCTCAGTAACAGTAAAAAGTCCAATGAATAAGGCTGAACGTATCAGTCGAAGTATGGGTGTGTATGCAGGACAGATATCAATGTCCAGTTATGCAACTACCCTTATAGAGGCTACAGCAATCACTAAGTTCTTCAAACCCATTACTCATACTAATGCAACAGCATCGATATTCCCTCACGGGATTGTATCAATGGTTGCAGACCCAATCAGTGATTTAGGGTTCTGTTGGAGATGGGATTCAACTACTGGAGCCTTCCAGGTATTCTATCCAACTATTGTAGCATCTCATGGTGCTTCAGTAATTATGGATAGTGATGTAAGTTCTGCAGGTACAGGTTACATAGATAGTGGAGCTGCAGTACTTATACACGCAGTTAGTGGAAGTGGTTCACTAACTTCTACAGTAGCTGCTGTAGCAGCAGTTGGTGGGGAGTCTGTTGCTAATGAAGACCCAGGTACGATTAACTTCGTTGCAATAGGGTTTATCTAAAAATATCATGAGTTTAGGGAGGGTAGTTTTCTTGATGTTTCTACTCTCCCTACTCATAGGAGAAGATACTATGTCAAATGGATTTACAGAAGCTATTGGTAAAACACTTAAGAATGAAGGTGGACTCAACCTAAACGAGCTTGGTCGTGGTGGGGTATCTAACTTTGGAATTACACAGCAGACCTTAGATGAGTATAACAGCTCTCGTGGTTTGCCTGCTGAAGCTGTAGCTGACATGCCTAAGCCAAAGGCACAAACAATCCTACTTGAGGATTTCTACCAGAAGCCTGGGTTCAACAGATTACCTCATAGGATAGGTAATCAACTGTTTGATTATGGTGTGCAATCTGGTCCTGGTACAGCAATAATGGCAATACAAAGAGTACTTGGTGTTGAAGCCGATGGTATACTTGGACCTATCACAGAAAAAGCTATAGATAATTTTATATCAGATAAGGGTGAAACTGTCTTAATAAATGGTTATCTAGATGAGCGTCAAGAACACTTTGATAGACTCACTAGTGGTTCTCAGGATTTTAAAAATATAAAAAGGGGTCTGGATAAGAGAATACTAAAAATGAGACCTAAGGAGTAACTTATGGCATTAACACGTGATGAGTTTGTTACAGAAATATGTGACACAGTAGGTAAGAGGGTAAGTGCCAGTTCAGTGTCTGGTGCATCTCTTGAGACTAGAGTCCGGACATACCTAAATTGGGCTCAACAGAGGGTTGCTCGGTTCTATAGTTTCCATGAGCTTAATAAACTTATAACTAGTGCAGCTACAGTCACTGATGTTAAAAGATACCCTTTGATTACAGGCACCAATAACCTAGGTCTAGTTAGACCAAAAGACATAGGTTCCATCCGTTTAATAGATGATGCTTACTCCAGAAAAGTAGTTCGGTGGAGTACTCGCAGATTTGATACTATGTATCCCAACCCAGCAAAGTTCACCACAGACAGACCCATTCTATATATAAGAGATGGTAATAACATAGAGTTCTTTAAGATACCTAATGCAGTATATACCTTACACATCAGATATCCACAATGGGCAGTAGACCTAACAACTGGTACACAGACTTCAGACTTTAATGACAAAGACCAGTTACTTATGACTACTGGTGTCTTTGAGACCTACTTTGCATTAGAAGAATATGGTGATGCTAAAATATGGTATGCTAGATTTCTTGGACAATTAAGGGATGCTGTTAGAGCAACTGGTGATATAGATTGGGAACCTCAATCAGCCCCACAGGGCAATGAGGGTTATAACAGTGGAGAACCTTGGATTGACCCATATGGTAGTCCAAATGATCCACTCTACGGTTATTCAGAATAAGGAGGTAAAAATGGTAAAGGGAGAACATGGTTTATATAAGAGTACAGAAAAAGCAAATATGACTCTTTCTACTACGGCATGTTCATTTGTAGGTGCTAATATTTATGCAAGTGCTGCATGTACAATAACTATTGTAGATAGTGGTGCCACAATATTAGGACCTATAGTAATGAGTGCTTTAGAACACGTTGTAATTATGCCAGCTATTCCTATAGCTTGTACAGCAGGATTAAGTTTAACTAATTCTGGTGGAGGATACTCCACAGTTTTTTATGGAAGATAACGTAAGTTCAACTATTGAACTTATGAAAAGGAGGACAAATGCCCATACCTAAAAGAGTAAAAGAAGGTGGAATTTATTACCAGGGATATGTGATACCAGTAGCTAGTGCAGCAGGTAATTACCCTATTGCAATATTCCCTGCAGGTGGTACTAAATCATGTGCTGTCATGGGAGTAAGTATAACCCCTGATTCAAAGGGAGCAGGTTCTGGTGACTATTTTGATATAGCACATATGAATACTACTGGAGTTACAGGTGGAAAAATAATAAAGCAGATAGCAACAGGGCTTAGGAATATTGGTGGAGGAGTTGCACAATCATTTGACTTCTCTGCTATGCAGTTATTAAGCACTAGTGACTCACTTAGAGTGACCTATGTCAATAGTGCAAGTATGGCAATGCCAGTATATATAACTGTCGAGGCGATTAAATAAGGAGGATTTATGGGACATGGAGTAAGTGGAGGGGGAAAACCCTCAGCACCCAATTATAAGGTCAGGGAAGAGAAATTAACCAATAAAATTGTTCTTGAAACTGTGGAGATACATGAGGTTATTAGGGAATATTCAGTACCTAAAGTTAAGTTTATACCTCAGGATCAGATTAAATTGATTACACATGAGGAAAATCAAACTAAGTATATTACTCATGAGGAACCTACAACTAAGTACATTAAGAATAAAGAGTCTACAACAGAGTATATCCGTAAGGAAGAACCTACTATTGAGTATATAGCTAAAAAGGTAGAGGTGGAATTACCTGTTCTAATAGATACTCCTTATGAAAGACCAGTAATTACAAATAAGGAGTATGTTATAGCTTCTATTAAGGACATGGAGAATGTAAGAGCTCTAATGGATGTGATACCTAAGATGTCTCAAGCAATAGATGACCTTAAGAAGAAGGTTGAAGGGTTGGTTAAATATAAACTCGTGGAGAAAGTAATTGATGCTCCAAAGATAAATTGGATATCTACTGATGTAGAACGTATAGTCTGGACAGATGTAGATAGGGAGAGACCCAAGGAATGAGTATACGCATAACAACGCCCCCAGCGAGTCCCTCAGGTATAGGTGGATTGTATAGAACACATCAAGTACCTTCCCCAGCACCTGATGGAGCTCAAACAGTTTTTACTACGCCAGATGCTTATGTTGCAGGTTCTCTTAATGCTTATAGGGATCAAAGTGTATTACTAAGAGGAGTGTCTCTGGATTATGAAGAAACTACGGATACTACTTTCACGGTGGATTCAGCTCCAGATGCAGATGAGAAATTATGGTGCAGTTATATAAAAAAATAGTATTAGCAGGCTTCTTAACCTTTGCTTTAGGTATAGGGATTGCTCTCGGTGCAGAAACTAAGGCTAAGAGGATAAGAACTACTATCACTCCATTTAATAATTTTTTGAGTGTTACTGATACCAATGTTCAAAAAGCATTAGAGACTTTAAATACTATGAATGGTGGATTTAATCTTACAACAACAGGCACAGGCGACTTTGGTAGATTAGTTGTAGACTCTACTACCCTTGTAGTTAATGCCACAAGTTATGAAGATAGGGTTGGGATAGGGACGGCGAGTCCAAAACATTTATTAGATGTAGGCGGAATGGAAGGCACTGGGGCGCCTGGCAATCTCGGCATTAAATCA
>SDBT01012321.1_pt1 | contig 13737 bp, 13 predicted proteins | sample 2277101 | NCBI WGS metagenome assembly SDBT01 (sample SAMN10404973, study PRJNA504765) | marine sediment metagenome | isolation source: marine sediment core GS10_PC15, 103 cmbsf | place: Arctic Ocean: Southern Knipovich Ridge | collected 2010
AGAGACCCTGGATAATTCCATAACCATATTTGATTACCACAGACTTTTATCTAAGGCAGGATGGAAAGTAACCCATCGAATAGAATGCCCCCTGTCCTCTGAACGCCTGAGCGGAAACCAGGTACAGAGAATGCAGGACAAACGTATTTTAGGAACTGTTGGGAGAACTTTGCTAATCGCAAAAAGATCATAATAAAGCCGTGCCCTCTGCCTGTCGAAGATGCCGAAGCTCGGTGACCCGCCTGCCCCGCCGTGCCCTGTTGAATTCGGCGTTAGCCAAGCCATTCAACCGGGGCCTGCCCCGTTAAATTCACGGCAGGACAGCGCAGCGTATTTAACTGGGGTAGCTCCAGTAGATGGTACTGGTGTTTACCCCATTCAATTTATGTTAATCACAGTTCAACAAGTTAAATTCATGTTAATGACGAGCGAAGCGCATTTAACTGGGGCGTAAATCATCAATCCTATGCGTCCCTCATTACATTAAAAGATGAGAGCTCATATCCTCTTTGCTCTGCGATATGTGCGGATTGTGCTATGAGCATTTTTTCGGATAACCAAAAACGGCCAAAATAATCCGGCTGTGATCTTGGAGCTACGGCCTGCAAAGTGAGATTTTTGCAATTTCAGTACGAACCTCCCCTTTTACAACATATTTAGTTAGTTATTTAACAGCGTCCCGCTTCAGGGAATCTCAAAAATGGAAATATAGGTCAACATTGAGGAGGGTGTAAAACCGGAACAGGAGGAATATGTGGAAATCTTTCGAGGATTCCGGTTCAAGCCTGACAATGGCATTGGCCTCTAGAGCGTTTTTAAATTGGCTTCTATTGTCTCTGGTTCCAGAGACCCAGGACGGCTAGAGCCCAAAGTTTGAGCGCGTGATCCTGCCGAACGCTCAGATGTTCCTCCAGAAGTCTGAGGGCCTCGCTCCTAGACCAAAGCGCCTGACAATGGTTCAGGTTATCGTAAATGAATCCCTTCAACTGTCCCCTGAACCAGATATCCAAGGGAACCATGAACCCCTGCTTGCTCTTTTTGACGGTTCGGGTCGGGAGCTGCCTTTGGGCCAACCGGCGGAGGATGTATTTCGTATTGAAACCCTTGATCTTGAAGTTGACCGGCATTTGAAAGGCCAGCTCCACCACCCGGTGATCCAGGAAGGGGCAACGAACCTCTAACCCATGGTACATGCTCATGCGGTCCACCTTGACCAGAATGTCATCGGCCAGATAGGTCATGAAATCGGTCCGCTGCATCGCGTCGACCAAATTGCCGCCTTGAACTCGTAACGCGGCGCCAAGCAATGGATCCTGGTCGAGTTCCGGAATGGACATGCCCGGAAAAAGCCGGATCAGTTCGTCGTCGTTGAACAGGTGGGGACCTATGGCCAAGGGAGCCTGCTCAATACGCATAGCCGCGCTGACAAACAGTTTGGATTTTTTGGACCAGGACCGGCCATAGTACCCTCCTGGCGCGGGCAGCCGGTCGACAATGGGCTCGACGAGAGACCGCCGGAGGGACCTCGGCAAACTCAGGTAGAAATGGATCAGCTTGCCGGCCAGATACCGGCGATAGCCGCCGAAGAGTTCGTCGCCGCCATCCCCGGAAAGGGATACCGTCACATGCTCCCGAGTGGCCTTGCAGAGATGCCATGTCGGTAGAAAGGACGCGTCGGCGAATGGTTCGTCAAAATGAGCGGCCAGTTCGGGAACTTTCTCCAGGTCGTGGAAATCGACTCGGTGAGTATGGTTTTCAACCCCGAGGAACCTGGCCACCGTGTCAGCGTCCTCGCTTTCATCGTAGGATTGATCATCAAAGCCGATACAGACGGTGGTCACGTGGCCCTGGATGTGACGCGCCATGTTGGACACGATTAGGGAGGAGTCCAGTCCGCCGGAAAGGAACCCGCCCAAAGGAACATCCGATACCAGTCTCAAGCGTACCGCATCGTCCAAGACTTCATCCAGTTCTTCCACCCATTTGGCCTCGGACCGAGAATCATCGATTTGGTCGGGCAGCCTCCAGTAGGGCGCAATCGTCAAGCGGCCTGATTCGTAAACACAATAGCTGGCCGCCGGAAACTTACGAATCGACTTGTAGATGGAATAAGGCACCGGAATATAACCGTATTTCAGGTAAAGGGCTAAACCGGTTTCGTCCATGGTGCGATCCACGTCCGGGAAAGCGAGCAAGGCCTTGATTTCAGAAGCAAAAACAAGCCGACCCTGGTCATGAATATAGTAAAGCGGTTTTTTCCCGGCCCTGTCACGGGACAGTATGAGCCTTTGCCTTTTCTCATCCCACAGAGCCAGCGCCCACATCCCGTTCAATCGGTTCAGGCAGTCGGGAAGGTCCAGGTCCTCATACAGGTGCAGCAAGGTTTCCGAATCCGATCCGGTTTTGAACCGATGCCCCTTTGTTTCCAGAAAACGGTTTAATTCCCGATAGTTATAAAACTCACCGTTGACAATGGTTACCAGCGAGTCATCCTCGTTATATAGAGGCTGATCCCCGGTATGAACGTCGATAACGGCCAGTCTGGCGTGACCGAGCCCGACCCGGGAAGAGAAATGATACCCGGCTCCATCCGGGCCGCGGTGCTTTAGCGTAGCGACCGCGCGCCGAAGGGAGTCTTCAGCCCCCTGATCCGGCCTTTCCATGCAATAGCCAACGATGCCGCACATAGGCGATTCCCGTGAAACTTACTGAAAATATTAAGCGAAAATCTTTCTTAGCTTAATAGCAAAAGACCGCGGAGCAGTCAAGAACAAAGAAGGTTAGAAAATGGGAAAGTCATGGGGCAAAGGCCTCTGGGGTGGCGATAGTTCCACTGAGGGATTTGCGCTGTATTTAACCGTTTGAAATGGCTAAGGATTCGCGGAGGCACAAAACTATTTCACCCCACTTTTTCCTGTGGATTTCCATGGTCTTTAAACGGATGTCCAATTTTGCAGTGAGCTATATTGATACACGATATGTCATTTTTGGTTATATTTGGTTTAGATGGCCTCACTGAAAAAACGGTACAGCGCAAATCCCTCCACTTCCCCAATCCCGCTATTAATGCTGATTTTCATAACAAAAAAGTTGAAAAACCTCGTTGATTCGGTAAGATACATATATTCAAAAACAAATCAAACCATAACCAACGAGGTGAGAAAAATAATACAACAAACAATACTTCCTTTCAAGGTAGAAATGACCAGAGACCTGATAACTCCCCATGCTGGTTTAGCCTTACTGGGTGAATTTGCAGTAGGGTTGAGATTGTTACAGTCAACAGACAGATATTTACCCAAACCCGGTAGTGGTGCTGGCTACAACCCATCTGAGTATACATTCCCTCTAATCTTAATGCTCAATGGTGGTGGTGGCAGTCTAGAAGACATCCGCCAGATAAGAGTAGGTGAGGGACTACGGGAAATCTTACCTCTAAAGAGGATTCCCTCCTCAGATGCCTTTGGGGACTGGCTTCGGAGCATGGATATCCATGGTGGTGTTTATGGTCTTGAAAAAGTAAATCAAATACTCCTGAAACGGGGGATGAAATATGATGGGATCAAGGGCTACACCCTTGATATAGATGCCACAGGTATTGTAGCTGAGAAACAATCAGCAAAGATGACCTATAAGGGATTTAAGGGATATATGCCAATTGTCGGCCATATCGCAGAGAATGGTTTGGTTCTGGGAGATGAATTCAGAGAAGCTAATATCACTCCCGCAGCCAGAAACCTTGCCTTTGTAAAGTATTGTGTAAGACAGATGCCTAAAGGCAAGAGGATAAAGGCATTGCGATCTGACAGTGCAGCCTACCAAGCTGATATTATAAACTACTGTGAACAGAATGGGATCCAGTTTGCCATAGGGGCTGATCTTGACGAGGCGGTCCTGGAGGCTATAAGGGCGATACCTGATAAGGATTGGAAGTCGTATAAAAATGGCTATATTGCAGAGACAATCCACTCCATGAACAAGACAAAAGAAGCATTCCGTCTTATTGTGATACGCAGGTCCTATCAAAGCAATATCTTTGCTCAAGAAGATGTGAGTTTAAAATATACCGTGATAGCCACCAATAGGATGGAATCAGCAGAGGATGTGGTAAAGTGGTACAATCAATGAGGTGAATGCAGCGAGAATCGTATAAAGGAGTTAAAGATAGGCTTTGGTATGGAGAGGATGCCCTGCGGGCAATTTGAGGCCAATGCCGTCTTCTTTAGGGTTGGGGTTGTAGCCTATAATCTTTTTCGGTTATTTATCTTAAAGGCCCTGGCTACCTCATGGCATCGACACCAGGTTCAGACCGTACGATGGAGATTATATCAGATAGCCGGTAAGATCATAATACATGGAGGACAGATCTTTCTGAAAGTTAGAAGAGGTCTTTGCCAGCTCTTTGCTGACATCCGTCTCAGGATATGGGAGTTTGCAACTACTTAGAGAACATTACAGGAAAGCAGCTTTTTAAAGCCTTCAAGTGGACTGGTGTGCCCAAAGTGCATGCCAAGGGTGTTGAAAATAAAGAGATGGATAAAATGAGTTAAAGCTGACATATATTTTTGATTTTTAGATTGTTTTTCAGACCGAAACAATAAGACACACCGATTTGCATAAAATCAATCTCGGATTTTGGGACTTGATCGGGCTTGACACCCGCACCGTAATAATTCTATACTTTGCCCCTTACCAAAAGAAATTATCAATACCGCGAAAATCCAACTGGCATTATGGCTGGGGAAAAAACCGAAGGGCATTCAGGGCCTTTAAAAATACTATGCGTCACGACCTCTTTTCCCGATGCGTCCGGCGACCCGGCCGGCTTTTTCGTCTACCAGTTGGCCGAAGCGCTGTCCAGACAGAAAACGCGCGTCAGCGTCCTCACGCCGGGTGGAATCCGATTGACCGCGGCATGGCCGCAAACCCTCGATGTCCTTCGTTTCAGATACGCCCCGCGCCCATGGCAGGTTCTGGCCCAACTGTCGGGCGGCATCCCGGTGGCCTTGAATCAAAACCGGATGAGCTATTTTCTAGTCCCGCCTTTCATGGCAGCCTTCACCGGCCATTTGACGACCATGGCTCGAAAGTGTGACGTGATCCTGGCCAACTGGGCGATTTGCGGGGCCATGGCCGGCTGGCTGACCGCATTCCATAAAAAACTGATCATCACCGTCCTACGAGGCTCGGACGTGCATGGCGAGGACGAGAACAACTCGGAATCTTTTTTACTGCGTGCCGCTTTTAAGAGATCACAGGCCGTGGTTTGCGTCGGGGCGGAGATTTACGAACGGCTTAAAAAAAGCATTTCTGCTCCAGAAAAACTTTTTCACATCCCAAATGGCATCCACGAACAATTTTTTCGTCTGGACCTGCCCAAACCCGCGCCCATGATCCGACTCCTTTTTGTCGGATCTCTTATCCCTAGAAAAGGCGTGGATGTGCTTCTCAAGGCTTTGGCCGAACTGCGCGCTCTCAATCTCCGCCTGACCGTGATAGGACAAGGGCCGCTCGAACAGTCGCTTATGGATTTCTCCCGGAGTTTGGGTCTGAAAAAAACAGTGACCTTTGAGGGCACAGTTCCTCCCGGCGAATCCATGGCCAAACTCATGAATCAATCTCATATTCTGGTGCTCCCGAGCCATCATGAAGGCCGGCCGAATGTGGTCATCGAGGCCATGGCCGCGGGCAGGCCGGTGATTGGAAGCGATATTCACGGAATCCGGGAATGCTTGGATCAATCCGGGGCCGGAATTTTATTCCCGGATAACGACGCAAGCTCCCTGGCATCGGCCATTAAGTCCTTGATAGACCGACCGGCGCGGATAGCCGAATTGGGCCGAAAGGCCCGGGAATGGGTCCTTTCCCAGGGATTGACCTGGGACAACACGGCGCGCCAGTACATGGACCTGATCCGGCGGGTTACGAGCGTGAGACACACATGAAATTCTCGAATCTAACGGACCACGCCTTTTGGCACGCCAAATACAGACTCGGGCGGCCGCGCTACCGAACGTTCGATCCCTATTACGGCAAAAATGGGCTTTTGGCCCGGGCCTTTGCGCCCTGGTTAAAAGGGGTTGAAAACGTCTTTGAAATCGGCTGCGGCTCCTCCCGATACATGATGTTCTTCAACCTGGTGGCCGGCCTTGAAACATACGGTCTCGATTTTTCGGCGCAGGGGTTAGAAAACCTGGAACGCATGGCCGAGGATCACAACATAGTGCATCGGTTGTGTCTGGGCGACATGTTCGAGCATGAAATGGATGGGCGAAAATTCGACCTGGTTTTTCATTCCGGTCTGGTCGAACATTTTACTGACCTGGGCGCCTTTTTCAAGCGCTGCCGTTTTTTCTGCCGCGATCGGGGCCTGATGATTTTCCTGATGCCCAACATGCAGAACCTGGCCTGGCAGTGGCACCAGCGAATATGTCCGAATAACTTCGCGGCGCACATTCGATACGAACCGAAAAAAATCGCTCAAGCCATGTCCCCTTATTTTACATTGACCCGGGCCCAATCCTGGGGCTATCCTCAGCTATACGCCGGAGGTCCGCCGGAATCCATACCGGCCTTTACCCTTAAATATATCAATCTGGGGCTGATGCTCTGGATATCCTATTTGGTACCAAACTATCAAGGCACCGTGGGCAAACGACTGGCCAGCACATGGTTTTTCGTGTGCCGGGCCAAATAACCGCCACCAGGTTCAACATGAACGCCAGACAATTATTCTATTTCTTTTCAAAAATGTTGGGGCCGACGCCACTGCACCCCCAGTTCTTTTCAAGGCGCTTTCTCAGGCGGCAAGTCAAAAAAAACGCCGGTCGGGTCACCGGGGTGATTGCGGACCTGGGTTGCGGATTCAAGCCCTATCAAAGATACTTCAAAACGGCCCGCTATATGGGGCTGGATTATCCATCAACCGCTGTAGCCGTTCAATCCGGACGAGCGGACCTGTTCGGAGACCTGACCGACCTGCCTTTTAAAACCGCCGGCCTGGACGGCGTATTATGCACGCAGGTTCTGGAGCACATAATGGAGCCGACCAGGGCGCTCAGTGAAATCAGCCGAGTGCTCAATCCCGGCGGCATTCTTTTATTATCGGCACCCTTCTTTTATCCGCTCCATGACGAACCGCATGATTATTACCGGTTCAGCCCGTATGGCCTGAACCACCTCCTTACCGACGCAGACTTGGAGGTGATCGAGATCACGCACCAGGGCGGATATATCGCCATGGCCGGGGAATTCTTGAATCTCTTCTTGCTCCACAAGCTGTCCAACCTTTATTCAAAAGGAGGCGCACAGCTTGTCCTGGGGCTGATATTGACCCCGTTCATTCTCGTCTTTGCCGTCATCAATAACTTGACCAGCCTCCTCCTGTCCCTGCTGGATCGGGAACAGCGTTTTGTCATGAACTATTTCGTTTTGGCCAAAAAGAGTTAAATGGACCGGCATCGAGACATCCTGACCAAGTGGGCCATTCGGGTGGCGCGGCTGTTGTTGAGCGACCGAGTATCCCTGCCGCACCTTATGGCCTTCCTCCGTTACAACAGCCCGCTTAAGGCGGCCAACCTGATTCGGGTCATGCTTGAAATGAAACTCGGCCGAGTCGAGGTCAAGGGCAAACCGTTCATCATGTTCCTGGAAGTGAACAACATCTGCAATCTGCACTGCCCCTTCTGCCTGACCGGCAAAGACACAACCCTGGACAGGCCGAAGCGCAACATGTCACTTGAGGAAATGAAGCAAAGTATCGAGGCCGTGGCGGATTATCTGTACTTTATTCAGCTCTATAATTGGGGTGAACCTCTTTTGAACAAGGGCCTCTTTGAGTTCATTCAATACGCCCACCAACGGCGTATTTTCACCATGGTCTCCAGCAACATGAATTTTGCCCGACCCGGGCTGGCCGAACAGACCGTGGACTCGGGCCTGGATTATTTTATCTCCGCCATTGACGGATTCAGCCCTGAATCTTACATCAAGTACCGCCGGGGCGGGGATTTCGAAAAGGCCATCCGCAACATGGAGGACGTGCTGACCAAACGAAAACAGCACGGTGTCGATCACCCCTTCGTGGAATGGCAGTACGTGGTTTTCAGGCATAACCAACACGAACTCGAGGCCGCGCGAACGTTTGCCGACCGAATCGGCGTGGATTATTTTCATCCCATTCCGGGATATATTGAAGATTCGGAATGGATTACGGACCTGCCCGAGTTTCAGGCCGAACTGGGCCTGCCCGCATCCGTGGCCGGATGCATGAGACCCTGGACCCATCTGAATATCCGCGCCGACGGCGGCGTGGCCGCGTGCTGCTACGAATTTTTTAAAAAGGACGATTTCGGCAACATTTTTGAAACGCCCTTTGGCCGGCTCTGGAATAATGACATGTTTATAACCGCCCGCAAGGTAGTGAGCCAAGGTCTGGACAAGGCCCCTGAGACGTCGATGACCATCTGTCACGGCTGCGTTGCCAGCGGTATCAGACCCTCCTTTCAAAAACTGGAATGACGACATGAAATACCGGCTGTTTGACATCCTGTGCTGCCCCCATTGCAGGGGAACCTTACAACTTTCCGTTTATGAATCGAAACACGGAGATCGAAAGGCCCCTGTCATCGACCGGGCGCCTTGTCGCTCCTGGTGTGGTCTGAATCAATGCTCACCCGAAAACATGACCTCTATGGACTGCCAGGCATGTTATTTGACCGAAATCATCGAAGGCAAGCTGACCTGCCCAGCCTGCGGCCATCATTATCCGATCGTCAAGGGAATCCCCCGGCTTCTTCCAGAAACGCTTCTTCGGGAAAGCCTGTTGAATTATCATCCGGACTTCCTCGATCGTCGTGGGGATGAATTCTCCATACCAGTTAAAAACCGGACCGGTACTGACCGGAAAAAAACGGCCACCATGCATGCCTTCAGTTACCAGTGGACCACTTTCACCGAAAACATGGATTATTTTAAGGAGCTTTTCCTGGGGTTCGTTCGACCCTTCCTCGACGAGGCCGACTTCAAAGACCGGTTGGTTCTGGAGGTAGGATGCGGGTCCGGCCGACCCGCCAGCGTGGCCGCGGGTTTCGGGGCCGAGGTGGTGGCCCTGGACCTGAGCGAGGCGGTTCAAACCGCCTACAGCATCAGTCGTCATTTGCCCCATCTTCACGTGGTCCAATGCGACGTCTACTCAATACCTTTCAAGCCCAGTTTCGATTTCGTTTACTCGGTGGGGGTTCTCCAGCACCTGCCTGATCCGGGGCTGGCCCTTAAAAGCATCGCGAAAACCGTCCCGCCCGGCAATCCCCTTGTTTTATGGGTCTATGCGATTCGGGAACTCTGGTACCGCCCGATCGACCTTCTAAGGAAAGTCGCGGCCAAATTTTCCTTTCGAAGTGTGCATGTCCTGTCAGTGTTTCTGGCCGGGCTTTCCGAGCTGTTTTTACTCATCCCGTACAGAATCTTTTCAAGGATTCCAGCCACCAAAAACCTGGCCGAACACATACCTGGCCGAATCTACGCTCGATTCCCGTTTAAAGAAAACGTTCTGGGGTGGTTCGATCGGTTAGGCGCTCCGATCACCTATTATTTTTCTAAACAGGACGTTCGGCACATGCTCGAGGAAGCCGGGTTCGGTGAAATAGAGGTAGTGCCAAGGTCGGGAGCCAGCGCCAGTTGGGTGGCCAGGGCCGTGCAGTCGCATGATTCGTCGGACAAAGGACTTTAAGAGGATTTCATCATGAACCGTCAGGAACTGAAATATGACCTGCAGGACCTTTACGGCCGAGAAACCAGTATCCAGCGCTATATCCGCCTGACCGTCGGGGAAAACGCCGGAATCGGCGCCCTGATATGGCACGAACTCCTGCTGGGCCTGTGCGGTGGACTGCACGGAGCCCTGGGCCTGGGTGTTCGAAATCGCCTGTATTCCTATTTTTTCAAGGGGTTCGATAGAAAGGCCTTTATCGGCCGGCACGCGACCCTCCGCTGCCCCCGCCAAATCAGGCTGGCTTCCGGCGTGATCGTGGACGACTTTGTTCAGCTTATCGCTACATCGCGAGTTCCCGAGGCCATCATCCTTGGAGAGGAGAGTTTTGTCAGAAGCTTTGCCATGATCAATGCCGGTCCGCCGGACGGATTCGTTCACATCGGACATCACAGCGGCGTCGGTCAAGGGGCCCTGCTTTACGGCAACGGCGGGCTGACCATCGGGAACCATGTCCTGATTGCCGGACAAAGCGCCTTGGTCGCCTCCAGTCACATATATGACCGCCCGGATGTTCCCATCGTCGATCAAGGCTACAGCGCAAAAGGCATTCGTATCGAGGACAATGTCTGGATCGGGGCCGGGGCGAAGATATTGGATGGCGTCACGATCGGCGAGGGCGCCATTGTCGGTTCTAACGCGGTGGTAACCGAATCCGTCCGTCCTGGGGACCGCGTCGGCGGCATCCCGGCGTGTTCGCTCACCGGCAGCCAAGAGCTTACATGAAGCGCGTTCTCAATTTTGCACTTGTACTTTTATCCGTCGTTTTCATGGCGCTGGTAGTGGTTGACCAGTGGCATCGGCTTCAGTCCGTCAGTTGGTCGTTCAATCTCGGCTTTTTCGTGCTGGCCGTCATCGGGATCGTCGCCCTGTTTCTTCTTGACGCTTACTGCTGGCACCTCATCCTTCGGGCCCTGAACCAATCCATGCCCGCGATCGTGAGCATTCGCATCTGGGTTCTGTCCTCCATCACCCGATATCTTCCGGGCGGGTTTTGGCCTTATCTCAGCCGCGTCTCCCTGGCCCGGGATCGCGGCCTGAGGGTGGCCGCATCGAGCATCAGCCTTTATCTCGAAACCCTTCTGCTGGCCATGTCCTCCCTGGCGGTCGGACTTCCGGCCCTGATGGGCGCGGCCAATCTCCCGATCACCCCCTGGACCTGGGGATTGATTCTAATCCTGTTCGGTCTGCTCATGCATCCCAGAATCATTGCGCTATTAAGATACGCACCGGGTAAAATCGGCCGTTCCATGGAGCAAATAGAACTGCCGGGCCTGGCCCGCCTAGCCGGATTGTATGTCTTTTACGTTCTGTTTTGGATTCTTTTCGGGATATGTTTCGTCTGCTTTGTCAACGCAGTTTATCCGGTCCCCTCGGATAAAATGATTCAGACAGGCTCGTCTATTGCCCTTTCCTTTTTCATCGGGTACGTCATCTTTTTTTTCCCGGGCGGGATCGGGCTTCGGGAAACAACCCTCTATCTGCTCCTGATCGGGTCGTTTCCCCATGAGGTCTCCCTCTTGATCTCAATCAGCAGCCGACTTTGGGTCATGCTGGGAGAAGGTCTCTCGATTCTCCTGGTGCTGGCCATGGGAACGCCGAAAAAGGTAAATAAGGATAAGGAATAGTCCTTTTGCCATTCTCATTGATTTCTGTTTTCAGCCTTGCCTAGTCGAACACAAACCGCTGTAACAATTCAAGGCACCGGCAACAAGACCACCACCCAAGGACCTAAATACCCGGTGGTTCGAATTGTGCCGTGAGCCTCCAAGAGCGGGAAATATATCGATGTCAGATAGGAGATTTAGATAACCACCCCGCTTTACAGGAGTTCATAGAGCATGGCGCTCTCGTCGGGAGTGCTGCATCTGAATCTCACGAGACCGGGATACCTGCCTTCCAGGGAACGGCTCTCATACTACCCGGCCCGGTTATAGAATGTAAGCTCATCCTGGTATGCCCTGTCCAGCTTATGAGAAGCCAGCGAACCCCTGTCCTTCGACCATAGGCCGCCACCTTCTCGAGGGAATCATTGGGCAGCACCCGGTAGAGACCACGCTGGAAATGGGAAGAGACTGAAAACAGGCTCCCCCCTGACCCGATCTCTCATCTCCTTGAACGCCGTTTCCACAAAACCCACCTTGGGGAACAGGCCCAGGGCGTTGAAATATTTGGGCGTGGCTGCGGCAAAGGCGCCGAATGCCACACACGGAATGAGAAAACCCCACACCCGCCTCTTCAGGGTGCCGGCCATGGCGTGGGAGAATACAAACAGCTCTCTGGCAATATGCATGATGACAAACGAAAAAAGTATATGTATATAACGTGAAATGGTGTCTGTGAAGCATGACATTACCAACAGATAAAGGAGGATGAAGCAGGGCAGCAGCATCCTCGCTGGCAGGCCTATGCCTTCAGGCCTCAACAGGAATGGGGAAACACAGGAGACCAGAAACAGGTATAACAGAAGGCTCCCTAGGGTATCCCTAAGGTTCATGAAATTGCTGAACGCACCGACCATGTATGCATTCGGGTCCCGAAAAAGGCTCAGAAGCGCCCTGACGGGACCGGGCCCTTTCTCGCTTTCTGTCTCGGCAAAGCAGAACATCTCGGATGCATTCGGCAGTAGCCTCCTCATGAGGCGCCGCTTGGCATATAGCATGCCGTAATCCTTCTCAGGCAGGGCCTTGATCCTGGCGATCTCATCCCGCACTTCAGGATCGGCAACTGCTATCCTGTATTCTCCCTTTCTAAATTGCTGCCGTAAAGGATGATGACCGGTCTGATGAAAGATAACCGCACTGTAGGGAAGAACAACAAGGCACCATCCTGCCAACCCCCGCATCAGGCCCTTCAGCCGGGCCGTTATTTCACCGCCGGAGCGGGTCAGTGCAGTGAAAAGGAAGAGGGCTATCATATGAACTATCAGAAGGCCTCCGATCTCTTTTGACAAAAAGACCAGACCGCATGACAGGCCGGTCAGGATGGACAAACCTTTTCTCGTTCCGCCGTCCCCCTCAAAAGCCTCAGCAGCAGGAGCAGATAGCAGGCCAGCACTAACCAGAAGACGGCCTCTCCAAGGGGCCTCATTGCCACGTATGCATAGTAGAAATTCACCTGTACCAGGAGAGTTGCGGCCAAGGCAATCCAGCGGTTGGCGGTTTCCCGAAGATACATGCAAAAGAGGGTGGAGGCGGTCAAGGCGCACAGGCTGCAAATCCATTCGGCCACATCAAGGACCTCACCACAGGTGAGTTGGCCGCAGGCGATGAGGAATGGATATAGGGGGGGGAAGGATCAGCCCTGTGTCCTCATGGCTCCAAGAGGGGATGTAAAGGAGACCCTTGTGAAACAGATCCCTTCCCATGGCCATATTGGCTATGGTATCGGGAGAGAAATGCCTGATGCTGCTGTTTAAAAAGTAGGTGACCGGGTTCAGCCCTATAATTATAAAAGCGAAAAAGAAATCCAGATACCAACCCTTGGGTGCAAAACGGTTTTCATGAGCTCTCATGTCTCGTCGTTCAGGCATAAATTAAGATCTCATAGGTCCCCATCTCAGCCTTACACGCCCAGCCAAAAGGACTTCCGAGGGCCAAAAACATGCCAGGCATGTCTCTTGTGTCGCTCACCAATTGTGGCCAATGCGGTCAAGGCACGATGGGGAAACCACTTGCCTGTTCAGGGCCTGTGCGCTTCCTAGTGATCCGGTTACGCCCGATCCTTAATGGAACCTGTCCCCCTCGCTCCTCTCGAATCTCATCTGGCAGATTTGTTCAGAAATAAGGCCCATCATAAATATCAGGATAGATGTTGTAAATAGAAGCGCACTCATATTTGTAAAGCGGTGCCATGCAAAGAATGTATAGAGATAATAACCTAAACCCAAGCAAAACATCATAAGGCTAATGGGTAGAAATATTCTCAATGGAGAATAAAATGTACAAATCTTCGCTATGATCAAAAAG
>SDBT01012322.1_pt1 | contig 13736 bp, 10 predicted proteins | sample 2277101 | NCBI WGS metagenome assembly SDBT01 (sample SAMN10404973, study PRJNA504765) | marine sediment metagenome | isolation source: marine sediment core GS10_PC15, 103 cmbsf | place: Arctic Ocean: Southern Knipovich Ridge | collected 2010
CTATGGCTAAAGGATGGATCATGTATAAGGTTAAGACCGGAATATAAAGATCATGTGTGGAGCTATGATATTTTGGAGGATAAGACTTACAATGGCAGAAAGTTTAGGATACTTAACATAATTGACGAATACACTAGGGAATGCCTTCTCTCGTTTGCCTCAAGAAGGATAACCTCTACCGAAGTGGTTGAGTTTCTGGCAGATCTATTTTGTAGTAGAGGGCTGCCCGGCTATATTCGTTCGGACAATGGCAGCGAGTTTACTGCCAAGAAGGTAAGAATGTTTATTAGTAATCTTGGGGCCTTACCGGCATTTATTGAGCCGGGAAGTCCCTGGGAGAATGGATATATCGAGTCTTTTAATGGAAAGATGAGGGATGAATTGTTAAACGGTGAGATCTTTGATACTATGACCGAAGCCAGGGTTTTGATTGAAAAGTGGAGGGCTTACTACAATACCATTAGACCTCATAGCTCTCTGGATTATATGCCACCTGCTCCTGAGACCAGGGTGGTTGATATCAGTTTACAAATGGCTTGATACTAACTTAAAAACTGGACCGACTATTGGGGTAAGGTCAAGAGGATGGAGCATTAGAATTAGCAAAAAATCTTGAAGTGCTAATTTATGGAGAACCCCCTGAAAACTTTTACCCCGCCTTTGCTTCGGGTTTTTCAAAAGGATTGCCAGGAGATAAAGAAGCTTCAGTTAACTCACCAAGTTGGTTAACATATCCTCCAAACGCCTTAATATATTCTTTAAAAAATCAGATTCCTTTATTAAGTGATGATCCACGCCTTCCTATGCCAGTAAATGATAGTGTTGCTTATGAAAATTTTAAAAGTAATGCAAAGATGTTATCCCAAATATTAGCTATTGAATGTGTTAAATTAATACTTCCAGATTTGGAACCTTTGAGTTTTGAAGAAATAGCTAAACTTAGAGATAAAACAAAAGATTATGCAAAACCATTTAGATTAGAAATGCTCAAATTAAGTGAGTTTTTAAATCAGGCAATAGTAACAGAAATGGACAATAAAGAAATAATTAAGGAAGCTAAATTTATTGTAGACACCAAAGTATGTCCTAAACTTGAAGATTTAGATGAATTGATAAAAAATAAATCAAAAATATGGTTTAAAAGAATTATTTTTGATATTGGAAAATTAATTCCAGAAATTTCTGCAAATTTTTCTTCTTTACCTCCTGAAGCTGCTCTTATCAAAGCCTTAACAAAAATTGGAGCAACGTTTATAGGATCAATATTCGACCATGTAAATAGTAACAGACAATTAATGAAAGACGGATTATATTATTTATTAAAAATAAAAAATTCTTAGAGTTTTATAATCTTATTAAAATATGCTTTAAAACATTTATAAATTATAGGGAAGTTGGTCACTTTGCTTACTGCACAAGGTGGCTGAGCATTATGGTCACGGACTTTTTTGATCAAAATTAACCTTATATTTTAGTCCCATGATTTTTTAGTTCCTGACTCAAGTAATTTAGTAGTGTAATCACGGAAAAATTAGACAAATGAGTCCTAGAATGTTTTGTCAATAACAAAACAAAATGAGACAAATGGGACAGCTTAAAAAAGGGAGGGGTATTGTCTCATTTCTTTTAAATATTAGGTTTATAATTTATGCTTTTAGATAAATAGATTTTATACTTCTATAATTAACTTGTCATTAATTAATTATCATTAGAAGTTAAAACATCCCATAATAGTCTATAAGTTCCATCTTGTTTTAATGCTCCAAAACCAGAAAACCAGGACTGGTCTACATAAGTGAAATATAATGTTCTTGTCATTCCTGAAGCTTTAATATAATCGATCATTTCAGTTATTGCTGCTGCCTGTACTGATTCGTCTGTAGAATAGTCATCCAATGAAGTCCAAGAAGGTCCAAACTCTGTTAAATATGTACCATTACCACCAAAAGCACCTACAAGATTGTCTATTTTAGTTTTCCAAACATCATCAAAAACTCCATCATGACCCATATAAACATTAGAAGCAATTATGTCTATATCACCCTTGCCTGCTGCAATCCACGCTGCAATCTCCGTACTCTCACAGGAATAACTTACATTTCCATTTGTAAATACTGCTTGAACATCTATAGCAAGAAATTTTAAATTAGTAATTAATTGTGCTTGTGTGAGCGTTGTACCATCTATATGATTTTCTATTTCATTACCAATCTGGAATTCAAATACTCCATTAGCTTGAGCCCACGCTGCTTGAGTTAAAACTACTGTCCTGAAATCATCCCATTTTGCAGAGGTAAGGTCATTTGCCATATTACCTATACCCCATATAATTTTTACACCTTTTGCCACAGCACGAGGTATCATTATATGGTGTTTTTCTATATCATCAGGATAATCCCAATCTGGTATGTCTATACGAATTTCAGTAAATCCAGTAGCAAGTATTGAGTCTATATGAGCATCAAATGTTTCAGTTTGCCAATGACTTACAATGTTTATACCAAGACCAGGCCATTTAGTATTTGTAGTTGCATTAATTGGAATTGAAATACCTTTTTCTCCAACTTGGCTTGAAGGTTTAGAAAATGCCAAAGACATAACGATAACTAAAAGTAATATTACTACTATTAAGATAAATAATATTGAATGTTTAAAATTTTTTAACATTTTTTTTAACCTCCTTATAAATTAAAAAAGCCATTTGAACTCTTAATAGAGTTTAAATGGCTTTTTTTAAGAAAAACTTAATAGCCGGTTGCATCACTGGCTCCTTACATTTCTAGATGCCCAAATTATGAAATGTAAGTCATCGCCTCTATTAATTTAAAATTTATTATTTAATTATCAAATAACCATAATATAAAGTATTAATACATATAATAATACTAATATTTATATATGTCAAGTAATATTTATTATTTTTTATATAAAATAAATTTAATGATAAAAATTATATTTTTAGATATTTAATTTTTATATATTGTGTTAATAAACTAAAAAATACAGGTAGACATTGCGAATTTATCCTATGAATTGTCTATATCTATTTATTTAATGAACTATTCAGTAGCGGCAAATATGATTCAAGATTTGACCAAAATGGAATTGATATTCCACTGAGTAAGTTTATATAAGAAATATTATTTTCAATTATATATGAAAATGATTTGCTATCTATAGTTTCTCGAGACTTTTAATGTAGCCTATTTATTATCTTTTACTAGATTCCAGATAAAAAAGGAAATAAAAGAGACTACAAAAGATACCGCGCCAAAAGTATCCTCTCTCGGCCAAGGAGCAAAATGGGTAAGTTGAATCGATAAGGTTTCCGGGTGAACTAAAGCGATAGTAGCAATGTATAGCCACCCAAGAAGTCCAAAAATAAATAATGTAAAAGATGCTGCTTTAACTATTTTTCTCATAATGATATTCTATATTACATCATTTAAACTAACAATGATTATTCAAATTTGATTTTTAACGTATAGTTAGTAAGTATATAGCAATTTTTTTATCTAAATGAAAAAAACAATTTCTAAATTTTACACACTTTTAGCAAACGACTCCTTATACAGAAATTCACTTTATCTGATGTCAAGCACGGCAGTTATGGCTGTTTTAGGTTTTTTCTTTTGGATTATAAATGCACGTTTATACTCTACCGAACAAGTAGGAATTGGGACAACTCTTATTTCTGTAATGACATTACTCTCGAGTTTTAGCATCCTGGGACTTGGGAATGGACTAATAAAATATCTACCCACATCGGAGAGAAAAAATAAGAAGATAAACACTTCATTTGCCCTAGTTGCCCTTATGTCAATCATGATATCATTAATTTATCTAATCTTTCTAAATGTTTTTTCTCCAAAATTATTGTTTGTAAGAGAAAATATTATTTTTTCTTTACTATTTATTTTATTTGTAGTTTTCTCTTCACTTAATACACTATCAGAAACTGTTTTCATTGCCTACCGCTCATCAAAATATGTGCTGATAAAAAACACTGTTTCCAGCATTGCTAAATTAATTCTCCCAATAGTTCTAGTAGTACTAGGAGCTTATGGCATATTCACATCTCTGGGAATAGCGACAGCCATTGCTTTTTTATTAAGTCTTATATTTCTTATATTACGTTTCAATTATTTACCTAAACCAATTATTGACATAAGTATCGTAAAGAGAATGACTATATTTTCGCTTGGAAATTATATTGCAGGGTTTATAGCAGAATTGCCAGTTATGATTCTACCTATAATTATAACAAATTTAATAGGAGCTAAGTTTTCGGCATATTTTTATATGGACATCATGATTGTAAACCTTCTCTACATTATTCCAATGGCAACCAGCCAATCATTATTTGCAGAAGGTTCTCACAGAGAGACAGAGTCAAAAGTGCATTTAAAAAAAGCAATAAAAATAATTTCTATAATTATTATCCCTATAATTGTTGTAATTATTTTATTTGGAAATTACATTTTGCTGGCATTTGGGAAGGAATATTCTTATGAGGGTTTTATTCTATTAAGGCTTTTATCGATTTCAGGAATATTTATTTCAATAAATGCTATAGGGGGTACAATTCTAAAAATAAAACATAAAATAAAATTATTGATTTTATTAAGTCTCATAAATACAAGCATCATTCTTTCACTTAGTGTATTTTTTATTAAGATGAATTTGTTTGGGATTGCCGGGGTTGGAATAGGTTGGATTGTGGGACAGGGTGCCACAGCACTGATTTATTTATTTTTAATGAAACGACTTATTTAATTTTGATAACAGTGTTCTTTGGAAAGTATAAACTACTCGCTTTTGATAAAAACCAGTCCAACGATAGTCTTAAATTCCTGCAATTATTAGCTATACAAGGTATTTTCGTTTCTTTTAATTCTATTTTAGAATCATATTAAGAGCTGAACATAGAATTATAGGGTTAATTATATTAGCCGTATTAATATCATATTAATTTTAGAGCTAAGCTATTTGTTCCTTGACAAGGGTTTGTTGGGAGGGTACCGGCATTGATAATTGGCAATATGATTATGAGGGATATTTGTTTAGGAGTGACCAAGAAGCCTGAATTTTCTTGGAAAAAATAATTCTTTTAAAACACCAAAACCAAAGATCAAATTTATAAAGACAAGCTTTAAGGGCTGATTCTTAATATTTTTAATTATTGGTACAAGTATCAAGAAGAATGTTAGGGGTAAAAAAATAATATACAACGGGTAAATCAGTGTGATCATGTCATCGCTAAATAAATTTTTCCACTTGTATGGATGTTTTTTATATAAACTTATGCGTGCCTCTCCATACCTGAGGGCTCTTTTAATTTCCTGCCTGAAATTTCCCCAATCGTGATATATAATAGCTTTCTTGTTATATCTTATTTTATAACCTAAAGCAGTAGCTCGCCAGGTAAAATCGAGGTCGGAACCAAAATTAAAGCTTTTGTCCCGGGGGCCTATTTTATCTAAAATACTCGCATTTATGGCCATATTCATGGTTGGGCATTCTGTAATATATTTTTTTGAATCTAGCTCTTCCTGCCCTACATCCCAGGTGGTCCTTCCGCCAACAGACTTGATACGGCCAGCAACAATATTTTCCTCTTCTTCTCTGATTGGTTTAATTAAATCAAACAACCAGTCTCTGGTTGGTATGCAATCAGAGTCTATATAAGCCAATATATCCCCTTCAGCCTTTTCGGACCCTAGATTTATTTGTTCTACAAATGTGCGTTTTTTACTTGCCTGGTTGTGGAAGTAAATCCACCGGATAGAAGGAAATTTTTTTTTAATCTCATCTAAATTTCCTTCTGAGGCATCAATAACTAAAATCTCTGTCTTTTCTGGTTTTGGGATTTTGACTAATCCTTCAAGAGCTTTTTCTATCCTTCTATCGTTTTTAACTGCAATTATTATAGATATCATTTTTATTTAAAAATTTTTGAACCCGCGTTATTATATACTAAATTTTTATTTTGATTTAAAAAATTGGTTGGGAAATTGTAATGCAAATAGGTGCCTTCATAAGACTCCCAGGTGGTTTCCATCATTGTATTAACATAATTCGAATAAACATAGGCGTCTTTTTCAATTATTGAAGGCAGTATAACACTCTTATCGATATCTCTAATTCCTCCGAATGCAGCCATTTTCCTTCTTGAGATTTTATCTGTATATATTAAATATTTTTCATTATAATTATCGGATAGCCATTTTATAGATTTTACCTCTTCTTCATGCGTATATAAAGAGTCGTACATGCTGCCAAAGTTATTTAAATGTATCATTGGCTGTTGATCTCCTATAATTTGGGGTATAAATCCAGAGGAAAATAAAAAATTAAGTGAAAATATTATTATTACTATAGCAATTCTAAATTTTTCTTTTAGGAATTTAAAAAACATTAAACACCCTAATATTGCTGGTAAAGATAGTACTATTAATATTTGTAGATAAAGTCTTTCTAATGGGTAACTTAGTGTCACAATTGGTAATACTACTATTCCTGCTAACACAATTAAACACCCTAAAATTATAATTTTGTATTCTGTGCTTATTGCTAAAATTTTAAGTAGACCGAATAAAATGCAAAAAGTTCCCACTAAAATAAAAACATATACTGATTTTTTAAGAACTTCCAAAAGAAGATATATTTTTGATAAAATAACTGAATTTATTTTTGGAGGTAGTTTTTGAGGGTATATAACTCTTAATTCGTAGTCTTTATATTTTTCTGCTAGATAAAGGTTTAGACCTGTATTATTTTTATACTCTAATGTTTCTTCTTCTGCGAATTTCTTTAATAAAATTTCTTGATCTTCTGGTTTATAAAAGATATTAAATTGGTCAACAATGTATGTACCCTCTGACCTCAGGTCTCTGCTAAACGTCTTTTCAATATTTTCAGAAGTATCTTTTACAATATTAACAATATTTCCAGAGGTTTGTGTCAACCAAGCATTCCAAAAAAAAGTAAAAACAACAAGCAGGAGGACCATAGTCCCTTTAAGATAATAGACTCTACTATTCGATTTTTCCTTTTTTCTCAAATTTAATTTTTTAAATATCTTAAAGAGATATATTTTACTTTCAGTTTTCCTGAGTATTAAACAAGTTAAGTAAGTAAAGATAAAAACAGCAAGCATCACATAAGTAGTTGAATAATGAGAAACTACCATTGAAAATCCGAAAATGATGAATAATCTTTCTTTTAATATGGGACTAATATGCTCATTAAATAAAATAAGCAGGGCTAATGTAAAAAATAATAGGGAAATTTCCTGTCTTGCATTTGTTGCTATTTCACTCATTAACCATATTTGTGATATAAAAAAGAAAGCAATTATGAAAGAAAATACTTCCTTTACATACCTTTGAGAAAACAAGTAGATTCCAACTGCAGTAAGGCTAAATATTAGCGGAAAAATGGACTTAAAAACATATTCGTCATGGATTGCCAAAAGAGAACTAAAAATTGTTGGTAAAATTGTAACGCTTAAACAAGCATTATAAGCATTTTTCGGCCAATTTGAGAGCGCCCAGTGAAAATTTTCTTTTGTCAACTGAAATACATAGTATTCATCTCCAATATCACTGCCAGCAGGAATATGCCAACTTCTTAAAGAAAACATTAACAATAAAGAAAAGCTCATCATCAAGATTGCCCAGGGATAAATATTTTTGTCTAGTTTTTTTCTGAACAAAACTACCAGAAAAATATAAATGGCAATTCCGATAAGCATAATCATCGTAAGATAATTAGGACCTTGATTGTTGAGGATAATCGACCCTAAAATACTAAAAACAGGAAAAACCATTGGAATGGTAAATAAAACTTTATTTAACCAATTCAGTTTTGGCAGCCTGATCTTGAGCAAGATTTCTTTATTTCGTTTATAGGCAATTGCCCAGAAAATAAACAACAAAATGTTAAAACTGGCTAGCAAGGGTAGCAGTGAGAGAGGCTTATTAATTTCAATCAAAGGCAAAAACTCATTAAGAAACAATCCTCCAAACATTAAAAAAGCAATACTTAAACCTATCGTATAAACTAAATATTCCCAAAAACTAATTTTCCTAACTTTAATCATTAGCATGATTAATAATCCAGGGATTATTGTTAAGAAAATAAAAGAAAAAATCGCTCTTAGATAAAAGTTTTGAATGTCAAATAGAATTAGGAGATTAGTAATTGAACTAAAAATTAAAATTCCTAAAAATAATTTATTCTTTGTAAGTTTTAATGACATATTTTAGTGAATACCTAATTGCTTTTAATATTTACTTTTTTATTTGGAGTTAACAGTCCTATAATAAGACCGAGAGCCTGTATGATATTAAATAATTCTTTTACAGGATTTCGTCTTAAAATTATGCTTGGTAAAAAAATCAACAACGGATAGTAAGGAAAAATAATAGTAACTGGCAGTAAAATTATATATAGCACATAGGTTAGATAATATATATGTTTTAAATTAGTTACTATTTTTCTTGGATACAATTCGTCTTTGTGCTTTTTATAAACTGTTGCCATGCCGATTCCATTATAGAAAGATCTGGAAATATTCTTTTTAAAGTTACCCCAATTATGATACACTATGGCATCTTTGACATATCTTATTTTATATCCTTTTTTTAATGCTCTAATACAAATATCGATATCTTCGCACCTTTCAAAATTTTCATCGAATAATCCAATATCATCAAAAACCTCTTTCTTTAATGCCATATTCATGGTTGGACATTCTTTAACATAGATACCTTTTAGTCTATCACTAACCATATAGCTTTTAGGCGATGAGATTACTGTCCCAGCAGTAATCGATTCTTTGCCGTCTACAATTTGTCCAGTTATATTATTTATCCACTGACTTTCAGGGATACAATCTGCATCAATAAAAACAATTATATTACCTTTGGCTTTTTTTATTCCTAAATTTCGCTGTTCAGAATATGTGGCTTTATCATTTGAAATATTTTTAAAATCTATCCAATTAACTTCAGGAAATTTCATTTTAATTGTGTTTAATGAACCATTTGATGCATCAACCACAATAATTTCACTGTTATTTATGCCAGCAACTGATCTGAGCTTTTCCAGTGTATTCTCTATACTTCTATCATTCTTGACTATTATAATTATTGAAATCATTTTAAAAACTACTTTATTGTCTCTCTTATTGAAAGTTAAAATGAACTCTACCAAGACTCGGATATTAGAGCGGAATAATTTGTATTATTTTCATTTTAAAATTTTATTTGTCTTATTTATCTGCTTTTCCCAAGTAAAATTTTTAATTACTTTTTTATAACTTTCTTCTCCCATTTTTTTAGCAAGTTCGCTATTCTTAAGTATTTTTATTATTGCTTTTGCCAGGGCTTCTGAATCTTTTGGAGGAACTAAAAGACCATTCTTTTCATTATCAATTACATAAGGGATACCACCGATCTTTGTCCCAATCACTGGTTTTTTGCATGCCATTGCCTCTAATAAGACAAGTGGACAACTATCAAAAAGAGAAGGCAAAACAAAAACATTGGTTTGTTGGTATTTTTTAACTAAATTTTTACCATATAATTCGCCTTCAAATTTAACATTCTGTTCAATTCCTATATCTTTACATAATTTTTTATAATATATTATGCAATCTCCTCCACCAACTATTGTTAATTTTACATCTTTAATATTTTTTTTGATTATATTAATAGCATAAAGAAGATATTCCAAACCTTTATATTTTTCTACTTTTTTAAGATTACCTACAAAAAGGATTTTATTTTCGAAATTAGAAATTTTAGGTTTAAATATATTTATATCGACTCCGGAAGTAACAGTTACAGTTTTGTCGGCATAAACTTTTAAGAAACTATGCCTAACAAAATTTGATGAACATATTATTTTTTTAGCTTTCTTTAATGTGACTTTTAGAATAAGAGATTCATAAAACCGAATTAGCAAATCTTTTAATAATTTACCTTTCAATATCATGGAACCTGTATGGTAAGTTACAATAAATGGGATATTGTTGCAAACTCTCGCTGTAATATCCGAAATAAAAGGGACAGGGGTATGAGCATTTATTACGTCAGGTTTTTCTTTTTTGATAATATTTTTTATTTGAAAATACCACATTGGATTTATCGGTGTATTAGAAATTTTAAACCATCTTGCAAGTTTATAAATTTTCATACCAAATAAATCCTCTTCACTGTCTTTTTTTTCTCTGTGATTAGAGGTTACTATCACAATTTCCAAATCGTATTTTTCTTTTAAAACTTTATCTAAATTATATGCATAATTTTCTAATCCACCAACTTTTGGATAAAAATAGGGAGTTACTATCATAAGTTTTAACTTATTGTTTTTTTCCTTATTATTAGAATTTATTATCATCTCAGAATTTGTTAAATATTTCAAATTTTTTCTATTACTTATATATACCAAAAGATTTTCTAATTTGTGCCAATAGTGATTCTTTTCTATTTCCCAAGAATGTCCCCATAAATGATAGATACCGCCATATTTAACAACATAGTCAAACATTTTTTTTGCACGATGTTCCCAATTAAGGTCTTTATAAAATTTTAAAGGATTGCATTTAGAAAATTTAAAGATTTTTAATATATCTGAAATATTGTTATAAGTCTGTATTGTTGTCCCAAAAACTAAAGAGTCTGAAGGACATTTAAAACAGTAACGTTGAACTGTTCTAGCTCCTATAAAACCAGCCTCTTTTACTAATTCTTTTATTTTGTTATTATATTTTCCACCAGGATAGCAAAAACTCTTAACTTTCTGTTTTATTAAATTTTCTAAATATTTTTTTGATTCAATAATTTCATTAAAAGCTTGTTTTTCACCTATTTTTGTTAATTTCGGATGAGTAATGGTGTGAGCCCCAATTTCAAAATCCCTGTTTATTTTTTTAATTTCTTCGTTTGATAACAAGTCTTCTTCTCTGAACTCTCTATTTTTTGGAGAAATATAAAAAGTACCTCTAATATCATATTTCTTTAGAAGCCTAACTAATTTAAGATCCAACTTATGACCATCATCCCAGCTTGTTGTAACTATTATTTGTTTTTTCATTTCAAATAAACTTTCTTAATTTCTCAACAATTCTATCCCATTCATATTCTTTTGAGAATTTTAAATATATTTTTGATACATTAATCATTTTAAATAAACTTCTTCAACGTCACTAACAATCCTATCCCAGTCATATTCTCTAGCTGAATCTTTACAGGTTTGCTTCATTTTTTTGTCTGGATGTTTTTTCAGGAGCCTTATAATTTTTTTTGCTATTTCATTTTCATCTAATTGATAAACAAAACCATTTTTTCCTACTTCGATAAGATCTCTAGCAGCATTGTCTTTATGGTCAATAACTATAACCGGTATACCGCAGGCATTAGCCTCTATAACCACAACTCCAAACCCTTCTCGTGTTGATGGGAGTAAAAAAACTTTTGATGACTTCATCAGGGCATAAACAATATCATGGTTTTCTAAAAAACCTAAAAATTTAATATTTTTTTTAAGATTTAACTTTTGGTTTAATGCTTCTAGATTCTTTTTTTCAGGTCCATCTCCAATGATTAAGCATTTAATTTTTAGTTTTTTTTCTTTAATTAATTGAATAGATTTTATTAGAAGGTCAACATTTTTATGTTTTAATAATCTGCCAGCAAAAATAATATCAGATCTTCTTCTAGAGGATTTAATTTCTTGGATTTTCTCAAAATCATTACCGTTGGGAATTGTATAAATATTTTTCTTGCTTTTTAAGTTATTCTTTAACTTTTTCGTAGTATACTTAGAGACTGAAATTATCTCATTAGGCATGAAAACACTGAGTTTCTCTAATAGATAACCAAAAATTCCTCTCCAGCCAAGGTATTCCAGCCAGTAATCCTTACCCCAAACTTCATGCCAGGTAACAATCATTTTTTTTTTCTTTAAGAGGCAGACAAGTTTTGTGAAAAAAAGAGGAAAGTGGGGAATATGATCAACATCTACAATGTCAAAATCTTCTTTAATCAGTTTTAAACAAGCCAGACCAAACATCACAGCCTGAACTATTGATCTTCTTTCTCCCGAATAGAGCGGATAATACTTGCAAATTGCATGAAGATGAACACCATTTTCCATTTTGTCACTTGCTCCACACCACCATTTCATGCAATAGAGATGGATATCAAGACCTTTCTTGGCTAATCGTGTTGTCACTTCGAATAGTCTTTTTTCTTTTCCTCCTGTATTATATGGGTAGATAGCATCAGAAACAAAGACAATTTTAATTTTTAAGCCTTCCATGCTAAATTTTTAAATAATATCAATATAATTTTTATACCATCGAGATAGGGAGAAAGTTTTGAATCGCCTTCTCTTTTATCATAGGTTATTGGGACTGAATAAATTCGATATCCAAGTTTGGCCATTTTTGTTATCATCTCTACCTCAATAGCAAAGCCTTTTGATTTTAAGTGAGGTACAAGATCATCAACAACTTTCTTTTTCCAAGCAAAATATCCAGTACAAGTATCTGTAGTGTTTACTAAATATAATCTCCTAATGAGGAAAGTGAAGAACCAGTTTGCTAATCGATGTGATGAACTTAACGAGTAATTATTTAATTTTCCTTCGAGCCTGGAGCCGACTATTACATCACAAAAATCATTTTCAAGAGGTTCAATAAGTCTGAGGATCTCTTCGGACTTATAAGTATTATCTCCGTCTAACATAACCACATAATCAGTATCCATACTAACATTTCTAAAACCAGTTTTTAAAGCATTTCCCTTACCTTGCTTTTTTTCTGAGACTATCTTTGCGCCTTTGTCATTAGCAATTTTAATGGTTTGGTCGCTTGAGTTGTTATTTATGACAATAATTTCAGTTTGAAAGCCAAGATCGGCTGATTTTTTAATAGGCACACCATCAATGACTTTGCCAATGCCTTTTTCTTCATTATAACAAGGGATCAGAACTGTTATTTTTTTCATCATATTACTGTTCTTGGTTCTTCTCCTATCTGAAATCCTCCTATCTATGAATGGATATGATAAATGTTTCTCAATAAATATATTATCCGTTTTCATAGTTGTCATTTCTTTAGCTTTTATTTTAGTTTTTCCTAAATTAATCATTTTATTTTTCCTCCATCCTCAAAAAATATCACTCATTAAATTCTATAAATAAAATATTATAAAAATAATATCTAAACTACGCTTAAAATATAAAAACCGACCAATCAATCTAGTCGGTTTCGCTACTTGCTCTGCTTTCCCAAAGCGTCCAAATTAAAGAAAAGCTTCTATGCATCTAAACTGTTTATTTAATTCTTTCTATTATTTCTGTTACTGGTTGATCTCCTTTTAAATCTTTATATATTCATTTTATCTGATGTTAGATTATAATATAAAATATATATAAATGTCAAATTTTTTTAAATTATCCAGAGATTAATCATCCACCCTCAATTTCACCAAAGAATACAGGAATAATCAGACATTATTGATACCGGCAGGTCTTAGCATTTTCCAAATGGTACTTTTAAAGACAGAATTTATGGCTATTTTGATGTTTTGGGGTGCCTAAATCATATTAAATCTGGTAATATTAAATTAATTGTTGAGGGTGATCTTTTAAATATTTAAGGATTGGGAGACGCTATATAGGGATAGGCGGAAGCGGACGGGCCAGGCTCAAAAAATCTGCCT
>SDBT01012323.1_pt1 | contig 13736 bp, 12 predicted proteins | sample 2277101 | NCBI WGS metagenome assembly SDBT01 (sample SAMN10404973, study PRJNA504765) | marine sediment metagenome | isolation source: marine sediment core GS10_PC15, 103 cmbsf | place: Arctic Ocean: Southern Knipovich Ridge | collected 2010
GGCGGCGAGGCGAGGAAGCTGACCATGTCGAAAGGGCAGATCATGGGATTCGAGTGGTCGCCCGATGGGAAGCGCCTTGTGATGATGTTCCGTAAACAGGACAAAGAGGTACTTGAACGGGAGAAGGATGAGCAGAAGAAAAAACTGGGAGTGGTGGACCGTCATATTACCAGGATTTTTTTCAAGATGGACGGCAGCGGTTACCTTCCGAAAGAGCGAGTCCATCTCTGGCTTGTGGATGCAAAAACCGGAAAAGCCAGGCAGCTTACTAAGGGTGAAATTCATGACGAGGTGAATCCTGCCTGGTCTCCCGACGGGAAATCGATACTGTTTGTCTCCAACAGGACCGACGATCCGGACCTCAATCCCTACGACTTCGATCTTTACCTGATGTCGGCACAGACCGGTCGATTCAGGAAAATTCCGACATCCGGTGAAACATGGATGCCGTCTTTTTCACCTGACGGCAAATGGATAGCATATTTCGGACTGGCTACGAAAGGTGAGTGGTGGAGAAATCTCCAGTTGTTTGTCGTTCCGGCATCCGGAAAGGGCAAGCCCAGAATGCTGATTGAAAAATACGATCGCAACCTGGACTCGGGCACGATCAATGACATAATCGGTGCACTCGCTCTCATGCGTCCGACATGGTCATCCGATGGAAAGGAAATCTATTTCCAGGTTTCGCATCACGGCAACACATCGCTGTGCAGGACCAGGCTCGATGATGACAGTCAGGAGGTTATTGAAGTCATCTCCGGAACCGGTGTGGTCGGCAACTACACGTTCGATGCGGAACAGACGAAGATCGCGTACTACTTCGGCGATCTGACCGATCCCGGCCAGTTGTACGTGCGGGATTTGATACAGGTTACCGATAAAATTCTGACCAGGGTCAACCGTGATATTCTCGGTAAGATCGATCTTGGAGAGATCGAGGAGGTCTGGGTTAAAGGTGCAGGAAAGCATAAACTCCAGGGTTGGATACTGAAACCGCCGGGATTCAGTCCGAAGCGTAAATATCCGGCTATACTCGAAATCCATGGCGGTCCGTATGTGCAGTACGGAAACCTTTTCATGCACGAGTTTTACTATCTTGCATCGAAGGGTTACGTCGTGTTCTTCACCAATCCTCGCGGTAGTAAGGGCTACGGCGAGAAACATGCTAAAGCGATATTAAATAACTGGGGTGGTCCGGATTACGACGACATAATGGCGTGGACGAATTACGCGGTACGGAAACCGTACATCGATAAGGACCGGGTCGGAGTGACCGGCGGAAGTTACGGCGGGTACATGACCAACTGGATAATCGGGCACACGAATCGGTTCGCCGCGGCAGTAACCCAGCGAAGCGTGAGCAACCTCATCAGCATGTGGGGATCGAGTGATTTCAACTGGGTGTTCCAGGACGAGTTCGGCAAGAAACCGCCGTTTGAGAACATGGCGAATTACTGGAAGCAGTCACCGTTAAAATACATCGGAAATGCAAAGACTCCGACACTGGTTATTCACAGCGAGATGGACCAGCGGTGCGAAATCGAACAGAGCGAGCAGGTTTTCGTTGCGCTGAAGACCCAGGGAGTGGATACGGAATTCGTGCGTTTCCCGGATGAGCCGCATGGATTGTCGCGTGGAGGCAGGACCGACAGGAGAATCTGTCGCCTGGAGCACATCGTTCGCTGGTTTGATAAGTATTTGAAAAAGAAGTGATCCGATTTTAGGACTTCAGTGGATTATCTGCGTCTGAGTACCTTGCGGGAATCGGTGGCTTTTGTTGTCTGTCCTGATTCTTTTACAGGACGATCCCGGAGCCTTCTTCGCATGTTCAGCTCCTCGGGTCCGACATAGAAGTTCTCAACTACTATTCTGTTTTCCTTAATAGAGACAGACACGGATGAATTAATTATTGAAACCTTGGTCATCATGGGACCAAACCTGACTTCAATAGGTGAAGCAAGGCATTTAGTGGATACGAAGCTGAATTCGAACCTGTTGTCCGTACTGGAGACACCGCGTTTACCCTCAAATCTGAGAAGAAGAAGCGGGCCGACTTCCGATCCCATGATCGGAGAGGTGATCCAGCCTCCAGTCACCAGCTCGCCGCCGATGATTCGACCGTCGCTTCTAAGGACTTCGATATCGCCTTCAGCTTTAATTCTCGAACCGACAGACTCTCTTTTTATATAGACGTTTCCGCCGGCCTCGATCGTTGCATGCTTGACAAAGCCGACCTGGATATCTCCATCGGCTTTTATGATTGCGCTTCCGGAGGAGACAACCCCTCCATTAATTATGATGTTCCCTCCAGCCTCGAGGGTGCAGTCTTCGACCGCTCCCCAAATCTGGATATCACCACCGGCGATAACGGCGAATCCCGCCAAAACGTCGCCCTTTACCAGCACATCCTGCTTGTATTCAATAATCCCTGTGGAGTAGTCCACATCACCCTCGACCACGTATACGGGTCGCACGGTGATCATGCCCCGTGAGTCAATGTGTAAAAAACCCTCGACCGATGAAACGAGGTTCAAACCGTCCGCATCAACTTCGGTATTCTTGCTTTTTTGCAGTTTTACATCTTTTCCCGAGTTCGCTTTCACCGGCTGACCGAATATATTTGATCCGGCAACGCCGGGCGTCGGCGGGGTTCTTCTCTGGAGAACCTCCCCGGGCACAATAGGTTCGATGAGGTTCAAATGCTTGAAGTCGACGTGTCCTTCCTCGGTAATTTCAGGAGCAAGGTTGTCCTTGTACTGCTTGGCTAGATGCAAACTGCCGTCGCTGCCATCTTCAGCCACTGTTCCCTCGGCAATAAGCACCTTGAAAATTTTCGGCCAGTCTTCAATCGCCTTTTCGATGTTTTCTTCAATAAGACCGTTGTTAATACCGGAACGCTCGAGTGCCGCATCGATGCTTTTTCTGGATAGCTTGCCCGAAACATCCGTAATACTGAGATGAGCCTGCATTGCATCCGGGGAGACTTCAAGTTCGAACGGCAGGGAGTCGAGATCGACTTCCTCTTCTTTTTCCTCTAACTCCTCTGCTTTTTTCTTCGCTTCATCGGCTGCCTTCTGCGCTTCGACGATGTGCGCTCCGCCGATCCGTACAACTTCCCCCTGCTTTGCGTTCTTAATCAGGGTCTCAATATTTGGATCGATGATGCTTTCGAGACCTCGTGAACGGGCCTCGTTCAGAAAGGACTTGAGCATCGCGTCATCGAGACTCTCCGGAGGGATGTTCATCACGAACATCAGGTCGGATCCCTCCTGGAAGATGTAATATTTTTTATCGTCCCTGGACTCCACGTTCATTATTATCCATTTGTCAGGCCAATATATCTGAGCATTTCTGAATATTCTGAAAAGCCGGCGGGAAAAAACTCATATGCGGTTCAGTAAACCGATTGTCCTGCTGGTGCTGTAGAATTTTGGAATCGGCACGGCTCCATAAAAACTGATCCAGAGTGATTTTTAGTCTGAGATATAGAATCTGATTAGACACAACATCCCCCTGATTGACGAATTTATTATACGGAGGAGCTGACTAAGCTGCGTTAGTTTAGTCCGGCTGGAGGATTGCTTATGGCTGGTCTTCAGTTAGAGGAAAATTTAGAGAAGCTGTCGGAAGCCCTGGTTTTTGCGGAGCCTACCGATCCCAAATCTCTCGCCGATCTCCACACTCAGTTCGAGACCATCGGTGAACTGGCGGCGGATGAAGCATCAACGGAAATTTCCCGTGCTGCCGCCGCCGCAGCTCAGATACTGGAAGATATTATCCTCGAGGTTGTAGAAGATCCGAAAGCATCGATGGAAGTGGTAAGCAAAATCGTTTCCGCGCTCCAGGAGATTCTCAGGGACGGTCGTGACCCTTCGGACGTTGAATTTCCGAAAGGACTGGGTATCAATGAGCGCGATGACGCTCCTGAAAGCAGTGTTGAAGAGACAGCCGATGTTGGCGGAGATGAATCTCCAGGCGATGAAATCCCGAAGTCGGGACCGGTGCATGCGTTTAAAATTAAGGAAAGTCCAACTGTGACGGCGAAACCTCTCGAAGGTGACCTCGATCTGCTCGGTGAATTTGTCACCGAGTCGATGGAGCACCTTGATGGTGCTGATGTTCATCTGCTCAAACTGGAGACCGATCCGAAGGACGATGAAGCATTAAATGCCGTATTCAGGGCATTCCACACCATAAAAGGCGTTTCAGGTTTCCTGGCTCTTGATGAAATCGGGTCTCTCGCTCATTTCGCAGAGAATCTTCTCGATAAAGCCAGAAAAAATGAGCTGCAACTGAACGGACCGGCGATCGATGTAACATTCGATGCCATTGACATGCTGAAGGGGATGATCCAGAACGTCAGGGTATGCATCGAAACCGGGGCTTCCCTTCAATCCGAAGCAGGCATGGCGGCTCTGGTTGATAAGATCAGGGCTGTAATAGATGGTGAGGTGGTTGAAGCTGAGGTATCTTCGGAAGAGCTCGCCGACGCAGCAGGTAAACGGGTTGGAGAACTCCTTATCGATACCGGAGCGGCAACCCGGGATGACGTAAACGAAGCATTGCTGAAGCAGGGCAGAGATGAAGGGCCTCCCCAGAAACTGGGCGAAGTCCTGGTGGAGGACGGCAAGGTCCAGGTAAAGGATGTCGCTAAAGCACTCAGGCTTCAGAAAAATGCCCATACTGCAAAAGTCAGGGAGTCGGTAAAAGTCGATGCCGATCGGCTTGACCTGCTCGTTGATACGATCGGAGAGCTTGTGATAGCCGAATCCATGGTGAGCCAGTCAAGCGAACTCAGGGAGATCTCGGTTGAAATGACCAATCACATGAACCAGCTCAATAAGATCACCAGGGAGCTGCAGGAGATGGGAACATCGCTTCGAATGGTTCCCATTCGTCCCATCTTTCAGAAAATGGCCCGACTGGCGAGGGATGTCTCCAAGAAGGGTGGAAAAAAGATCGAGTTTGTCACTAACGGTGAAGACACCGAGCTGGATAAGACGGTAATCGATAAAATCGGCGATCCGCTTATCCATATGGTCCGTAACGCGGTCGATCACGGCATCGAATCACCTGATGATCGAGTTAAGGCCGGTAAGTCGGAAACAGGCCGGGTAGAACTGAGGGCCTACCACAAAGGCGGGAATATATATATTGAGATCGAGGACGACGGGAAGGGACTCGATCGCGAGGCTATCCGGAAGAAAGCCATAGATCGCGGTTTACTCAAGGATGGCGATAGCCTGAATGAAAGAGAACTCGCCAACCTGATTCTGATGCCGGGTTTCACGACTGCGAAAAAAATAACCGATGTCTCCGGACGCGGTGTCGGACTGGATGTGGTCAAGAGGAACATAGAAATCCTGCGGGGTCAGGTTGAAATCCGTACCCAGGAAGGCAGGGGGAGTGTCTTTACAATCAAGCTTCCGCTGACTCTCGCCATCATTGACGGAATGGTCGTACAGGTCGGGGAAGAAAGATATATCATACCGACTCTTTCAATCACCCGATCGCTCAGACCGACAACCGAAGAGATTTCATCCGTATTTCAAAAGGGAGAAATGCTGGCCATCCGTGGCGAGTTGATCCCCCTGTTCAAGCTCGGCAGGCTTTTCAATCTCGAAGAGGCTGTGGATGATCCAACCGATGCCCTGGTAGTGGTCGTTGAAGACGACGGCAAGAAGGTCGGAATACTGACCGATAAGCTCCTCGGCCAGCAGCAGATCGTAATCAAGAGCCTGGGTGAAAAGATGCACGGTATCAATGGAATTTCGGGCGGCGCGATTATGCCGGATGGTCGGGTTGGCTTGATCCTGGACGTAGGCGGCCTGGTTCGGCTGGCGCACGAACAGGTTCATACAGAAACAGTGAAAACCGGAGTGGGAGCAGGTGTATGAGGCGTGCAGAAAAAAAACAGCGGCAGGAATTTTCCTGTCGGGAGAACCATTTGACAGACGGACTGTTCATTGTTGAGGGCGGTTGGGATAGCAAAAAAAGTTCTCAAATTTCTGGAGATGAATGATTATGAAAGTTGAGTATATTAATCCATTCATAGAAAGCGTTTACGATCTCTTCACGACCATGCTGAACTCAGAAGCTAAGCGGGGTGATGTCGGATTTTCCAAGGATGTGCCCCCAAGCCGCGACCTTGTTGCGTTGATCGGCCTGAGTGGTCCCGCACGAGGGATGGTCGCGATCTCGTTCCCCGTCCAGACCGCTCTGTCCATGGTCGGACAGATGCTCGGTACCGAGGTCAGGGTTGTGGATGAATCGGTCAGGGACGGAGTGGCTGAGCTGGTTAACATAATTGCCGGCGGAGCCAAGGCGAAGCTTGTAAGCGAAGGCCCCCCGATCGAACTCAGCCTGCCGACCGTGGTCAGGGGGAACAGCTATACGGTTGACTACCCGTCAAGATCGGCCTGGCTGGAGGTGCCTTTCACCTCCGACCTCGGAGAATTCAGTCTGAGAGTCACCTTCGAGATCACGAACAACGGAAATGGAGGATCCTCATGAAGGCTTTAGTTGTTGACGATTCCGCGGTAATGCGCAAAGTGGTAATCGAAGCTCTTTTGCGTGCCGGGATTACCAATGTTTCGCAGGCGGCAGACGGCAGGGAGGCTGTGGTTGCAGTGTCGAAGGAGGACTTTGACCTCATTCTGATGGACTGGAATATGCCGAATATGAATGGTCTCGATGCAGTCAAGACGATCAGGGCAAACGGCAAGGATACTCCGATAATCATGGTTACCACGGAAGCTGAAAAATCACGTGTAGTTGAGGCTCTCAAGGCCGGTGCAAATAACTACATCATTAAACCTTTCAATCATGAAACTGTTGCCGAGAAAATCCAGGCGACACTGACTGGAGTCGCCAGGTAGCCGGCAGTCCCGGGAATTCAGATACACTACCGGGAACAGAGGGGGAAAAGGATTTAGTATCAGGGTGAGATAATGGATCAGAAACTTTTTGATAAATTCAGAGCTATCGTGTACGACAAGGCAGGGATCGCTCTCGGTGACAGCAAACAGGCTCTAGTCTCCGCTCGCGTTGGTAAAAGGCTGAGAGCTTTGCAAATCGATGATTTAAAATCCTACCTGAAATTCGTGGAACAGGACAAGAGCGGCGAAGAGGTCGTTCACCTTCTTGATGTTATTTCCACAAATGTCACCAATTTCTACCGGGAGCCCGAGCATTTTAAAATCCTTGCTGATACGGTAAAAAAATTGGCATCCAACGGTCAGAAGCGTTTACGCATCTGGTCGGCTGCTTGCTCCACCGGTGAGGAACCGTACACAATTGCTATTACACTCCTTGAGACATTGAGAAACACGAGAATCGATGTGAAGATTCTGGCAACAGATATCTCCACCAGGGTTCTTAAGCAATGTCGCACGGCTGTTTACGACAAGCGGAAGATGGAAGGAATGCCGGCACACTTAAGAGATCGGTATTTCATTAGCCATCGAAACGGGAAGAGCAATTTATACGAAGCGAACATTGATATCAGGAAGATGGTTAAGTTCAGCAGGATAAACCTTTCAAAACCGCCATTCCCGATGAAGGGGCCGTTTGATGTGGTTTTCTGCAGGAACGTAATGATCTATTTCGATAACCCGGTCAGAAAACGACTGCTTACCGAGATAAATCGAGTCCTTAAACCGGGTGGACTGTTGATGGTCGGTCATGCCGAGAGCCTGACGGGAATAGTGAGTGATTTCAAGTCCATCAAACCGTCGGTTTACATAAAGGTATAAACCGGCTCCGGAGATCGATCTTAGAGAGCATTGGGCGGAATAATCTGCGGTGAGGAGAATACAAGGGTGCGGCTGACAGTTGGAATATCGGACATGGTTGTATCGACCGACCCTGACGATGTAATTATTACATATTCACTCGGTTCGTGTGTTGGTCTTGCAGTCTATGATCCTGAGGTAATGGTGGGCGGAATTGTCCATTGCATGTTGCCTTTATCAAAGACAAATGAGGATAAAGCGAAGGAAAATCCTTTTATGTTTGTGGATACCGGTGTGAGTGCTCTTATCCAGGCCGTTTTTGACCAGGGAGCGACGAGAAAACACCTGGTAGTAAAAGCCGTCGGTGCGTCGAGGCTGCTCGACGAGAAGGGGATGTTCAAGATCGGTGAGCGAAACTACACGGTGCTTAGAAAGATTCTATGGAAAAATGACATATTGATTGCTGCGGAGGATGTCGGCGGAACGAAAGCCCGTACGGTGTACCTGGAAATGGATACGGGTCGAACAGTAATCAAGTCAGGTGGACAGGAGACAGAGCTATGATCCGGAGAGATGAGATCCTGTCAAAGGTTCGAACGGTACCTTCTTTACCGGCTGCAGCACTGGAAGCCGCACGTATCGTTCAGGACCCGGATCTGAAGTTCGAGGAGCTGGCGGAGGCAATCGAGTTCGACCCGGGCTTGACCGCCGATGTGCTGCGCCTGGCAAACAGCTCGTATTTCGGCGGTATGGGCAGGATCACATCGGTCAAGAATGCCGTTATCAGGATGGGCACCAACGCTGTTTTCCAGATGGTTGCCGCATCGTCGATCGGTCCGCTCGCTCGAAAACCGGTAGAAGGCTACGATCTCATGTCCGGTGCCCTGTGGGAGCATTCCGTGGCGACGGCAATTACCACCGGTGAACTTGCGAAAGAATTGAAAATATTAGCCCCCGACTATACTTTCACAGCGGGTCTCCTGCACGACATAGGAAAAATTGTCCTGGGTACTTTTATCAAGGTGGACTCTTCACCTATCCTCGATATGGCGTACAAACAAAGAGTTTCGTTCGATATGGCCGAGCGGGAAGTTCTGGGTATCGATCATGCGGAAGTGGGCGCCGTCCTTCTTGAAAGCTGGAACCTTCCGAAAGATATTGTGAACATTGTGAGATGGCACCATCAACCGGAAAATCTTAATGGAGATCAAATAGTGGGCGATCTGGTTCACGTTGCGGATGCGTTTTGCATGCTTGAAGGACTCGGGATCGGAAATGACGGCTTGAATTACCGTCCGTCACAGGAAGCCATCGACCGCCTGGGCCTTGAGATTCACGTCACTGAAAAAGTGATCTGCAACACACTTATTACTCTCGAGCAGGTAAGATCGCTGTTTGCATCCTTCAATGAAGGTGAGAGGAATGACACTAAATATACTGATCGTTGACGATTCTGAAACCGCACGCGCCATAATCGGCAAGACACTCAGACTGGCAGATGTTCCGATCAATGAAATCTACCAGGCTGCCAACGGGAAAGAAGCCCTTGAAATCCTCGGCGACCAGTGGATTGACCTCATTTTCGCCGATATTAATATGCCCATCATGGGCGGAGTAGAGATGATTGAGAGGTTGGCGGAGGACGGTCTGTTGATGACTATTCCCGTGATCATTGTGTCGACTGAAGGAAGCACAACACGCCTGGAAGAATTAAGATCCAAGGGTGTAAGGGCGGTGGTTCGTAAACCCTTTGCACCGGAGGAAATAAGCAGAGTCGTCAGCGACATAATGGGGGTTAAAAATGGTGAATGATCGTCGGGAAAAACTTCGGGATGTTTTCATCGATGTGGTCGAAAAGCTCGCATTTATGTTCGGCGATCCATGTGAGAAGGACGATCTTCCCGATCCCGAGACTGAGTGTATCAAGGCGACCATATCCTTCGAAGGTGAAAGCAGCGGGGTAATAGAGCTTCTCGTCCCTTCCGGGATGTGTGCTGAAATGGCCGCGAGTATCCTGGGAATGGATGAAGATGATGAAGCGGCTGTTTCGAAGGGCACCGACTCGCTTAAGGAGGTGCTGAACGTAACGTGCGGGAATTTCCTGACCGCCATTGTTGGAGAGGCTCCGGTTTTTAATGTCAGTGCTCCCCAGGCTACAAGACTCGATCTGAGCTGGTGGCCGAGAGTCCTTGCCGATCCGGAAAGTATCGGTGTTTTGATCGACGATTATCCTGTTTTGCTGAGGGTGGCAAGTTAGTCCTCATGGTGATACCGGAATGACTAATGCCGTAAACAGCAAACTAAAAAATAAGCTATCCGTACGATCCGATCGTGCAAAGATTCGTGTCATCGTTGTTGACGATTCCGCGATCGTCAGACGTATTTTCGTTGAGGAGCTGGAGCGGGATCCAATGATCGAAGTGGTCGGCACCGCTCCCGATCCCTACGTGGCCAGAAACAAGATCGTAGAACTCGAACCCGACGTAATCACTCTGGATATTGAGATGCCTCGTATGGACGGCATCACGTTTCTGCGCAAGCTGATGAAATACTTTCCGTTACCGGTGATCATCGTGTCATCACTCACTCAACATGGGGGAGAGCTTGCCTTGGAAGCTCTGGATGCGGGAGCGGTCGAAGTTATGTGCAAACCAGGTGCTGCTTACACGGTCGGCGATATGTCGGTCGACCTGATCAACAAAATTAAAGCTGCAGCGAGAGTCAGTGTGAAGAAACGGGCATCTGAAGCTCCTCTGATACGTGACAGAATCAAACGACTGGCCTTGACTAAAACAACCAACAAGGTCCTGGCCGTGGGAGCTTCAACAGGTGGCACGGAGGCTTTGAGGCAGTTTCTTGAAGCTTTGCCGGGCAACTGTCCCGGTACCCTGATCGTTCAGCATATGCCCGAACACTTTACCCATTCTTTTGCGGAAAGACTGAACGGCCTTTGTGCGATGGAAGTCAAGGAAGCTGAGAACGGCGACGGGGTTTTACCGGGCAAGGTATTGATCGCACCCGGTAATCATCATATGCTGCTTAGAAGGTCGGGTGCGAGGTATTACGTCCAGGTTAAATCGGGTCCTCTCGTGCAGAGACAGAGGCCTTCAGTGGACGTTCTGTTTAAGTCGGTCGCCAGGTATGCAGGAAAAAACTCAGTGGGCGTGATAATGACCGGCATGGGGAAAGACGGTGCCGAAGGATTGCTTGAGATGAAGGAAACAGGCGCTAAGACGATTGCACAGGACGAGGCGAGCTGCGTGGTTTTCGGGATGCCCAAGGTGGCGATCGATCTCGGAGCTGTCGATTTCACGGTGCCGCTGAAACGAATAGCACAGAAAGCTCTGGATCTGATTCAGACTGGAAAATAGTAATTAATCATTCCTGTTTAGATTGAAAGTTGCTTCAAATACCGGTATAAGGTCGACAATGCTGAACGATCGACCTGAATAAAGCAGACTCGGATTGATTAGCTTCGAGTATGCAAGGTTGAAGGTGATTGGAGGGTTAGATTTACAGCACGGGATGGTAATAAATCTGGTCGCTCCAGAGCAGATTTGACATTCGATAGAAGTTGCACTACAATAACCCTCCGACGAAATCCATTGACAAGCGAATCATTATAAGCGAATGAGTGCTCACTCATTATTGGGCGTTTAGTGAGTGTCATTTGGCGATTAAATCGGGTAATCCTGAATGAGCGGTTCGTATTGTCGAGACAAGATATGTGAAGCATGGAGGGTACAAATCATGAGGAGGCGAATGAAGCCTGAAGAGCGGCGTAGCCAGATAATAGAGGACGCTGTCAAAGTTTTTTCTGTGAAGGGTCTGCATGGAAGTACCACACGCGAAATTGCTTTAGCGTGCGATATTGCGGAGGGTGTGCTCTATAAATATTTTGCAGGCAAGGAGGATCTCTTCATCCAGTCGATCGAGTACTCGTGGCTCAACCCTTTCGATAACTGGAGAACCATCACGGACAGGGAGCCCAACGGCCTTGCTGCGCTGAGAGCCTTACTTAAAGATCAATTATTCTCTTTGCACGAATCGACCTGGCTTCCGCACCTGGTCGTACAGGCCATGTCCAGTGCCGCATCCAATGAGATATTGAGTGAGAAGCTCAGAAATCGGAATTTAGGCATAAAAAAGCTCATTTTAGAGCTTGTAAATCGAGGGATTGAAGATGGGAGTATCCGTTCTGATATAGATACAGAACGGCTTGTGTTAACGCTGCTGGGTCTTATCTACTACCATCTCTGGATCTGCTCTTTGGAACTCCTGGAATGCTGTCCTCTTTCGCTCACATGGTCAGCCATTGACCAGGTTCTTAGTGATATAGAACTCCACAAGAATTCTCAATAAATCTATGGCCATTTTATCCCAAACTGGGAAAAGTGTCCACATGCCGGTTGACCTATAAAAAGCATGTGCTTATTTATCCACCCGGTAAAACCCGCTTTAAACTTAGTAATTACTCATTTTCATATTAAAAATGAGCCAATACTCATTATTGGCCCGAATATTGCAACTCCAAGATTATTAATTTATATGCTCAGGCTGGGCCCGTACTACTACGGTACCCCTGAGTTAGACCAGTCTGAGTGTTGAGGAGGCACAATATGACTAATGCAGAATCCGTTCTGTCGCAAACGGATATACGACGCGCAGAGAGCGGAAAATACCTCACTTTTGTGCTGGCAGACGAGAGTTACGGCCTTGAGATTCTCAAGGTCAGAGAAATCATCGGCACGATGGCGATCACGCCGGTGCCCAAGACTCCTGCCTATGTGAAAGGTGTAATCAACCTTCGCGGCAGGGTGATCCCGGTTGTCGATCTCAGGATCAAATTCGGTCTGGAGGAGGCTGAAGTCACCGAAGAGACCTGCATCATTGTTGTAGATGTAAACGGGGCGCAGACCGGTATTTTTGTCGACACGGTCGATGAAGTATTGGATATCGTTGGGGAGGAGATCGAGGAAGCCCCGGATTTCGGTGTTGGGGTAGACACTGAATACATACTTGGTGTGGCAAAGACTAACGATGAGGTGAAGATCCTGCTCGATATCGACAGGGTACTTACCACGTCGGACTGGAATCTGCTGGGTAGTATTTCCACCACCGACATGGAGAAGGATGAAGTAAATCAGAATGAGGAGGACAATCAGTCGTGAAAAAGAATATGTCATTAACCGCAAAACTGGCTCTCAGTTACGGAGCCATCCTGGTTCTGGCTGCCATAGTCGGTTATTTCGGCTGGAACGGGTTGAATGAAGTAAGTCATAACTCCAAGGTTGCAGACAACGCAGCCGAGGCACTTGCGATGTTCAATGCCGCGCTCGTGGTTCAGCACGAGTACATGATTGAAGAGGATGAGGAGCTTGCTGCTGAGGCCCAGCAGTGGTCATCTGAATCGATGATTGCGATCGATAATCTGATCGAGCTTGTGGACGAGGAAAACCTTCAGATAAAGGTACAGTCCCTGGACACGGAACTCGAGGGATATGACGAGGAGTTTGCCCTCTACATCGAGTTGATCAATGCAAACATTTCCTTAAGGGAATCCATGCAGGTCGCAGCTGATGAATTTTTCGTCACTGTCGACGATGCAATGGAAGAGATTATCGATCCTGCAAAGGCGCAGGCTGCCGACGATCGTGATATCGAGGAACTTGCCGCCTGGTCGGATATTGATATGCTCATGAACGAAGATGTTATTCAGAGTCTCCTGATATGCAGAACCCTGGAGAGTGATTACGCATCCAATGGATCCGATCAGAACTGGAATGCCTTTCAGGCAGGCTTGAATGTTCTACAGTCCGGATACGTTGACTGGGCGGAGATTGCCGATGATCAAAGCTCACTGGGTGGGTTGATCAATGATATTAAAGATCACGAGGATGCTTATATCAGTCTGGTGATGGATTATCACAACAATATGTCTGAAGAAATCGTTATTGAAGGCTCACTGGAAGAGCATGGTGATACATTCGCGCAGGCGTGCGA
>SDBT01012324.1_pt1 | contig 13735 bp, 10 predicted proteins | sample 2277101 | NCBI WGS metagenome assembly SDBT01 (sample SAMN10404973, study PRJNA504765) | marine sediment metagenome | isolation source: marine sediment core GS10_PC15, 103 cmbsf | place: Arctic Ocean: Southern Knipovich Ridge | collected 2010
TAAAACCATCAATACAAAAACTTTTCGGATAAACATAACATTTCTCCTTCATTTATTTAAGATCAAGAGCTTTTTCTGCCTCGAAGGCTCCCCGTCAGTAGTCGATCGGGCAGGAAAGACTCTAAGTTTAGATTATATATTTTTAGAATCGTTGATCATCGATTAAACATAAAATATAGCCATTACTCCATCATTCCAACATTCCATCACTCCATCACTCCATTACTCCAATACTCCATTACTCCTTAAAGATTAAAAAAACCCTACATTTTTATTTGTTTTTATTTTCCCTTCGAGTCTTTGAGACTTCGAGGCAACATTTTTTTGATTGTTACGACAACTCCTCAGTTAATTGGGTTCCCTGTTTAATAATATCCTTGATTACACCCTCACTTCCCAAATCATGCCACTGGAGCATGGAATTACTGATATCTAAAATCTCATCCCAAATTTGACCGGATAATATATCGGACTGCCAGCCTAATTTTGAAAAGTCAAAACGCCCTTCTTCTAAAAATGACAAAAAAATAAGTTCAACCGGATTAAGTAAATTCCTCTTGAAAAATTTTTTATCATTCCGGTATTCCAGAACCGCAAACCGGACATCTTCCCAGCGTTCATCATCAAGAGAATCTCTAAATTCAGCTTCGTTACTAAAATCATAAAATGAAGACCAGGCAAATTCACCGGCCTTTAAATCAACCGCCCCATAAACTTCAAAATCTTTTAAAAAACCGGTATATCCGGAAATAAATTGCTCAACCTCTTTTTTTCCCTTTTCAGTCACTGAGAATTTATCATCTCTAATTTCCACCAGGTTTTGTTTGCGAAGATGATTTAATATCGGTTCAATATGTAAATCGTTTCCTTTTATTAATACCGGAAAAAAAACTCCCTCTTTGATCATGTAATTCAGAATCAAAATTCCGGCATATTGAATTTTATCCTGGCTGTTCAGACTATAACGTTTTCGAGCCATTTGACCTTTCTAAACCTGCATAATTCCTAGCGTAGCTGCAAACAAATTAACATTCAGCAATTGTTAAGTAGATTCTTCACTGCATTTCGATTAAAACCATCGAAATTCCATTACTCCATTACTCCAAAAGGACTAATTAAAAACCAATATCATCCGTTGAGTCTTAGTGACTTCGAGACCGAGTAGTTACTATCTGTTTATTAAAATTCCAGAACAGTGTCACTCTGCACAATGCGTCCTTCATTTGGATAAGAATGGGCTGTGGTTATTTTTACCTGCGCCACAGAACTGTCGCTCTCAGCAATAAGAACTGTTTTTGGCGTTTTATTCAAAGATTCTCCCCGGGGGAAATTAAATATCAGTCCGACATTTTTGTCATCCCCGGATTTACTAAAAATTTCTGCCCGGCTTTCTAATTCTGTCAGCCATTCTTCTGCTTCTGAATAATTGTGTACGGCAGATTCAAAGGAATAAGACACTCTGTTCCATAAATTTAATTTTACCGATTCTGAAGTAGTGCTTAAAGGCTCCTGCACTACAATTTTTTGACCGTTGACATTAATATCGCCGCAGGCAAAAATTTCGTGGAATTTACGGTTGCCAATTTCAAAACTGAGGAGATGGCTGGCACCAATTATCCTGCCTTTTATCCGGAATGGGGGCCGGTCAGAAACAATTTGGCCTTGTTTCAGGACGTTGAACTGAGCTATTTCAAGTTCACCATCTATTACAGACAGACGGATATTTGCCGCCGATTTATCCATATATATATTTGAATTATTATTGCTCATTTAACCTTCTTTTTTCCCAAGTGCCAGCACCGAAAGTTTTTCCGGTTGAATCCGATAGCCAAAATTAACATCAAATTCGTCCTCGTCCTCGTCGCCATCAGAGAACCAGCGTTCAATACTCACAATCGGTACCCCAAATTCCACTTCGGTATTTTCATCAGATTCGAAAGGCAAAAAATCCCAATATCGATGTTTAGTAAAAGCACGTTGGCTTTGTTTTTTCCCTTTACCCGACCATTTTGCCAGTAAACTTTCATAGAAAAAAAATGTCTGGTTATTAAAAATTATCTCACCATCATCATATTTATTACACAAATCCAGGAACAGCTTAATATCCCGAATATCCGGGATCCCATGATCCTCTAAAAAATAATCACTTTCGAATTTTAACTTAGACAAGGGAATATTGGTCGTATGCCAGTAATTTACCACTAATTCATCTTCCTGACCAAATTCCAGAAATTTCTTTTTCCCGGTATCCAAATCGATAAGATTAAACTCCCGATAAGGTGTTTTACCCTGCATATAATCGGTTTCACCTTCAACAAAATGGGCTATACTTTCAATCTCAAGCAGTCCCTTCGTATGGACACCTTCAATAGTATAGTTTGGTCTGTCCTCCGGAGGCATTGGTTTGGGAATCAGTCTAATCAATCTTAACCTGCTAAGAAAATCTAACGCCATAAAATTTTCCTCTTTTTGTTTGGAATTTTTATAAATGCTCAGCCACCAAGACTCGAAGGCTCAAAATGAAATAATAAAACAGCCTAGTTTTCTCTTTGAGACTTCGAGGCAAAATAGTTTTGATTTTTTACCGTTTTAACCCAAAATCCAGAATGATTTAAGCTTCAATCGAGACTTGTTCTTTACTCTCTTTGTCTTCCGGCCGCAGGACAGCGGCTTTTTGCGCCATTGTTTCAGACATTTTTGAAAGAGTAGCGATCCCTTCCTTGGCTTTTTCAACTCCTTTTCTCTTAACGGCTTCGGTCTCTTCGATAGCAGCAATCAGATCATCGTGGGCTTTTTTCACCTTGTCCAGGGCCAGAACCGGACTGGTGTGTAAATCGGCAATTTCACTACTCTGCTGCCGAATAGATGCCGCATTCGCCTGGAGTAGATCTGCGGCATAATCCTGGGTAGCTTTTGTCGCCTCCAGAACCTGTTTTTGCCGGGACAATGCTGCCTGGATAGCCAGACCAACGGTTAACAAGCTGGTTGTCACCGTAACCGTGCGGTCAACAGATTGTTTTAGTAAGCGGTTATTATCGATGGTCATATCGATACTAACAAAAAACTGTAAATTTACCTGCTCCATAGTTCGTAAGTCCTGCACCCGCATAGCAACTGCATGCTGGACTGCCTCCAATTTTGGCTTTTCTTCCGGTTTGCAGGTTGCAATTTGTCCATCAAATTTGCCTAATATCAGTTCGCCGAGATAGGCATTTTTTTGCAATGCGAATTGGTGTACTTTAACCTGCTCATAGAGACTATCCAGTGAAATATTGTCCTTAATCAGCATCTCACCACCCTCGCGCAAATTGTTTACGATGGCATCGATCTGGGTTTGAACAGATTCATATTTTATAGCGATCTTTTTCAGAATTTTTCCAATTACCGGTGTTTTACCTAAAATTCTGCTTATCGTACCCGGCTGGCTTAATACATGTGGATTAATTTCATCCAGGGTCATGCGCAATTTCACCATACCGTCAGGGATTGCTGCTCCTTTACCACCGATCTGTTTCATCATATCCCCGACCCGTACTTTCAAAAGTTCGGTTTCACGTGCCGAGCTCGATTGTGCTTCCGCACCTAAATTCTCCAATTGACGTACCAGTTCACGATTTTTGCCGCCCTCTAAATTTTCGACCAGTTCAACCGATTTTTTTTCCAGCTCTGCCTGATCTTTAGCTTCGAGATTTTGAGGTGCTTTAGGAACAATTGCCGTGGTTTCATTCATTCTACTTTCTCCTTGTATATATTTTACTGTAAAATTCTGTCTGAACTGTTTCAAAAACTTTAAGCTGAAGAATTCAAAATGTCCTTTCGATCAACGAACCTATTCTCATGCTTCCACACCTTTTTCTTTAAATTTATGGCGCAGAAAGGTATCCTGAACCCGGAACTCATTGACTTTTCGTTGTTCAACAAGCTCGACAATATTATCAATTTCCGCTTTTAGAGAATCAAGGGTAGTTTTCAGTTTATCGGTCTCTCCGGCCCGGGCCGGTTTTGAAAGCGCGAGATAAGGTTCCAATAATTCAGGTAAATAGCTGGTCACCATACGATTGGTAACAAAAGTTAACTCGGATCCGGGATATTCTTTATTTATCCGGGAGATTATTTTTCCCAGTTTATCAATTATCGTTTCAATTATTTTAAGAACTTCATCTTCTAAAAATGGATCAAGCCTGATTATTTTATTCAATTTAAGAAGTTGTTCCAGTAAAGTATCGATGGGGTCAGCGGTATCTACTACTTCAATTTTGGGCCGCTTACCGCTGGCGGGAAAAAGGAATAAACCGAGGATTAAGCCCAGGGCAGCACCAATAATGATTGTCAGCAATGATCCGATAAATGCCTTGAATATCAGACCAACCACAGCACCTGCTATGGTGGCAATAACTGCTTTTTTGGAAATTCGCAATTTTTCCACTAATCCTCCAAGATTAAAAAGAGACTGTCAGACGAAATAAAATTACATAATATTCATTGATCTAGATATTACAATAATTTTAAATATAATAAAAAGTATAAGAAATTCCAGAACAATTTTATATACATTTACACACCAACAAATTTTAATTTTTAATCCTGCATATTCATAAAATTAATAATTGACCACAATGTCAAGATTTTTTTTGACTAATTTATGCTATTAATGCCAAAAATTTTGTTCCCTTTCACGTTTGACTACAACTTCACTTAGTTATACCTAAAAGAAGCGATTAGCTCTCAGCTTTCAGCGCTCAACCCAAAAGATCCAAAATGTTACGGGAAATACAAAATTCACCTAAAGGGTGAAATAAAAATTGTGTAGTAATTGTTTGTTCTTTAAAAAGCTGAAAGCTGAAAGCTGACTGCTGAATGCTGAATGCTGAATGCTGACCGCTTATCTGTTAAGTGATACAAAAAAATTGCAGAAAAATTTATATTGTCTATTTAATTTACTCTTATTAAAAAAGAAACCAACTATTTAATGGGTTAATTATTTTATATATAACAAGTTATGAGCAGGTAAAAAAAAATTGGTTATTTTTCTATTGGAATTGTTACTTTTCTTTTTTAAACTTCTAGTGTTTTCTTTTCTCTAAACTAAGGGAAAAGCAAGCAGGAGTAAATTTCAAATTTACGATTTGAATTAAAAATGAACATGTATTTAAGCGAAAGAACCAGGATCTGAAATGAGCATATATCTCGGCATTGATATAGGAACTATTAGTATAAAAGCGGCACTTCTGGGCGACAAAAATTCGCGGGACATCCTGAATAAAGCGGCACAAAACCACAAACTTTTCTTTCAGCCAAAAAACCTGGAAAAAATAAAAAAGAGTACAGACGATTACTTATTAGTAACCAATTATCGCCGATTAAAGGGCAGCCCTTTGTCATCAACATACCAGCTTTTGAATCAGATATTTGATGTAATTCCGAAGGACAATATTAGCGGAATACGGGTATGTGGTTCCGGGGGCAGGTTTATCGGGAATGCTTTAGCTGTGAATTATGAAAATGAATTTCGGGCGATAGCCCGGGGTGTTGGCGAACTTTATCCTGAAATACCAACTGTGTTCGAAATGGGGGGCGAAAATTCCAAATATATCTATATAGAAAGAGATCTCGAATCGGGCTCTTTTGGTATTGGAGATTATGAAAAAAGTGGTGATTGTGCTGCCGGAACCGGCTCATTTTTAGACCAGCAGGCTTCCAGGCTTAAATTCAATATCACTGATATAGGTAGTATTGTTGAGGGAGCCGGGAAGAGTGCCAAGATTGCCGGGCGCTGTTCTGTTTTTGCCAAATCTGATATGATCCACGCACAACAAAAAGGTTTTTCACCGCCGGAAGTGCTAAAAGGACTATGCGAAGCGGTAGCCCGCAATTTTAAAAGCAGTATAATTAAGGGAAAACGTATTAAAAAACCGGTTTTATTTATAGGCGGGGTTGCTAGTAATGCCGGCGTAAGAAATGCTATGGCTGATACCTTTAAGCTGAAAACTGATGAATTATTCGTACCCGAATATTATGCGTGGATGCCGGCTATTGGAACTGCTTTTGCAGAGAGGGACTCAGAGACAAAATCCAGGTTGCTTGAAATTAACTCTCTCTCTAAGAACAGTAAACAAAAATCCGAAAACTTCCCGGTCGGTGAATCCCTCTCAATGGATAATGTAGTTTTATTACGGGATAAAATCAGGCACCGGGAATTGAAAAAAGACGAAAAGCCAATTGATGTTTATCTCGGTGTAGATGTAGGATCGGTGAGCACAAATGTTGTAGTGCTGGATGTTCAAGGAAATATGATTAAGGAAATATATACCAGAACCGAAGGCCGGCCAATCGATGTTGTCGATAAATGTCTTAAAGAAATTGAAACAGAAGTTGGCAGACAAATTATAATAAAAGGCGTTGGTGCTACCGGTTCCGGCAGAGAACTTATCGGGGAACTTGTCGGTGCTGATACCATAAACGATGAAATCACAGCGCACAAAACCGGTGCTGAATTTATTGCCGGAAACATGTTGGACACCAAACCGGATACTATTTTTGAGATCGGCGGGCAAGATGCCAAGTATATAAGTATTGAGAATAACGTGGTGGTAGATTTTGCCATGAACGAAGCTTGTGCTGCCGGAACGGGTTCATTTCTTGAGGAAAGAGCTGAAGAGCTAAACATCTCTATTAAAGGTGAATTTGCCAAGTTAGCATTTTCTTCGAAATCCCCTATCAAATTAGGTGAACGATGTACTGTTTTTATGCAGCAGGATGTAGCAGCCTACCAGCAGAGAGGGGCATTAAAAGAAGACCTCACAGCCGGTCTGGCTTACTCAATCGTTTATAATTATCTGAATAGAGTAGTAGGCGGCAGAAAAGTTGGTGATACGATTTTTTTTCAGGGAGGAACCGCCTACAATGATGCGATTGCATCTGCCTTCTCCATGGTTCTTAACAAAAAAATCATTGTACCTCCTTACAATGGGGTTATCGGCGCGGTCGGAGCAGCATTACTGGCAATAGAAAAAACTGCCGTGACAGCCGGTCCATCCAAATTTCGCGGTTACAGCTTAGAGAAGGTGGATTACACTTTGCGTGAGTTCACCTGTAAAGCATGCTCTAATTACTGCAACATGCAGGAATTTAAGGTAGAAGGCGAAAAAACATACTGGGGTGATCAGTGTTCCGACAAATTCCGCAGAAGGCAGGTATGTGAGAAAAAACCTGTCATTGATGATCTCCTCGCCCTGAGAAGAGAACTGCTTTATGAAGGATATGAACCGGAGATTTCCGGGAAAGCAACAATCGGGCTTCCCAGGGGGATGTATATTTATGAACAACTCCCTTTCTGGAACACGTTTTTCCGCATGCTAGGATATCGGGTTTTACTCTCTGATGAAACAAACGCCGAAATCGTCAGAAATGGAATAGAAACTTCCACCGCAGAACCATGTTTTCCTATTCAAGCATATAATGGTCATGTTCAAAACCTAATTGACAAAAAAGCCGATTGGATTTTTATACCAAATATTATTAATACAGCAACTCCTTTTAAAAATTTAAACAGCTATTATTGTCCATGGGGACAAACAATTCCATTTGTCGTTTTGAATTCACCGGCATTTTAACCGGTAAAAGAAAAAATTCTCCACCCGACATTAAGGTTCCGAGACGGCAAAGAATCAATTTTAAATGCTCTCCAAAAAACTCTAAAACCGCTGGGCGAAAAGAAAAATTCAATTCGAAAAGCCCTGGATGCCGCTTATAAAGATTTAGCAGGTTTTCATCGTGTTTTGCTCTCTACAGGTGCCGATTCTCTCAAAACCCTGGAAAAAAGCGGAGAAATCGGGATTATCCTTGTTGGTCGAACTTATAACATAAACGACAGGGGGATGACCCTGGATATAGGCAGTAAACTTAGAGATTATTACGGTGTAAATGTAATTCCGATGGATTTTTTACCGGTTGACACTATCGATATTTCAGATGTTAATTCTAATATGTATTGGAATTACGGAAGGAAAATAATTGCAGCCGCAAAAATTGTAGGTCAATATCCAAAATTACATCTGATTTACTTAACCAACTTCAAATGCGGACCCGATTCATATATTAAACACTATATTACAAAAGCCTCAGGAAAACCGTTCTTAACCCTCCAGTTTGATGGGCACAGTAATGATGCAGGATACATTACCCGGTGTGAAGCATATCTGGATAGTAAGGGTGCTTTAAGATGGTGGTCTAAAGAAGATACAAAATCAAATGAAACAATCACGACAGAAGAGGTTGTTCTGGCATGACTTCATCAGCATCAACAAAAAAAATCCCAAACAATGGATCATTATTGGGCCGGACTCTGTATATTCCCAGAATGAGTGTCGAGGGCGCCACAACGATGGCAGCGGTTTTCAGATCGATCGGTGTAAATGGACAAATAGCGCATGAATCCGACTCCCGTTCTATGGAACTTGCCCGCCAATATACCATCGGCGAAGAATGTTATCCGGAAATGGTTACACTTGGTAGTTTTTTAAAAGTACTGGAGAGTCCGGATTTTGATCCCCAAAATACCGCGTTTATGCTGCCCACAGCAAACGGACCCTGCAGATTCGGACAGTATAAAAATTTATTGGAAAAAATCCTGGCTGAAAAAGGCCTGGACGAAGTTATGGTAGTCTCCCCAACTTCTAATGATGGATATGACGGACTCGGCAATAAATCGGATAACCTGGCAAGGCTGGGATGGTGGGCATTGGTATGTGGCGACGGTTTGCGAAAACTTTTACTTCAAACAAGACCTTACGAAATAAACTCAGGGGATTCGGATAAAATTCATACAAAATGTTTAGACTTACTCTGTTCTGTCCTTGAAAAACAGGAACTACCAAAAAAAGAGAGGTTTAAGCAGCTAGTTGAAGTGATGGAAACAATTAAAAACAGGTTTGCTAATATAAAAGCAAATTACACCAAAGATAAACCGTTGATTGGCGTAGTAGGCGAAATATATTGTCGTCTCGACGATTTTTCAAATGCTTATCTTATTAACAGGATTGAAAAATTTGGTGGGGAAGTTTGGTTGGCGTCAATTGCTGAATGGATATTTTATACAAATTTTATGAGTAAACTGGATTTAAAAATACACGGGCAAAAATTCTCCATGGCTATGCTGGGTGCAGTGATAAAAAATAAAGTACAAACAATGGACGAACATAAACTGCATGCTCCACTTCATGAACGATTTATCGGATATGAGGAACCGGATAATACCCCTTGTCTCGTTGACCCGGCAAAACCGTATTTACCATACTGGGGAGCTCTCGGCGAAATGGTTTTAAACATTGGGGGATCGATCTATTATTTTAACAAAGGCGCTGATGGAATCATCGATATCAGCCCTTTTACATGCATGAACGGGATCATATGCGAAGCAATATACCCCAAAGTAAGCAAAGACCATGACAACTTCCCGATAAGAAACTTTTATTTTGACGGGACTGAATCAGATTATGACCGGGATGTTGAAATATTCCTGGAACTAGCCGGAACTTATAAAAGAAGAAAAAAAACAAGAAGAGTTTTTCCTGCCCATTTTTCCGATTGATCTGTTTCTTGTAAAAACCTCTAACAGCCTAAATTCCTACAGCCTATCAACCTGAATTGTTACCTGTTTTGTTAGTTAACTTTTACAACTGCACAAGTAAAATCATCACTTTGCACTGCGGAACCGACATGTTTTTGTACGTCTTCTTCAATTTTTGACAAAATCTCTTGTGCAGAACAGTGAACATTTTTATTTACAACTTCAATTAAGCGAAATTCTTCATAATCCTCATTTTTTTTATTCCAGGCTTCGGTAACACCGTCGGAAAAAAAAAGCAGGACATCATCTTTTTTTAATTGAACTGTTTCTATCTCAAATGGAACGTCCAAACTACCCAGAAAAATACCGCCAATATGTAAAACTTGAGGTTTATCAGAATTTTTATTAAAAATAAGCGGAGAATTATGACCGGCATTTAAACTTATAAAACTCTTCGAAGAGTGATCAAATAGTCCAAACCAGCAGGTTGCATACTTATCGATAGTAGTCGCTTCGATCAAAACTCTGTTCATAGAAACAGCCAGATCGACTAGATTTATATTTTCTCCGTTCATGTTTATATAGGTTACCAAACAAGTATAAATTGTCGAGACTATCAACGCAGCAGGGATACCCTTTCCGGCGACATCGGCAACAAAAAAAAGGCTCTTGTTACCTGCTATTTTCAACATATTGTAATAATCACCGCCGACCTGTCTGGCCGGGATCAATTTGGCAGCAACCTGAAGATCTTTATATTCCGGCAGAGAAGATGGCAGCAGTTTTTCCTGAATAGCCCGCGCGGTTTCCAACTCTCGCTCCAAAGCTTCTGTCTCTATTTGAGTTTCAATCAGCTTTGCATTTTCGATCGCTATAGCACATTGAAAAGATAATGTTTCAAAAATCACAAGATCTGACTCTTTAAATATACCGCCGCTTTTTTTATTCAATACCTGCATCACACCAAGCAATTGCCCCTTCCTTATCAAGGGAACACATATCATTGATCTGGTTACAAAATCGGTTCTTTTATCGTATTCAGGATTAAAGCGGGGATCGTTATAGCAGTCTTCAATTAATAACTGTTTTTTGTGTTTGGCAACCCAGCCCGCTATTCCATCTCCTAAACTAACACTATACTTGCTGACAGTTTTCCCCTTTTCCCCGGTTGCTACCTGAAAGTGCAGTTTTTTATCTCCTGGATCGTAGAGCAGAAGAGAACTTGCTTCGGCATTCATCAATCTTTTACTGCTTTCCATGATCTCTTTTAATAATTTGGGCAGCGGTTTTTTCTCGGAAATTTTATGGGATATTTCATGGAGGAAATTCATTTCATGATATATATTGCTGAAATTTTCCAGCCGTTTGTTTTTTTCCGATTTTTTTTTGAATAAATCGATGCCACTTTTGATGGTATCTAGAAGAATATCCTTTTCAAACGGCTTGGGGATAAAACGAAAAACATAACCTGAATTTAATGCCTGAATAATTACATCCCCATCACTCTTATAGCCGGTTAATATTTTTTTTACGTCAGGGATCCTTGAATTCAAAGTTTCAAAAAACTCTATGGCGTTCATCCCAGGCATCTGTTGTTCTAAAATCACTAACTGAATTTTGTGATTTTTTAATATCCCTTCCGCCTCTTCAATCGAGCCGGCTGCAACAATTTTATATTGGCCATTGACAATTTTCTTAAAAGATTTAATATCTTTTTGGTTAGAATCGATATAAAGAATTGTATTCATTTTCTAAAAATCCATAGCAGAATTGAAACAACAAGACTAATTATTATCATAGTCACAACCGGAAAAAAGATCTTAATGTTTGGCCTGTTGATAACAATATCACCGGGTAAACGGCCAAACGGAAGCTTGATTAACACCGGCCAGAAAATCCCTATGACCACAATAATAATCCCGGCAATTATCAGTGTTTTTTGCATATATTCCCATCTGTCTCAAACAGAGTGTGGCAGTATGGATTTTTGCATGCCCAACTCTGCTGAATTGCCACGACTGAATTGCCACGACCTTCAGAGGATGTCCGAAAACTACCTCTCCAGTGTCATTCTGATGGAGCGGAGCGTATGCCTGCCCGCCAGTGGGCGGACAAGCTCTTCACCACGACAAAAAAAAGTCGTGCTTCCACTCGGAATGACATTAAGAGTAAGTTTTCGGACAGCCTGTAAAATTCGCGGCAATTCAGGTAAAACTCCAGGCAACTCAATTTGCCATTCATGCTGTTAATCCCAAAATCCGACCTAATCTGTTGCTTTCAGCTCATATTCAAATAAATAAACCGATCGCTACTAATACAGGAGTAATAATATTCAAAACTACATTTTTTCCCATAAAAGGGATCAGGTCCGGGACCGATTCGTAGTTTTTTGCCACCCCTATTACCGTCGGCACTGCCAACAAAACGGTTAATATCCCGATAAGCCCAAATAACGGAAAAGTGCCGGTTAAATATCCAACCACTAATGCCAGGTAAGCGCCGGCCAGAAAAAAAGTATAAATCCATACACCTGGTTTTTTACCAAGCCATATCAATATATTTTTCCTGCCGACGGCTTTGTCGGCATCAACATCGGGAAATTGATTAAGCAGCAGCAGATCACTCACTAAAAAAAACGGTACCAGAGAGGCAATAAAGGCGGTCCAGGAATAGGTGCCGGTCAGGACAAAAGCTGTTCCCATCACCATTAAAGGTCCGAAACCCAACCCGGGTGCTATCAGGCACAGGAACGGATTTTTCGTCAGCCATGGAGTATAAACGGCAATCACAAAAAGCCCCAAAAGTCCCAATGGGACAATCCCAAACCCTCGTACTGACCAAACATATATACCAACTATTGTAATAATCAGCAGAGCAATTAAACCGGTCATAAGCGCTACATTTGCCTTTTGGGGGTTTTCGGGCAGGGTTTTACTACCGCCGCTGAATGGAGTAGGTTCAGTTTTATAATCCAGGCCGCTTTTGAAATCAGCATACTCATTAAGAGCATTCACGGCAACATGAGAAGCCACCGCACCAATAAAAGCAATAATTAACAGGAAAAAATTTATTTCAAACCCCGACCAGACCGCAGTCCCGACACCTAATAAAACACAAACCGGGGGCAATACCAAAAAAGGCAACCGCATGGGGCCCAAAATGGCTTTTCTGTTTTCAGCATTCATTAGTAACAATTCTCCTTTTTAAATTAAAGTTAGTCGTAATGTATTTAGTTTGATTTTTAATTGTTTTAAAGCTTTTGTTTTTCGCCGGTCTTAAACAATTCAGGCTAATTCCCGGCCGACAAAGATAAGTTACCAACAATCACTAAAATACGCAATAAATTTCTGGTTATTTACAGCTATTTTCATTTTTGAAGAGTTTCCGGTTACGGTCGTCACAGAAATTAGCGTAGCGGTTTCTGTGACATTCTTTTTGTGATTACGAAGTGCTTTGAATACGATTGATGATTTTTCCATCCAGTGTAATATATTCCTTAAACAAATTAGCAGTTAAACAGGAATGAACCGGTAATATCAATAAAATATCGCCAATCCCTATTCGATCAAAAAGCTCTTTTGTCACATTTAAAAGTCCATGTTCCTGTGAAAGTGACACCAGTACTCCGCCTTTATCTGCGCTTGTCCAGCTATCATTAATTAAAAAAGTCAGATACCCATAAATTTGTTCTCCATTTTCGTCCATTATATACTCTTTTGAAAAATGGACTGCCCCACCATAAATGGCGATCTGCCGTCGTTTTTCATATTTTCCGACAACGGGACAAGCAACAGCCATGGCTATTTTTTCCTCCGGGCATGAACCGATAAAACTCTGGATTAAATCATTAAACACAAAATTGCCGGGCCTTATTTCATCAACGCCAGCAAAATCTTCAACAACCGTGCAGCATGGTGTATCACCAATCGAAATTTCACACTGCAACAGATCATTTTGTAACAGTTTCGATTTTACCTGCTTTAATTTCGAGACTGATCCGGTATAAATTTCCCGAATTTGTCCTTCATTTTCGGCATCATAACTTTGCCCGAAATGAGTCAGTAATCCGGAGAAAAAAAATTGTTCAATTCCGTTTATTTTTTTTGCCAGGGCAAGGATCCGGTCAAAATCCTGCCACAACAACCCTACCCTGCCATAACCGATATC
>SDBT01012325.1_pt1 | contig 13735 bp, 31 predicted proteins | sample 2277101 | NCBI WGS metagenome assembly SDBT01 (sample SAMN10404973, study PRJNA504765) | marine sediment metagenome | isolation source: marine sediment core GS10_PC15, 103 cmbsf | place: Arctic Ocean: Southern Knipovich Ridge | collected 2010
TTCGGTTGGTTAGTCATGCTGACCATGTATTTTTCATTCAGTATCTACTCAATAGACTTGGCTGAAACAGTTTACTATGATGAAAAAGAAAGAATCAAACTAATTGTGATGGAAAAATATACCCTAGACTTTGAAGATCCAAGTACGATTATTGAAACATTAGAACCAAGTGAGGTTGTCGGCGGCATACCAAACTATACAATTGCATTGTTTACTGACTTTGAAGCTATTGCGATCGTTCAGGGAATAATGAATGACATGAGTAATGGATTCCTTTTACACTTCCATAGCATATTCTTAGTAGAAGGGATAGAGGTTTTGGGTGTGTTCATTTTCTACACCGTCACTTTAAGAAGGAAAAAAAACGAGGTTGTAACTAATGAATAAGATCCAGATACATAGTGAGAATTATAAACTCGTTGAGAACGTACATTGTGACATCGCTGTATATCTATTTGGTAAACCTGATTGGGAATTAAATATTGAAAATGTAACATTAGATAATAATTTAATAGATAAAATACAAAAAAAAGGTAAGGAACTTTCAAAAAGATTGAGTGAAGATTCAACCATATTGAAGATTTTACTAGATAAAAAATGGAGTGGCACAGGTGGGTTATATGAGATCAATCTAACTAAAGAATGTAAAATAGAAGATGCGATTAAAGATTTAAAGGGATTTGAAGAAACTTTTGTTGTGACTGAACTTGACGATGATGGTGAAACCTTAAGATCATTTCCAGAAGGAAACGTTGAAACTTCTGATGAATTAATGAAAAAAGAAATTGATGACGATAAAAAAAGGAGATGGAAATGAATAAACTATTCAGATATTGCAGTAGAGTAACAGACAAACCAATTTTTCCAGCGTTTGTAGTGTTCACATTGGCATTTTTAATATCAGGAGCACTCTTGGAAGTTACATCAGTAGCCGATGGTGGAGCTGATTGCAACAATAAACCACAAGCTGAAAAGAACTTATGCACGAAACTGAACATTGTATTTCTAATATTAGCTCCAAGTATTCCAGTGATGGCAGGGTTGGGAGTTTATGTCTATGCTAGAAGGAGAAAACAATGACTCATCTTTGTAAATTAAAAGACCTAAAGTATGATAGATCGGGATCACATAATCGATTCGAATGTAAAGTTTGTGGAGAGAAATTCTAATGGCTGAATGGGAAACAGTAGAAGAAGCAAAGAGAATGACCAAGAAAAGAAGATTCGGCTTTGTATTAATCTTCGTGTTATTGTTCAGTATTACATTTCAAGTAGGAACATTGTTTGAAGTAAGCGAAGAAGATGCACAATTACTGTTAGATCAGTTTGAAGAAATAGCAAAAGACATTGATGGAGTAGGAATATTCACACACAATCTTATGATTAATGGATTGATGTTCATTCCAGGATTTGGAGTTGTATGGGGAATGATCACAGCTTTTCAAACAGGTTTAGCGTTTTCAGCTTTTGCAAGTATCGAACCAATGCTAGAAAACTTTCCACCATTAGCGTTACTATTCTTAACACCTTTTGGCCTTATGGAAGTTTTTGCTTATGGAATTGCTATGTCAAGAAGTTATTTGGTCATAAAGAAACTAGTAAAGCGAGATGATTCATTAAAGTCCGACTTAAAACCAACACTAATCGAGATTGGAATAGTTGTAGCATTACTACTTGCTGGTGGAATACTTGAAGCTTACATGATCGAATGGGCTACTGAAAGTGGATTCAATATAGTGGAGATGTTAAAATGAAAGCTGAAAAAATAACAGAGATAAAACTTCTAGCAAATGATATGATAAACGAGATGATTAAAGATGGAGCTTTCACTAAAATTAAAGTGGATAATACTAAAGAATTATCTAATGGCAAAACGGAAATAACGTTAGAAATACCAGAAGTAAGAACAAAAAATAAAACGATAATTAGACATATAGATAAGCTAACAAAAGAAGAGCAGTTCTTTCTCGATGATGAGTTTGAAAAACAACAAGACGATCTAATCAAAAAAACTGTTAGAAAACAAGAGATACAGAGCATTAGTAGGAGATGGAAATGAAATACGAAGATATGCCAAAAGAAAGACAAGAAAAATTAGATGAGTTAGATAAACAGTTAGAAGATTCAGGAAAGAAAAGATGGGCTGAAAACGTTGAAAGATCAGGTGGTATTCAAAATATACCTGATTGGGAGAAAGTAGCATTTGAAATTGCAAGCTGTACTCCTAGACACGAAGGATTCCCAATAGGTTCAAGATATGAAGAAGATAAAGAAAATGGAAAACATTATCTTGATTTGTGTTACGAAAAATTTCTAGAGTTAGATGACAACGGAAAAGTACAAGTTGTAAGATACTTACATCAAGCGTTAAACAGATCAAGAATAGGTCACTTTGGAGAAAGAGCTATCTATCAAGGACTCAAACCAGCTTACTTATTCCAAGAAGGGAGATGGGTATAATGGATTCAGTCACATTTACAGACAGTTACATTACAAATTGGACCAGAAAAGAGAATGAATTATTCAATAATGAGTATGGAAACAATGACAAGTGTGGAGTTGAACAAGAATTGGCAACACTGGAATTTGAAATAACAATGAAAACTGAACATGATCCAAAAGGAAAATTCAGCATAGGGTTCTTAATCATTGACGAAAATGATGGTGAAGGAGTAAAGTTAGGTATCTTTGATGATGACAGGAAGATCATTGGGATTTTTAGAAATAATAAACATGCTATAAAAATAATGGATAAAATCCTGGAAACAAGAAAATCAAGACATATTTTCACATACAAAATCCCTAACGATATTAAAAATTGGAGAGTAGAAGAACAAAAGTATGGAACAAAGAGAGTTATGATACATGAATTCAGTCAAAAATACTTAGATGGATTTCAGTTAAGCAAGGATATTTTGGAAAGAGGATCACTTGCAGACTACGAACTAACTAAAAATTGGAGAGATGAAAATTGACTGAAAGAATACCATATCAAGAACACTTGGATTATATATTAAAAAAAGAGAGAAAGACACTATCACTATGGGATGTTATAATGCACAGGAGTGCTACATGGTCAGATTTTTCTGATTTTGAAAAACCTGTGACCATTGTAACCGATTCCGAGTCTGACAAGCAAACCAAGTCCACCAAAGATAAATCTACAACAGATAAGAACATACAGTTCAAAAGACCAGTTAAAAAAACGCATAAAGAAAACAAATGGTTTCCAAATAAGAGGGTTCAAGATGGATAGGATTCTTTGGGTAGCATTAATTGTCATTGGTGTTGTGTCAGTTGTAGTTGTAAACTTTATGATCCCAGACGATCTAACAGCTTTATTCTTAGACTTCATACATCAAGATGACAAAGAACCAGAAATAGAACAAGATCAGATCTTATTACCAACTACATTACAGATTATGAATGAATGGAATGTAACAACTGATAGTAGAGGAAACGATGCTTACGTTTCAAAGAAGTTTACACATGGCGATACTGAAATCATTTTTTCAGTTGGAGTGGAAAATGGAGTAGAAGAAACACCAGCTCCAAGTGTTCTGAAAGCTATGAGAGATTCCTATACAGAAGAAGAACAGCAAAGTATTGACGAACGAACAAAAAGTTACATGTTTAAGAGATTCAACTATGGAACAGTCTGGATTGCAAATGTGCCGATGAGTGAAAAACTTGTCGAAATGTCAAAAATGCACATCAATGACAAACTGAAAAAACAGTTCATAGATGCTAATTTCACATGTGAGAACTTTGGTGACTTGGCAAAAAGGTTTCTATTAGAACCACTTAACACAGATGGTTGGTCTGGATCAACCGAGAACTACATCTACACTAAAGCAGTGAATGAATGTTATGACACTAAAATCCAGGAAAAGATAGACAAAGTGACGGCCGAATTAGAGGAAGTGAACAAACCGAATTGATGTGGAAACAATTTCTAGTTCATGGTGAACCTGAAATGAGAAAAACATGTATGGTTTGTGGATTATATGATCATAAAAAATTGAACAAGATTATAACATGTATAACAAAAACATGTCAATGTCCTTGTAATGAGGGGAGATATTAAATGAATTGTGATTGTTGGTGTCATGGAAATGTAGAACCTGAATATGATGACTGTTATCTATGTCATCAAAAGCATGAGGTGAATAATTAATGAAAGAATGGAAAAAAAATGAACGAGTAGTAGATCTGATGAAACTATTGGAATTAAAATCAGACCTAGCGAATAAACAAATAGAATTCGATAATTCAACAGATGAACTTGCTGACATGGAAAAAAATAAAGACAAATACATAAAAGCAGAAACTGAAAAGATCTTAAAAAATAACAAACATTATCAAGAGATAGAAAAAAAGCTAAAAAAATACGAAGCTGAAAGAAATCATTTAGAAGATCGGGAGAAATACAAATAATGTCGATGAATAAATATTGCAAAGAATGTGAACAGATCACATATCATTTCTACAAAACACATGGGAAGATTGTAAACGAAATTTGTTCTAAATGTAGAAAGGATGAATCAATAGGAGAACAAACATGAAGGACTATTGTTATAGCTGTGACAAAAAGAAAGAAGGTAGTATAGATGATGATCCTGAACTAGGTAACGGAAACTTCTATTGTTTCAAATGTGCAGATGAAATGGAAAGATCTTGGAGAGCTGAAATACAAAAAGATGTCGATTGGTATAATTCATTAGATGATGAACAAAAAGCAGAAGTCAAGTGTGAATACGCACTTGCAGGAGTGAAAGATTTTCCACCATGAATAGTTTTTCGAGTCCTTATTTCATAATTGCAATTATGAAAAAGGCAGGGAGAAAAAAAGACTTGGAGATAAAAGCATTGAAGCTGGAAAACAAAACTCTACTGAAAAATAACGCATGGTTAGAATCAAGATGTGTTCAGTTGCTTGTAGTAAAGAAGCTAAAGAGGAAAACAAAGAGGAAAACAAAATGAATAATATGTGTAAATTCTGTAAGCATGAGATAGTAGATGGATTAATGATCTACAAGGATAAAATTCCAATTGCACATTACTCATGTTTCCGTAAATCAAATGGAGTACAAATATGAAAAGAGAGATCAAACTTCCAGAACTAATAGAAAAGATCTGTGAGATGGATGGTTTTTTCAGGGCGTATTTCAAACATCAATACCATGATTATCTTCAAACATTAACAGATCTGAAATCTATTGTAAGGAAGGAGATGAAAGATGACTAAAGTGTGGAAGATAAACACAAAAAGAAAAGATACAGCTTCACACATGAGATGTAAAATCTGCAAAGGAATACCTACAAGATGGTATAAGCTAATGTCCACAACGATCTACCGATGTGAGAAACATAAAAAAGAAATTGCAAGTCCAGTATATGATCAAGGAAAGATCTCATCAAGAGGTGAACTAATTGGCATGGAGTCAAATCCAACATTTGAAGTTGGGATTTCAAGGGTATCAGATTACATGGATAAGAGTAAAGTTAAGCTAGATAAAATAGGAATTGAAGCACTTAACAAAGAACTATACAATTGCAAATATTGTCCAAATTATAAGATCGACATATCAGATTCAAACTATGAGCAAAAAGTAAAAGACTTGGTTAGTGTTCACATTAGAAGCGAACACCCAATACTATTTTCTATATCAACTTACTATGATGAGAAAGGCGAACACAATCTATACCTGGAACACCCAGAAGAGTTTCACCTGACACAGATCAGTTGTGATGAAGTAACTGAACATTTCAGCAAAGCAATTCCTAGAAAATTTGTAGGTACTGACGTATCAGCAGGGATGTCATAATGAAACATAGAGGTTTAATATTAGTACATACTAAAACACGTATGCAGAAAATGAGAGATCAGGTTACTACACAGAAATGGTATAGGATAAACGGTGAAAAACAAAGAAGAAGAATGAGAAAATGGTTTAGAAATAATCCACAATGGTATGAACAGTATAGAAAAGATAACCCAGTAAAAATAAGAGAAGCGTTTGATCGATACAGACTTTCACCTTTAGGAAGAGAAACGATCAAAAGATATGAACAGTCACCAAAGCGAAGAGCTGGAAAAGCATATTGGAACTTTTTGAAAAACCTGAAAGATCGAGTAGAACAGGGAACAATGAAGAAAAAAGAAATGGAGATCAGAATCAGGCATAGAAAATTAGTGGATAGAAGATTGATGACTCTAAAAGAAATGAGAAGAAAAAGATCACTAAGATTTAACAAAAAGAAAAAACAACAGAGCAGAAAGAGAAAACGATACTCACTACCTTTAGGGAATAGGAATGAATCCTAAATTATCTTATCCTGTAAGAGGGACTTGTGCATTTTGTAGTGGTAAATTATTTCGTATGGATGAAGATGCTATCGTATGTTACAAGTGCTATTACAGTGAAAAATGCCCACATTATCTAAAGGAGAAACATTATGAAGAATGGGAGAAGAACTAATGTTATGTACTGACTGTAAATTTTTCAGTATGACTTGGACTACAATGAAAGAACATTATTTCCGAGATCACCCAAGAATAAGGAATCCTGGTAAATTTTTCACTAAAGAGGCTAGAGCAAAATGACTAAAACTTTCTTGATTAGTAGGGGTAAAAAAATATTTTTTGACTTACCATCAAGAGAAGGTAGAGATCCAAAAACAAAAGGATTAACAAAAAAGGAAAAAGAATATTTTAATTCACTTCCAGAATGGCAAAAAGAAGTATTTGAAAAAGGAGAGTGGCAAGGTAATGGGGAAATTCGTGTTCCTGATGAACTATCTAAAACGATTGAACGAAAGCAAGAACTTGAAAAGGTGACAAAAAAATGGGATTAATATCACCAAAATGCAACGAGTATTTATATATTAGTACATGGTGTATATAGTATGGTAACAAAAAGAAAGAGAAAAACCAAAAGCAAAAAGAAAAGAAAAAAATCACGATCTACTGGAAAAACCACTAGACTTAATCAGTTAAAGATAGCTCAAGATTCACTTACTACAAGAGTAAAAGAAAATTTGATAACAATCCAAAGAAATACAGGAATGAGTGACGAATCATTAACAAGCTTCATTAGAAATAATGGTTATCAGGGATTAAGAAAATTACCAAATATGGATATTGCAGAACCAATTTTGAATCACATGCTTAAACTATTTGAACAATATGATAAACTTGGGGCATTAATAGAAAGACGACAAATATTAGAAGATAAATTACTATTTGCTAATATTGAAAAAGAAACACAGCAACTAGAAGCAGAAGTAAAATCTATTGAAGAACAAGAAAAGTTCTATACTGAACTTCCAGACAAGGAAGGATTTGTTCAGATGAAAGAAAAATATCATGTTGAAAAAGAACATTGGGAGTTTAAAAAGGCCGAAGCAGAAGCTTTTCTTAAAGAGAATCCAGAGCATGATAAGGGAATAGCACAGTTAGAAGAAGCCAAAAAAGAACTAAAAATATTATCCAAGAAAAGAAGATGGGCTATGGCAAAAAACCTACAACCAAATATCGCAAAGTACACTGGTAAAATTACAAAAGGAATACACACAATCCAAGATTCAATGGGAGAAATATCAAAGCCATTTCAAGAAGTAGGACAAAAAGATCAACAGGGAAATGAGTTTTCAAATATGTTCACACCAGAAAAAATCTTTGGAAAGAAAAAGAATCAATCAACTGAACAAGCCTTTGGAGGTGGATTCTAATGAAATATTCAGATGATCCAAACCCAAGAATATCATTAAAGAGAATAACAAATGAGTTAGCAGAACAAAATAGACTAACCAGGTTAGACTTAGAAATGAAATACAAAGGATTTGCTAAACAGAGATTATACAGATCATTTGAAGATGGTGATGGTAAAAAAATAGTTCTACCACCACAAGAAGAAGATAAAGAAGAATACAAGTTAGAATGTGAAGCAATAATTAAAGAGTGTTCAGATCAAGCGATTGACGACCAAGACGGAGGTAAAAAATAGTGGCTGAAGCAATAGTAATTTTCCTTCAAATAGTATTTGGAATCTTAGTTCTTACATTAGCTGGTATAGTGTTTCTAACAATCTATCAAGTAACAAACCCTAGAATGAAGAAATACAACAAGGGCTGGTTACATCAAAGAGGAAAGAAACATGAAGTGTAGCGAATGTAAATTCAATAATTGTCAATTAATTGTAAACTGTGAACGCACTTATGGATGTTTAAAGTGTGGACATTGTTTTACAAGGTGATTAAAATGACTGGTTGGCAAGAATTCAAAAAACAAGTTGAAGGAATGGGAGATAGTATAGGACTAAAAGAAAAAATCTATTGGGAATTATCAAGATGCTCTAAAAGACATGAAGATTACATGTTAATTGTAATGGAAAAGTTTGATGAGTTATCAAAGGAAGATAAAAAAGAGGTAGTCCAAATGATAGTAAGTTCATTATGGACATGTAGAAATCAACTGACAAAAGAATTGATAGAAAATGGAAAGGTAAATCCAAAAGCAAGACTTATGGAAGTAGTTATCAAACCTGAATATTTCTTTGGAAGTGGGAGTAACAAGTGGGAATGACTTTGCCTCTAAGAACAATGAAAGATGAAACATGTGGACAATGTGGAAAAGACTATATCATTTTAGTTCCAAGCAAAAATACCAATAAAAATCTATGTTACAATTGCTTTGCAAACCTTGAAGGAATACCAAATACAACAAATGTTTCAAATGATATGAATCCATATCAGTTGGATTTATGGACAGTTCCTAAACCAGATAATTTTAATGAGATAGTAAAAAATAGAGAAATAAAAAAAGAGTTAATCATTACACCAAATGCTTTCTTGGATCAAAATGATAAAAATGCTGCCGATGCAAACCAACTAATCAATCTACTTCTAGGAAAAATAAACGAACAATTCAAAGATCAATTCCAATCATTTGAATTAATAACACAGGAACATGGAAACAAAAGTTTTGATTTAATAAATAAAATACTAGATAACTATCCCGAAGCAAGACCAGAAATTAGAAAAAGATTGGTAAATATGATCAGAAGGGATATAGATAAAACGATCGAAAAACATAATTCACAAATTAATAATGAAAAAAAGCACACAGAACGATTATTATCTCACGTTGAAAAAAATGTAAAGCCTGAATTCTATGATAAAATAAAAAGACTAGTAGAACTTTGGATCGAGGATTGTGAAAAACCAGCCTTTGATATTACTGAATCAGAAATAATGTCAGTAGCTGATGGAGCAATTCATAATGTTGAAAAACATAAAGAATTTCCAAATGGATTTTGTAAAGAATGTGATGAATATTATAACAGTGGTGAAATCAAAACAGGACTAACAGAAGCGTTAAAAATTATGAATGAATCAGTTGAAAATTTCAATATAACAAATACTAAAAAAATAGTGGACTTGGCAAAAGAGAGAGGTGAAACACCAAACGATGAACAAATCCAAAGTGAAGTTACACACTTTAAACTAAAACTAGATAAGAAATTCCTTAACACACCACAGGAACAAGTAGATGTATTTCTAAAAGCGATCAAAGATGAAAATGAAATTATTAAAACTGAAAGAAAGAGAGAAAGGGAATTAAAGAAAGAACAATTAGTAATGAAAGATTGGGCAGAAGCTAGATCATTAGTACGAAAAAAGGATCTCTACACACATACTGATTATGAAAATTGGACCAAGACAGATGAATTTCCAGAAGATATGCACGAAAGACCAGATCTTTTCTATAAAGAATGGAAAGAACTGAAAGGAAAAACAGATGATGAAAAATGGAAGGAGTTTCTAGGAGCAGTAGATAGGTTATACGACTTTAGAAAAGACAAGAAAGCACACACACATCAAAATACAAAAACAATTCTTGTAGAAATTCAAAAAAGAATAAATCACTATTGGTTACTTACACCAGGATTAATTACAAATTGGTTTAAATTAATGGGATTATTCCATCATAGAGATCCTGGTATTCGTGCATTTGTAAAACAGTTCATAGAAGAAGATAGAACACCAGAAGGAAAGAGGGAAATAATGATTGCATTATCAAAAACAATTTACAATTTACAGTATGGACATTTTCCAAAAGGAGTAAACGCAACACCATTATCAACTACTGAAAAGACATACTTGGATAGATCTAGATCTGAAAAAACAAACTATGCAAAGACAGCTTTGTTAGAAAAGAGTCCAGCAATTTCAGTAAGAAGTATCATTGAAGATACAAGAGAGGTAGTTCCAATGACAAAAGATACTAGATGGTGGAATCTTCATGTTGAATTTATCAAGTCTATGATTTGGAAACAGCTATTTGATCCAGATAAAGAGCATGATGAAATAGATCAGATTACACAGGAAAAGAAAAACGGTAATGCTTTTCACGATGAAGTATTAACAAGATTTTGGGATGAGTACAATGGAGTATATGGAATTAAAGGATGGAAAGATGATTACAGTTTCAGTATTGCAGGAGTACAAAAACCACCAATGCTAAACCAGCTTTATACAGCTTACAAGATGAGAAAATTAAATGGATTTTGTAATTTTGGAGATCCAGGAATTGGAAAGACTAATGCCGCTTTTATTGCAACAAGATTACCAAAGGTAAAATTCATTTTAATCATAGCTCCATTTAACATAACTAAACAATGGATGACAGGGTTAAGAAATATTTATCCACACTCATTCATATCAGAAGGAAAAGAAGTATTCAAGGATTGGGCTAAAGGATCATACGACAAATATTATCATGTTATTAACTATGAAAAATTTGCAAGAGATCAAGGTGAATTAGTGAATGAGTTGGCACAGTTTGGAATAGGTTTTGTGGTAATTGATGAATCACATCATACCAAAATCAGAACTCCTTCAACCATATCAAACACCAGATTAAACATTGAAAAATTACTTGATAAGTTAAGAATAAACAATAGAAAACTAAAATGTTTAATGCTTTCTGCAACACCAATTATCAATAACATTAGCGAAGGCAAGTCACTCTTAGAAATGGTGACAGGAACAAAATATCCAGATCTAAAAACAACTAATAACTTGGGTAATGCAACAGAACTTCATTCAGAGTTTGTTCCATTTTCAGTCAGATACATCAAAACTTATGCAAATATCAAACAAGAATCCAAAGATCCAATATTTACAGAAGCGTTAGTTCCATCATTTTTATCAAAAGATCAGGTAAGAAAATTAACATTCCGAGATTATGAACAGATTTGTACTCCTTATAGAATTCCAGAAATTATTAAAAGATTGAAAAAGAAAACAATAATCTATACAGACTTTGTAGATGGAAATCCAATTCTAGGAAAACCAATTCTGGAACAACTGAAAGATGCAGTTGAGAAGGCTGGATATTCAGTTGGATTTTTTACAGGTGGAGAGATCAAACCAGGAATTGGTGGCAAGGGTGGACTGGAAGATTGGTCAAATTGTAAAGTAGTTGGTGGAAAAAAGATCCCATTTAATCCATTTGTAAACGGAAACTTGGATGTATTGATAGCTTCAAGTTCATTATCAGAAGGAATAGATGAATTACAATATGTAAGTAGTAATATGATCTTAAATGGTTTGGTATGGACATTCGCTGAATTCAAACAGTTAATTGGAAGATTAGTAAGGGAAGGTCAGAAAAGCAGTGTTGTTACAATTCACATGATATGTTCAACAATAAATGGATATGACTATGATCAAAAAGTAAAATTAAACAGAATGGAAATCAAAAAAATATTAGGTAACTGTGTAACAGATGGAACAATACCTAACATGGATAAGTTCCCAAAGACTCAAAAAGAATTAAAGAACATGATCGAACATATCCTAAAGGATCAGGAATCAACAATTAAAGTTCCAGTAAGAGAGGCTAAGAAAAAATGACAGATCCTAAACTTAAAAGAAACGTTCAAGATATATTGAAAAAAATGAATTCACAATATAGGGAAATACCAGATGGAAGTAAAGCAGATGACAAACTAGTAAAATTATTTTTCGATGTTATTTTCGATTATAGTGGAGAAGGTGAAGGCAACAATATAGCTAAAAAACAAGTTGAAGTAATATTGGGATCATTAAAGTCAGTTATTGTTGCACTTTTAATGACACAGTTAAAAGATGGAGAAAAGGAAACAGCATACCAAACAGGTCAAGAAGCTAAAGCTGTTCTTGATATTGGAAAACCAAAGGAGAAATGGACATAAGAAATGGCGATCAATAATATGACCAATATGTTTATAACATCTAAAGCAAACATTTCAGCAGATGGAAGAAGAGGACAGCAAACCACCACCACCACCAAAAGGAACTCTCGGAAACTTTCTTTACAACAAGTGGAAGAAAATAATGCTTTTAGGAATGGCTGGACTCATAGCAGTCATTTGGTATGCAACTCTCATAGCAAAACCATAGGAGTAATTCCATGACTGAACTATTCGAGAGTGGTTCAATCACCGTATGGGAAGATGTATTGGAAGGGGAACACATGGTTACGGTTAGAATTGGAATGACAACTATACAAATGCCAAAGTCAATTTTCTTAGAATTGCATGGTGGAGTAACTGAAGCTATGAAAAGAATGTCTGATTCAGAACATCTTACATAATTTTTCCGATCCAAAAAGTTATAATCATATTTTAAAAAATGTTATAAACAACATTACTATCTAACTTTTTAGTGAAGGGGTTCAAAGGTAAACTAATTTTTGGTATAATAAGTATTTCAGCATTAGTAATTTGTGGAGCAGTAATGTTAGGACAAGAAAATCCACAGACATATTTTCTACCAATAGCTTTCTGTTTTGCATTTGCTGGCGGCATAGCACTTTGGGTTCATTCATGGTATAAGGAAACAAAGAAACGAAAGAAAGAAAATTACGAGAGGAAACACAAATAATGTACGACCTAGAATCCTATGAAAAAAGAATTAAAGGTTGGGATGTATATCCAGATTCAACAAAACCTGGAGTTTATCTATTTGGAATAATGGCAGAATTAGGTGAAGTAGCAAACAAATACAAAAAAGTATTCAGAGATCATGGTGGTCAGCTAGAACCAAGACAAAAAGATTACGCATTAGAGATCGGTGATATATTTTGGTATGCAACAAGATTAGCTAATTGGATGGGATTCACGTTAGAAGAGATTTTAGATATGAACTTGGAAAAACTTCAATCCAGGTTCGATAGAGGAAAAATACATGGAGAGGGAGATACTAGATGACACAAATCAATTACGATATAGTAAATTATTGTACTACTTGCGAAACCAAAGTCCCAAAAGATCAAACAAGATGTACTGATTGCAACTGGTTGGTGAGAACAAAACCAATAAAAACAGATGAAACAAAGGTGTTTAGATATTGATCATTCAAGCTAGCAAAGAAAATTTTGTCAAGCCAACGAAAAAATTGATAGCTGAATTTAAAAAGCAATATGAAAGATACCACGATAAGCGATATTATTTCACAAGAATAAAGAGAAATGGCAAGTACATGTGGGGATTAAAAATGTGGAGAAGAGCAAGACAGATCGAATATTTCAAAAGAAGGAGAAGAAGATGATAAAAGATTTTGTCGGCCGAATTAAAGCCACAAAAAAACTAGCTAATGAAAAGAGTGTTCATAATTGGTATAACTGTTTGTTACAGGGAATCATAATAATTTTTGGTAGCAGTTTAGTTTTAGCACTTTACACAATG
>SDBT01012326.1_pt1 | contig 13735 bp, 11 predicted proteins | sample 2277101 | NCBI WGS metagenome assembly SDBT01 (sample SAMN10404973, study PRJNA504765) | marine sediment metagenome | isolation source: marine sediment core GS10_PC15, 103 cmbsf | place: Arctic Ocean: Southern Knipovich Ridge | collected 2010
AGACATCGTCTCCTGTAACACCGACTGCTCCTGCACCAAGCACCGTAGCACCAAACGCTTCATTTCATCATCCACAAACACAAAGGCGTGGTATTCTGCCAAAGCTTTCTTGTTGTACTTCTAGTATGTATCGCTGCCAACCAGGAGTGATTGGTCTTTAAACCTAAATACTAACCCGATTGCGCCCCTCGTGCTTGGCACGATACAAAGCCTGGTCAGCCTTTTCTAGCAGACTCAAGTTCGTATCACCCGGCATGAGGGAAGCGACGCCGATGCTCACTGTGGTTTTAATCGATTGCTCGTGATAATGCGTAGTGAGATTGGCGATGGTTTTACAAATTCTATCTGCCAATTTAATTGCACCCTCAGTGTCGGTTTTTGATAACAAAATAATAAATTCTTCTCCGCCAAAGCGAAATACCATATCTGAATCCCTAACAATCTCTTGCAGGCTGTTGGTGAATGCTATTAATACCGCGTCACCGGCGGGGTGACCGTAGGTATCATTCACTTTTTTGAAATGATCTAAATCCAATAACAAAACGGATACGTCACTCGTATGACGTTTAGCTAAATCAATATCACGATTGAGCGCGGGTTCTAATGCCGTGCGGTTGTGAACGCCGGTTAAGGGATCATGCAAGGCAGAACGAAGCGCCGTTAAATGTTCAATGGCATTGCGTAAGGGATTGATCAACAAACACAATAAGTCTTCTAATAATAATACTTCCTGATCTTCAAATACCGTTTCACGAGAAAAAGTAATTTTACCTAAATCGTCTTGATCAGTGGTTAGGTGATAATTTAATTGATGCGGCGAAATATGCCCGAAATTAAAGACGATTTGTTTATCCCCATGTTTATAAGAGAAACCATCGCATTTAACGCGGCTTTGGATGCCTTCAAAAAACTCTTCTAAGATATTGCGGCTGTCTAAGCTTTTGTGCAGCGAGTATAGCAGCTGCAAGTTATCATCATGCAAAAAATTCAAATGTTCAAGGCTTGTGATCGAAGCCGTTTTGGTTTGGGTTAGCACAACCCCTTCATGTTGTGACATAGCCTTTATCCTAATAATGCTGAATATGGATAATACATGCTAAAAGTGTGCCAGGTGAGAAGCGGGGGTCAGATCTTGACATCTAAATTGCAGATGTTAGATGTCAAGATCTGATTCCCCTGCGCCTCGAGGCGTTCCCCATGATGTGCATCGCTGGCATCAGACATCAAGTGTAAGTACGTCGGCATAATAGACTCAGGTGGCGGGACTTGGCTGGCTTGCTCGCCCGGGAAAACTTTGGCGCGTAGTTTGGTTCGAACTGGGCCTGGATCAATGGAGTTAACGCGGATTTGGGTATTATCTAACTCGTCCGCCAGTACTTGCATCAACGCTTCGCAGCCAAATTTAGCTGCGCTGTGTGCACCCCAATAGGCTTTGCCTTGCTTGCCGATATGGGAAGTTGTAAATAATAAGCGGCCATGTGTTGCGGCTTTGAGTAGGGGAATGCAAGCGTGCGTTAGTAAAAACACGGCGTTTAAATTAGTTTGAATGACTGTATACCATTGTTCTACGCCGTAATGTTCAATCGGCGTTAAGCCAGAAAATTCGGTAGCGTTATGGAGTAAGCCGTCCAAGCGGCCAAATTCTTGTTGGAGTTTTTGTTGTAACTCTAAATAGTGTTGAGGAGTAGCCGTAGTCAGGTTCAGCGGATAAATTGCCGGCTGAGGATCACCGGCAGCAGTGATCTCATCATAAACCGTTTCCAGCTTAGTGACGGTGCGCCCTAATAAAATAATTGTCGCGCCATGCGCTGCAAAAGTTTGCGCGGCAACGCGGCCAATGCCATCACCGGCACCGGTGATAAGGATCACTTTATCTTTGAGGCAATCCTTAGGCGGGTTAAAATTTTGCATGGGGCAACTCCTTGTCAACGAGTGCCCCATCTTAACTGATCTATTCAGCTTTGGTAAACGGTCCAAGGCATTGCTCTTGTGTGAGGTATTGAGAATGTTAGGGGGGTTATAATTCGCTTAAGGACTTGAGTTCATAGAGTTTTGCTAAAGCTTGTTTTGGCGTTAAATTGTCGGGATCGATGTGATCAAGCGCGCAAATACTTGGATTTGGAGTTGATTTAGCTGATTTGATTATCGGGCGATTTGGCGTGGATTGTTCTAATTGCTGTAGTTTTTGCTGCGCCAGATCCAGCACATGATTGGGCAGGCCGGCCAAGCGCGCGACTTGAATGCCATAACTTTGGCTGATGGGTCCGGGTTTGACTTGATATAAAAATGCAATATCGTGTTCACGCTCGATGGCATCCACGTGCACATTACAAATGCCGTCGCACTGCGAAGCCAGTTGCGTTAACTCAAAATAATGGGTGGCAAACAAACTCAATGCGCGAATGTCTTGCGCTAAACTCTGCGCGCACGCCCAAGCCAGTGACAAGCCATCAAAGGTGCTGGTGCCGCGGCCGATTTCATCCATTAACACTAAACTGATTTCGGTAGCGTTATTGAGGATGGTAGCGGTCTCGGTCATTTCTACCATGAAGGTTGAGCGGCCTCCAGCAACGTCATCAGAGGCGCCGATGCGCGTGAAGATTTGATCGACCGGGCCTATGGTCGCCGCTTGTGCCGGTACGAAACTGCCAATGTGAGCCAGCAAAACGATCAGCGCCGTTTGGCGCATGTAAGTTGATTTGCCACCCATATTGGGGCCGGTGATGATCACGCAGCGTTGCGCCGGGGTGAGTTCGGTATCATTTGCAATAAAGGTTTGTTGGTTGACTACTGAGACTACCGGGTGACGACCTTGCTGAATGTGAATACCAGTTTGATCACTAAACTGCGGCGCCGTTAATTGCAAAAAGGCAGCACGCTCGCTTAAGTTGCAGAGTACATCTAATTGCGCCAAGGCTTCGCTGCACGTTTGCAGCGGCGCTAAATGGGTAATTAACAATTCGAGTAGCTGCTCATAAAGCTGTTTTTCACGTGCTAAGGCGCGGCTTTGCGCGCTTAAGGCTTTATCTTCAAACGCTTTTAATTCTGCGGTAATGTAACGTTCAACATTTTTTAAGGTTTGCCGACGTGTGTAATCGGCCGGTGCTCGGCTGCTTTGCGCGCGGGAAATTTCGATGTAATAACCGTGCACGCGATTGTAGCCGACTTTTAATGTTGACAGTTGCGTACGCTCGCGTTCACGTTGTTCCAGTTTCACTAAGAAGTCACTGGCGTTTTCACTTAAGCTGCGTAGTTCATCAAGTTGCTCATCGTAACCTGTGGCGATAACACCGCCATCGCGGATCAAGCTGGGCGGTGCTTCTATGATGGCGCGCTGTAAGGTATCGCAAATGTCAGGGAATGTTTGAAACGCTGTTTTAAGTTCCGTTAATAAAGGTGTTTCGAACGGTTGCACAGTAGCTTGCAAGGCAGGTAACTCTTGCAACGCTTCTCGCAGGCGAGTTAAGTCTCTAGGTCTTGCTGATTTTAATGCAATACGCGCTAAGATCCTTTCCATGTCGCCAATGTGACGACAGTGCTCTTGCAAGGCATCGTAAACGCTAGCGTCTAAAAAGGTTTGGATCACAGTTTGACGCTGCAATAATAGCATTTGATCGCGCAGCGGTCGGTTCAACCAACGTCGCAACAAACGACTGCCCATGGCCGTGACGGTATTATCATAAATTGCTGCCAAGGTATTATCAGTGCCGCCTTGAATGTTTTGCGTTAATTCCAAATTGCGTCGTGTAGCAGCGTCGAGTCCTAAACAATCTTGCTGTGTTTGCGGTTGGATTTTTCGAATGTGGGGTAGGGCGCTGCGCTGAGTGTTTTGCACGTAATGCAAAATCGCGCCGGCAGCGCCAATCGCTAAGGGCATTTCATTAATACCAAAGCCTGACAGATCTTGCGTTTGAAATTGCTGACTGAGACTGCGCACAGCATTATGCATATCAAACTCATGCGCGAGCCGCTGCTGCACGCCAGGGTTCTTTGTTAAGTCGATATCACCCGGAAAAGTATTGGCAATCAGTATTTCAGCGGGTTTTATTCTCGCCAATTCGCTTTGCAAGGCAGCTACGCCACTACATTCCAACACGCTAAAGTCACCACGGCTCATCTCCAAACAAGCAATACCAAAACGACTTTGCTTGTGGCTTATCGCCACTAAGCAATTATCTTGATGCGCATCTAGCAACGCTTCTTCGGTTACTGTGCCAGGGGTGACAATGCGTTTGACTTGGCGATCAACCGGCCCCTTGCTAGTAGCCGGATCGCCAATTTGCTCACAAATCGCAACCGACTCGCCGAGTTTAATCAATTTCGCCAAGTAATTATCAACTGCGTGATAGGGCACGCCCGCCATGGGGATAGGCTCACCAGCAGATTGTCCGCGCCGAGTGAGCGTTAAATCTAACAGCTTAGCGCCGCGCACCGCGTCATCATAAAACATTTCATAAAAGTCACCCATGCGGTAAAACAATAAAATATCCGGGTGCTCATTTTTGATTTGCCAATACTGACGCATCATCGGCGTGTGGTGTTGTAAATCTTTTGTAGGCATGGTTAGCTCGACTCTTCACTTCCAGTGAGCGCGTAATGATAACTGAGCGAGTTGGTTGCGTATAGGGTGGGATTGGGTTAATTTACTTGCTATGGAATTGGATGCACACATTATTGAATTAGCCAAACGCTTAGTCGCCAAGAATTGGCGCTTGGCGATCGCTGAGTCTTGCACCGGTGGTGGGGTGGCATATGCTTTGACGAATTTAGCCGGTAGCTCACAGTGGTTTGAACGGGGCTTAGTAACCTATAGTAATCAGGCTAAACATGATTTGCTAGGCGTCTCGTTGGATCTGCTTGCTGAATACGGCGCCGTTAGTCAACCGGTAGCGCAAGCCATGGCCACTGGTGTTATTGAGCATCATCCCGTTGAGGTGAGCTTGGCCATCACCGGAATCGCTGGTCCTGCTGGGGGTAGCGCTGACAAACCTATCGGCACCGTCTGGTTCGCTTGGGCTGCTACTGGCTTAGCAACACAATCAGGATCAGTGCAATTCCAAGGTGACCGCCAAGCTATCCGTGAAGCCGCCATCGCGCATGCTATTATCGAACTTCTGAAGTTTTTAGGCTAACTGCCCAGATTGACTATCGATTTCAGGTTCAAAGATGACGCTAATGCGATTGATATATTGGGTTCAATTGCGCCATCACCTCATCAAAAACAAGCACATCTCTGATTTCACTTTCCCAGGATCTGTGTGATAATCCTTGTCTTTTAGTCTAACAACAAGGGGTAAAAGCATGGCAGGTTCATCCACTAATGATAAGAGTAAAGCGCTGGACGCAGCATTGAGTCAAATTGAGCGGCAGTTTGGTAAGGGATCGGTCATGCGCATGGGTGATAAGCAAAGTATCCGCGATATTGAAGTGATTTCAACGGGTTCGCTAAGTTTGGATATTGCACTGGGGATTGGCGGTCTGCCGCGCGGGCGTGTGGTGGAAATTTATGGGCCGGAATCGTCCGGTAAAACGACTTTGACCTTGCAAGTGGCGGCAGAATGTCAGCGTGGTGGTGGCACGGTAGCATTTATTGATGCCGAACATGCTTTAGATCCGAGTTACGCTGAAAAACTTGGGGTTAACGTTGACGAGTTATTGGTGTCCCAACCTGACACCGGTGAACAAGCCTTAGAAATCACTGATATGTTAGTTCGTTCTAGCGCGGTTGAAGTCATTATTATCGACTCGGTAGCAGCGTTGACGCCAAAGGCAGAAATCGAAGGTGAGATGGGCGATACTCACGTAGGTTTACAAGCCCGCTTAATGTCGCAAGCCTTACGCAAATTAACCGGTAACATCAAACGTTCTAACACCTTGGTTATTTTCATTAACCAAATTCGGATAAAGATCGGCGTGATGTTTGGTAATCCTGAAACCACCACCGGTGGTAACGCTTTGAAATTTTATTCATCGGTACGTTTAGACATTCGGCGTATCGGCGCGATTAAAAAAGGCGATGAAATTTTGGGAAATGAAACGCGAGTGAAAGTTGTTAAAAATAAAGTGGCGCCGCCCTTCAAGAAAGCCGAGTTTGACATTTTATACGATGAAGGTATTTCCCGTGAAAGTGAAATCATTGATTTAGGTGTGAAACAAGAGATAGTGGAAAAAGCGGGCGCTTGGTATAGCTATAATGGTGAGCGTATCGGTCAAGGCAAAGAGAACGTGCGAATGTTCTTGAAAGAACACCCTGACATGGCAGCGGATATTGAAGCTAAAGTTCGCGCGCAATTATTGCCAGACAAAAAAGCCGCCGGTGCAGCAGCAGAAACTGCTATTGCTAAACCGGAAGATGTATAAGCCATTCGTTGATGGCAAATGAACGCAAAGCAATTACTCAAAAAGCGCTGGACTTGCTCGCACGCCGCGAGCATAGCCAGCGTGAATTGAGGCAAAAATTGCAAGCACGTGAATTTTCCAATCGTGAAATTGATGATGTATTAGCAACACTGGCTAATGAAGGCTTGCAAAGCGATAAACATTTTGCAGAAAGTTTTTTGAATGCACGCGCAAGTAAAGGTTATGGCCCTACGCACATCGCCAATGAACTTTCACAGCGCGGTGTGAGTGATGAGTTAATTGCTGATGCTCTTGGTAACACCGAATGTAATTGGTATGAGAGCGCCATTAAGGTTAGGCAAAAGAAATTTAGTCTGAGTGAGCCTGTAGATCTTGCAGACCGCGCCAAGCAACAAAGCTTTTTACAATACCGGGGATTCACCCATGAGCAAATCCGTGCGGCGGTTGAGGTCAACGAGCTAGGATGATTTGAGTAGAACGATGAAAACAAATGAAATTCGCCAAGCCTTTTTGGATTATTTTCAAAAACGCGATCACCAAATCGTGGCGTCTAGCCCCTTGGTACCGGCAAATGATCCGACCTTATTATTTACGAATGCCGGTATGGTGCAATTTAAAGAGGTTTTCCTTGGCATTGAAAACCGACCTTACACCTGTGCGACCAGCTCACAACGCTGCGTACGTGCTGGCGGTAAACATAACGATTTGGAGAATGTTGGCTACACTGCACGGCACCATACATTTTTTGAAATGCTGGGTAATTTTAGTTTCGGCGACTATTTCAAACGTGAGGCAATTACCTACGCTTGGGACTTTCTCACGAATACGCTCCAACTCCCAGCCGAAAAACTTTGGATCACGGTTTACACGGATGACAATGAGGCCGCCGAGATTTGGTTAAACGAAATCAAAGTGGAGCCTAAGCGTTTTTCACGCTGCGGTGAAAAAGAGAATTTCTGGGCGATGGGTGACACTGGCCCTTGCGGCCCTTGCACGGAAATCTTTTATGATCACGGCCCAGATATTGAAGGCGGTCCGCCTGGAAGCCCCGAGGAAGATGGCGATCGTTACATCGAAATTTGGAATTTAGTGTTCATGCAATATAACCGCTCGCCGGATGGTGAGTTAATGCCGCTGCCGAAACCCTCAGTCGACACCGGCATGGGTTTAGAGCGCATTGCTGCAGTGATGCAAGGCGTACACAATAATTATGACATTGATTTATTTCAAAATTTAATTACCGCTATCATCAAATTATCCAAAACCAAAAATCGCGGCAATCACTCCTTGCGCGTGATCGCCGATCACATTCGTTCTTGCGCATTTATCGTTGCCGATGGTGTCACACCGTCTAATGAAGGTCGTGGTTATGTGTTGCGCCGCATTATTCGCCGTGCCGTACGCCACGGTCATCAATTAGGCTTAACCGACACCTTCTTTTATAAATTAGTTAAACCGCTTGTTGATGAAATGGGTGCCGCTTATCCAGAATTAGTTAAGGCTCAAGAGCGAGTTGAAAAAGTCTTATTGCAAGAAGAACAGCAATTTGAGAAAACCTTATCGCAAGGTTTGAAGATTCTTGAACACGATATCAAAGCGTTATCAGGAAATGTGATTTCTGGCGAAACGGTTTTTAAATTGTATGATACGTATGGTTTCCCTTCCGATTTAACTGCTGATATTGCACGCGAGCGCAACTTAAGCATCGATATGCAAGGTTTTCAAGTCGCAATGGAACGCCAGCGGCAGCAATCCCAAGCGGCAAGTCAATTCGGCGTTGATTACACGGATACTTTGCCTGTTGAAGGCGAAACCGAATTTACCGGATATCACGGTTTGCAGTGTCAAACAAAAATCATCGCCTTATTTAAAGAAGGCAAAGTCGTTGAAGCGTTAGCGCAAGGCGAGCAGGGCAGTGTGGTGCTAGAAGCTACGCCATTCTATGCACAAAGCGGCGGTCAAGTGGGCGACACAGGTGTGTTAAGCAGTGAAGACAATGAATTCACTGTGCATGATACTAAAAAGCAAGGCCAAGTGATCATCCACCAAGGTGTTGTTGTTAGTGGAACGCTAACACTCGACGCTACAATCAATGCAAACGTAGATGCTGATAGGCGTTATGCGATCATGCTAAATCATTCAGCCACACATTTATTACACGCAGCGTTGCAAAGAGTTTTAGGCGATCATGTTATTCAAAAAGGTTCGTTAGTTGAAGCCAGTCGCTTGCGGTTTGACTTTTCCCAGTCTAAAGCCATGACGGCAGATGAGATCGTTGCCACCGAGCGTTTAGTCAACCAACAAATCCGTGCTAACCTGCTGTCACACGTTGAATTGATGACACCTGATGAAGCCACCGAGCAAGGCGCTATGGCGTTATTCGGCGAAAAATACGGTGAGCAAGTGCGCGTATTATCGATGGGTGAATTTTCAAAAGAACTGTGCGGTGGTACACACGTCGAGCGCAGTGGAGATATCGGTTTATTTAAGATTATTTCTGAAAGCGGTGTGGCCGCCGGTGTGCGCCGCATTGAAGCGATCACCGGTGAGGTTGCTTTAGATTGGCTAATGCGAACTGAAAATCAATTGCAAACCCTCGCGCAACAACTCAAAACGCAAATGGAAAACGTAAGCGAGAAAGTTTCGCAATTATTACAACACAATCGCAGTTTAGAAAAAGAAGTTTCTCAATTAAAATCACAATTGGCTACATCCACCGGATCAGATTTAACAACGCAAGCACAATCCATCAATGGCATAAATGTTTTAGCGGTTAAAATGCTGGGAGTGGACATGAATACCTTACGCACCACCTTAGATCATGCCAAAAACAAACTTGGCACTGCCGTCGTTGTATTAGCAGGTGTAACTGAGAACAGGGTGAATGTTGTCGCTGGGATCAGCAAAGACTGTATTGGCAAAGTGCCTGCACCTAAAGAGTTAGTGGTGGCGATTTGCGGCAAAGGCGGTGGGCGCGATGACATGGCGCAAGGTGGTGGCCCAGTGCCTGCTGACTTAGATGAACGCTTGAAAAAAATCCCAACGTTGATCAAGGAAGCCCTATGAGTTTATTCATCCAAAAATTTGGTGGCACCTCGATGGGCAGCTTGGAGCGTATCAACGATGTTGCTGATATTATCCTTGAAACTAAACAGCAAGGGCATGATGTTGTAGCGGTTGTTTCAGCCATGGCAGGTGAGACCGATAAGCTAATCGACATGGCGCATCAGCTAAACCCCGACCCAGTTCCGCGCGAGTATGCCATGTTGGTGTCAACCGGCGAGCAAGTATCCATGTCCTTACTGTCTTTAGCGCTGCATGCTAAGGGCCAAAAAGCAAAATCATACACGGGTTTGCAAGCAAAAATTTTAACGGAGCCGCATCATCGTAAAGCACGAATTTTAGAAGTTGATTCGATGCATTTAAAAGATGATTTAGCAGATGATCACGTGGTGATAGTGGCAGGTTTTCAGGGCGTGAATGCGCGCGGTGAAATTACAACCTTGGGGCGCGGTGGCTCGGATACATCTGCCGTTGCAATAGCTGCAAGTTTGGCTGCGGATGAATGTCAAATCTTCACCGACGTCGATGGAGTTTATACTACCGATCCGCGCGTGGTCAGCGACGCGCGTCGGCTTGACTATATTACCTTCGAAGAAATGTTAGAGCTGTCTAGCCTTGGCGCCAAAGTTTTGCAATTGCGCGCCGTGGAGTTCGCTGGCAAATATAACGTACCGCTGCGAGTCTTATCGACCTTCGAAAAGGGCAACGGTACTTTGATCAGTTATGAGGAAAAACGTATGGAACAACCCATTGTCTCAGGAGTCGCCTTCAACCGTAATGAAGCAAAATTAATGGTATTAGGCGTACCGGATAAACCCGGCGTGGCCTGTAAGATCCTAGGCCCAATCAGTGCCGCTGACATCGAAATTGATATGATCATCCAAAACGCCAGCATTGACAGCACCACTGATTTTACATTCACCGTACACCGTGATGATTATAACGAGGCATTAAGGCTACTCGAGCAAATTGCCAGTGAGCTGGGTGCTGATAAAGTCTTAGGTGATACTAAAATCGCTAAGCTATCGTTGGTGGGTGTGGGCATGCGCAGTCATGCCGGAATTGCTACCACCATGTTTAAAACTCTAGCTGATGAAGGTATTAATATCCAAATGATAGCAACTTCTGAGATTAAAGTTTCTGTCGTTGTGGACGAAAAATATGTAGAGCTTGGTACTAGAGCCTTACATTCTGCCTTTAACTTGGGCAAGAAACCTCAGGAAGAGTTCGACCCAAGCCCGAATAAGGTGAAAAAGTAAGAGAAAAACTTAAAGGTATGTCATAATAGGTTGTTTGCTTAAGTTTTTCTTAAGGTTTGGTCGGTATAATTAGGGCGTTTGAAGCGACGGGCGGAGTCCGTCAAGGAAAGGGAGACTGGATAAATGCTCATTTTAACTAGACGTGTTGGTGAGACACTGATCATAGGTGATGATGTAAACGTTACCGTACTAGGTGTAAAAGGTAATCAAGTACGGTTGGGGATAAATGCCCCAAAAGATATTTCCGTACATCGCGAAGAAATCTATCAACGTATCCAAAAAGAAAAGCAAGAAAAGCAAGAAAAGCAAGAGAGCAACGATACCGAATAAGCTTTTTGCTGCACAGAATTATCCACTATTAAAACAGGCAACGCACCCGCTGCCTGTTTTTTTTCGCCTTGATAACCCCCGCAATAATGGTATACTTCCCGCCCCATTTGGAGAGATGGCCGAGTGGCTGAAGGCGCTCCCCTGCTAAGGGAGTATGGGGCTAAAACTCCATCGAGGGTTCGAATCCCTCTCTCTCCGGTCCTTCGCTGAAGCTTCGGACCGCAGGCGCGCCTAAGCCGAGGCTTCGGTGCGTAAACAGGGTGCTTCGTCGCCCAGAATCGGGAATGGGATACATAATGCTGCGCCCGTAGCTCAGTTGGATAGAGTACCTGGCTACGAACCAGGGGGTCGGAGGTTCGAATCCTTCCGGGCGCGCCATCCTTCGCTTGCTGCGCAAGCTACGGATGGCACGCCGTCAGTTCGTGGCGGGGATCCAGATGTCGGCAGGAAAGTTCACTAGAAGGGCAGCAAGCGAAGGATAGGCGCGTCCTCCGAAGCTCGCGCATGCGAGCGAAGGGGGACACAAACTAACGGAGATCGCCCCATCAAAAAAAATCCCCCAACACTGACCCCCCCTATAATTAACAAATCAAATCTAGTTAGAACAAGCAGATCTCCTACAATCAAACTCAACCATCTCTCATTCACACCCCCCACAAATCCATCTAAACTCAAACCCACAAATTAATCAAAAGAAGTTAATAAGATGTACTACGTATACCTGCTACGTTCAATCAACACACCAAATAAAAAATACATCGGTTATACCAAAAACTTGAAACAGCGTTTCAATGCTCATAACATCGGTAATTCAACATATACAAATAAAAATAAACCTTGGGAACTTGATGCTTACTTCGCCTTCAAATGCAAACAGCGCGCCGTCGATTTTGAAAAGTATTTAAAAAGTGGTTCAGGCAATGCTTTTGCAAATAAACGAATCTGGTCTTAGCATAGCTCCTCCTTGATTGATAAGATCATCAGCTGTGCTCCCCGATCGGGGCTTTACGTAGATAAGGATTGTCACCGGCATTATCAATATCAACGAGAGTAAAAACAGGGGGATTAATAAAATTAATTTGTTTCTACAATTAATTTAATTCAAATGCATGTATGATTATTTAGGATAAGTGATGTCTCTAGCGCTGTTTTACGCCCGAGCCCTATCAAGTCCATTAAGACTAACGTTGTCCAAAGAAAGCAAGTGATTTGTAAAATGTAATTTTGAGATGTGACCCCCGCTTTTATGTTATTATTGGTTAGATCAATTCTACGAGTAAGATCAACATGAACTTTAAACAACAAAAAAATTATGACGTAAGTACTGTGCTAACGTCTCATACTGTAGTGTACCCTGGTGATCCGTCTTTCGAAATCAAAACGCTAGCATCATTAGCTGAAGGCTCAGTGGTTGACTTAAAATATTTGGCTTTCAGCAATCATATTGGAACCCATATTGATTTCCCGGCGCACGTTATTAAAGACGGAAAAACCAGCACTGATTATTCACTAGATAATTTAATAATGCGTGCTATGGTGGTTGAAGTTCCGGAGAGCTTTCAATCTATCACAGCTGAGTTTATCAAGACAATTGATGTTGGCTCAGTTTGTTGCCTCTTATTTAAAACCAGCAATTCAAACCTGTCAAAACAAGATCGTTTTGTAAAAGAATATGTTTATCTTGAACTTGATGCCGCAAAATATCTATTAAACACTTCTGTTCGTGTTATTGGTATAGATTACTTAAGCGTCGACGCTTTCAATGCTGAGGGCTTACCTGTACACAATTGTTTATTAAGCAACGAGATTCTTATTCTTGAAAACTTAGAATTAAAAGAAGTTCCGACAGGTGAATATACAATTTATATAATGCCAATGAATATTCCTAACATGGATGGTCTGCCAGCGCGGGTTATGTTGAGTGGGAAGGTCAAAGCTAGTGTGATAAATTCGAATAAAGATGTGAATGTGTTTTTAGATTCAATGAGATCTTCAATATTCCTAAGTCATTTGGCTTTGAACTTTTGGATAAATATTGGGGAGCTTGCTAGTGAATATAATTTTGATAAAAACCTTTTGAGCCTATTTATTTATCAACGGGCAATATATTATCGTGTGATCATTACAGAAATGGCAAAGATATTCGATCCTCATCCCGAGTCAATAAGCTTTCCTAATGTAAAAAATTATATTTTAGGATTGCCTGATAACGATAACCAAATATTATCTGTGATAGATGAAATTAGGATAAGTATCACTGAGCAAGTAAAAAGTTTGATGTATGCACGTAATAAATTTATCTCGCATAATGACATGATTAAGCTTGACACTAATGAAGAATATAATGATTCTAAAGGTCTACTCTTAATCTCTATAAAAAATTTAGAATTACTCATTAATAAAAGCGCATTAATATATAATAAGCTACACTTGCTCGTTAATCAGCAAGATATTAGACTTGACTTAGTAAAAGAATGTAATATTCGACAGCAGGAGGCAATCTTAAAAGAATATCTTGAAGCTCATGCAAAGAAACAGTGATAAATGACGAATGAATTAATCAGACCTGCCAATGTTTTTTTGACACTATATTAGATAACTATATCTTTCAACCAGATATCTATCAGTAGCAATGTTCTGATCTCATCTATGTCTATATGTCAGACATCCAGAAGTGACCTCAATTTTCTAATTTCATCAGCTGTTGGTTTTAACATCTGTGG
>SDBT01012327.1_pt1 | contig 13733 bp, 14 predicted proteins | sample 2277101 | NCBI WGS metagenome assembly SDBT01 (sample SAMN10404973, study PRJNA504765) | marine sediment metagenome | isolation source: marine sediment core GS10_PC15, 103 cmbsf | place: Arctic Ocean: Southern Knipovich Ridge | collected 2010
AAATTGAATCTCAACATTCCCACCTGTTTTAACAAAAATATCATCAGGAGTAGACCAGACAACTTTAATCCTACTAAAAATAGTTCCATCAAGTCTGATGTCTAAAACCGCAGTCCCACTAGAAAGAACTACATCTTCTGGAGGCAGAACATCTGAAACATCTGGTAAGTTAGTATTAGGTGCAAGATCATCTTCTGTAGCATCTCCCGATACCCAATCATATATTCCAGAAGCTTCTTCTATGAGTTTTAAGTCAAGAACAACTCCATCCTCACCAGAGTTCCTGATTGAAAGTTCTTCAATCTTAAACTCTTTCTCGTTCCATCCCATAAAACCAATTGTAAGACCTACAGTTTCGGGACATGCAATACCAAAAAAGTTAAAAGGCACTGAACACTTGACTACAAATTCCTGTCTATTTCTTTCCAAGAATTGTTTAGAGAGTCTTTGACAAGTGTCTTTAGATGTTATATATGGATAGTTTATTTCTTCCAGAACTGTTTCCCCATCCTGATCTGAATATGTCGAATTACTAATTCTCGGATACGGAGATGAATCGAAGAAAGCATCTGGATCAGGAAAAACTCCGGTGACAGCGTTGAAAGAAGCATCTGAAGCTGTAAGAAGTTTTATGCCCAAACCTCCTACTAGATCACTGAGTTTTATCATAGCTGCTGTAGTAGGCGCTACATAAGCACCTGCAAAAAGAGAAATCTTACCGTTAAAATCAACGGCACTTCCAGCCATACAAGTAAGCATTTTCTTCAATACCGATCGTTCATCTTCAGATGAGAGAACTACAGCATTGATAGTATATTGATCTTCGGGAGTTCCATCAGCTTTATCTTGGTCAATATCACAAATATCTGCGGCAGCTATCAGCGCATCATCATCTACTCTAACTCCTTCTTCAAATCCAAAACCAAATTCAGAGTCTGTGAGCCAGTCTGCACAAATAAGGGCAGCATTGCTAGTGAAAGCATCTGGAGAGCCACTCGTTCTTGGTTCTCTCACCAACTTTCCATCAACATTAACAGTAATCTGAGGAAGTCCCTTTGAGAAAATTCTATCATGCCAAGCAAGTCTTAGATGAATAGCAGCAAGTCCATCTAAGGTATGTTCTCCTAATCTCCAACCTCCTGTTAGAGACAAGTCATTTGATCCCACAGAATCAGTAAGTATACTCTCAAGATCCCATTGTCCTATAATAGTCGAAGATCCAAAGTTTGTAACTATAACTTGATATACATTTCCAAGAAGATAGTTACCAGCTTCTCCTTGTGATCCTACATACATTCTCCCATCAGGATCAATAGAAGCATTTTTTGTATATCCAGAACCGCCACTTTGAGTAAAGCTGTTTCCACTCTGAACAACATCAATACTAATACTTCCTGATTTGAAGTCCACCGTTACAGTTGCAACTTTATTTACAACTAATTTAGTCGACGAGGTAAACAGTGTTCCACCAGAATCAGAGGCTCTAATCTTTCCGTCATCTACAATACTTACTTCCCAACCTAATGTTATTGCAGAATCAACAACTTTTCCAAATACAACTATAGTCGCATCCTCAACATCTCTCAACACAACATCAAACTGTACTGTAATTTGTGCAGGTGCATTCAGAGTTGAACCCGTAGGAGTCTTTGCAAAACTTCCAGGCTTAAACCTAAGTCCAGTATTAGCACCAACAGTAGTAAACTCTGGTTGACTCTGAGATTCTAAAAGAGTAAAGAAAGAGCCAGTAGTAGTTAATTTTTTAGCTACATTTACATACCCTGCAAATTTTCCTACTGCCGTACCAGATGCATTTACAGCTAGTTCATTGTCAAAGTAGATCTCCTTAATAGCACTAACTTTATGTGAGGCCAACACCATTACAACATTAAGATAGAAGTTATCTGGACCAGAGAGAAGCATATATATAAAATCGCCCCCAACTCTTCGAGTTCCGTATATAATTCTTCTTGGTCTATCAGATCCAATTCCATTAACAAGAGCACTGGAGATTTCTTGTGGAGCTTGAACAGCTCTTGTCATGAGTCCAGAAAGAATTAACGAACCACCAGCAATTGCTAAGTTAGAAGATAAAGCACTCCAAACAAAAAAACTTCCACCACCTGCTGCTGCTCCTGCCCCCGCAGCAATCCCTAGTCCAGTTGCAGCAAGAATAACACCTATAATTACAGTCTGTTGTCCTTCTTTTGTTTGTAGACCTTTAGGCATCTTCTAATCTCCAGCAACAATCACATTTAGAAATTGGAACTTCTATGAGACCCTTTTCTCCCATGAAAATGACATGTCTACCAAAACAGAAACCTAGATGTGGAATGTCATTTTCGTGATAGAGAAGAATATCTCCAATCTTCGCTTCTTTAGAGAGACTTTCTGTTATCTCTAATACGTTAGATACTGCCTCTCTAAATGTTCTTCCATACTGAAGAACAAGTCTATTAATACTTGTTTGATCTTTATACTTTCCTTGGAAAAGAGAAGAGAGATCTTTTCCTGTAATCTCTTTTACAATTCTAACTGCCATCAAGAGGCAATCATTGGAGCCTATAGAATATTCTTTACTTCTATATTCTCTGATTATACTATTAAGAAGTTTTCTTCTGTCCATTAGAAACCTACCTCTCCAGTTTCTCCACCACCAATATCTCCAGTTCTATCATTAAATCTCGAAGAGAGGTCAAGATTCTTTTGTTGTGCTGTTGCAGTTATGACAGCAGTAGACCCCCATTGGCCTTTATAAGCTTTTAATCTTGTAATATATTGAAGTCCTAGATCATCAGGAAAAGCAATTATTTGGTCAAGATGAGAAAGCATTCTATTACTAGAACGACGAGAATTCAACATATCTGTCTCAGCGTTCAGGACAATAGATGCATTTCCATCCGAGTACAGAGCATTCGTCTCATCTACTTTCCCAAGAAAAAGTAAATATGGATCATCAATGATGACGTTAGCAGAATCTAAAAGAGCAATATATACTTTAACAGGTTTTGACCTTTCGAGACTTTGAAGAGCAATAGATATAATAGTAGATTCTGTGCCAGTTAAAGAGATTCTAAGACCATTCGCGGAGCCATTAGCGTCCTCTCTATATCCTTCAATACCAAGAGCAAGCCCCGTCCCTAACCAAGTCCTAGAGTCCCAAACAACAGTTCCTATTCCTGTCGACATTCTAAGAAAACTATCATCTGCCAACTGTATCTCTATTAGAAGTTCCAAAGAGATAGCAGTCTTCGCAAGTTCTGTATCGAAGGCGGCAGTAAATAGAGCTTGTCTGAGACTATCTCCAGCCATTATATAGCCTCCAAAGCTGTAAAACCAGTTCCATAAAAGAGACTTGTATCAACACCTATATTTCTAATGTTCTGGTCTAAGCGGAAAGTTCCTTTAGGGTTATTAACAACAAGACTTTCAGAGGGAGTTGCATCTTCTCTTAAATCTGGCCAGATATCAATCGTCGCAAGACCACTTCCATCACTACTTACATCATTGAGAACTTCATAAAGCCTTGTGTTTACTCCTGTTCCAATCTGGAAATGATCACCTTCAAGAAGAACTCCTGTTTCTCCTGTTGTCCATCCAGATGTATCAAGAGTATTACTTCCTGCCTCAACTGTAGCACCACTTGCAGCAGACACTACAGGAGTTCCGAGATTACTTCCCCTTGGAGCACTTCTTAAAGGATCTCCAATAAGAAACGTTCCAAATCTTCCTTTGAGCTTTCCAAAGAAAGCCATCATTTCTCTAGCTTTCGCTTCATTGAGTGGAGGAAGTGTAACTCCAAATATCCATGACTGTCCACCCATCGAAATGAATTTCTCTTGAAGAGAGAAGTCACTCTTTGACACAAAAACTGAATCTATCTTCGCAATCTCAAATCTACTAGGAATAACCCCAGAAGGAATCGAGAGAGGGTATGTGATCGTCATTTATCTTCTCCTCGATCTTTCTCTTGAAACATTGAATACTCTTTTTACTGCTCTATCTTCAGCTTGTTGTGAAGCTCTAGCGATGAGGAACTCAACTCCCGGTGTAGCTCCACGAGCGTCAATAAATTGAGTTATGTTAGTCCCACCACCCCCTATTCGATTATTGGAGATGATAGAACCGGAAGATCCAGGAGTAAATATTTCAGGTCCTCTTTCACCAACAAGGAAAGATCTTCCACCAGTGACTGGACCACCATCGGCCATTGGTTGAGAGGCTCCAAAGAAAACACTACTTGCAGGATTTGCTTGGTTAGCAGCACCTGAGAGAGCATTAAAGATAGCCATTTTAAGAGTCATTCTCGCAATTTCTTTTGTTATATTACTGAAAGTATCAATCAGATTTTCGCCTTCTACAATTCCGTTAGCAAGACCAGAAGAAACTGTATTAGCAAACTGCTCAAATGAGAGAGTTTGTTGTTTAATTAAATTATTAGCTTTCTCAAACTGAAATATAAAAGTATCAAAAGTCGTGTCTGGAAAAACTGTGATGTCAGCCAAATTTGAGAATACAGTCTCTGCTTTCTCAAAGGCATCAGTAACTTTATCTATCTCAAGAGCTATTACATTAAAAGATCTTTGTCCAAGCTCCATCATTTTGATCGTTTGCTGAATAGATATATTCCAAGCAGAGTTTGCAAAAGCAGCACTCTTAGAATCTGCTTGAAGTTTCAACAATTCTTCGTCATATTTAGCGGTATCTACCGCTGCTTTTCCCATGCTTTTTGTAAATGCTTGAATGATATCATCAACTATTTTCTGCGAGGTTCCTAAACCTTTAAGCTTCTGTTCTAACTTTTCAATCTGGTCAGCATAAGTTCCAACAGCAAGAGCTGCTTTTAATTGTCCTTGAGTCGTTGTTCCACTTTTAACAAAGAATTCAATAGTCTTCTCTCTAGATGTTTCGCCAAATTCAGCTAATTCATCCTTGAGATTAATTATCTCTTTTCTTGTTTCTTGAATTTTCTTAGTTACATCGTCCTGTAGTTTTATAGCACCTTCAAGAGTAAGATCAGCAATTTTCTTACTTTCTACAAATGCCTTTGAATAGGCATCTACTTTAGCTACTAATGGATCCATTGAGGCAGCTGCATCTTCTGCACCTCTTTTAAACAAGAACCAACCCAAAGCTGCGGAAGTTATTACTGTAGCAAGACGAACAAATAATCCAATTGGTGTAGCACTTTGGAATCCAATTATAGCTGCGGTTGCAGTCCTAATAGCAGCTGCAAATTTAAGGACTGCTCCAGAAAGAAGAGTAAAATTTGTAATGACAGAAGCTAATCCTAATCCAACAATTGCCCCAAGAAATGCTCCAAGAGCTGCTCTTGTAGAAGATAAACCACTTGTCAAACTATTTATTGTTGATGTAATTGAAATTAATACTCTCTTAAACTTATCAGAAACCCCAAAAGATTCATCCATCTTAATATTAAAACGGAAGAAAGCATTACTGAGTCTGTTGATAGATCCTTGCATAGAATCTGCTGCTTTACGTCCTTTCTCTTCAAAGTTCTCTCTCATCAATTTACCGAATCTAGGAATAAAGACATCAGAAAGAACTTTACCTTTTCTTGTCATAATAATAAACTGTTCAATCGTTACATCCATTGCATCGGCGGCAAGTCTTAAAGCACCAGGAAGTGTTTCACCTAGTTGCCTAGAAATTTCTTCCATTGAGACTTTACCTTTAGATACAATCTGCCTCAACGCAAGAAATACAAGAGCAGTCTTATCAGCAGAAAGTTTCAAAGCAGCGGAAGCACTAGCAGCTCCAATAAAGAGATCTCGTGCCGCCTTTGCAGATATATTCGATCCAGATATAGCAGCTTGCAAAAGAGAAAACTCGTCTGCTGTCTTCTCAATATTTAGTCCAAGTTCCTCAGATACTTTAGAGATGAATCTAAATTCTTTCTGCGCTCCTATAGCAGAACCTTTTGCGGTTTCAAGTCTTGCAGTGATTCTCTCTAAAGAGAGACCTGTCCTAATTGTAGATCGAGTTAAGAAAAACGAAGCAGCCCCAAGAGCTACCATAGAAGCAGTAAGACTCGCAAGCAATATATTAGTTCCTCTAGCAAGAGAATTAAATGCCATCAACCTTGCACCAATTCCAGATAATGGGCCTACAGCTAAAATAGTAGATGAAGTAAACTCTTTAAGACTTGCAGACATACCTTGGACACTCTGGGTAAGAGAAGGCATAGTTCTGCGAGTTCTAGCAAGTCTTGCACTCAGAACAGCTTGTGCTCGTCCAAATTGTTGAGTAGTTAAAGCTCCCCTTTTCATCGTCGTAGAGAACTTACTTATTGCAGTCTCAACTGATCTAATCTGAGCCTGTGATCCTCCCATCTTATTGAGAGTAGCAATAAGATTCTTTCCTCGGACAGATGCAGCTAAAGTAGCCTTACTTTGTCTAGCTAGAGCAGCTTCTGTTCTCTTTGCAGCAGTTGCAGCTTTAGATTGTGCTGAGACTCCTTTTTTTATACTATTCGCTTGCTTCTCTTGTACTGCAATAAGAGATTCAAGTGAAGCTTGCATAGTTTTCTGGGACTTCACTACAGAATTCGTCAATCTCCGCATCTCTTTAACAGCTTTATCAAGAGATGCGGTTTGGGCTTCAACTCGAACAACTAGGGCACCAACATCGAGAGCCATCTATCCTCTCCTTCCGTATTTTCCAGTTCGATGAGAAGAATGTTTTGTTTTCGCTTTCTCTTTTAATTCCATCCAAGCTATCCAATCAACGAACTCGGAATATGGCAACTCTTCAATTTCCCAAGCAAACTTACCTAACATTTCAGCGACGCCAAGAATCGCTAAGTTGTCGGCGTCGCGTCTGAGTTTTTTACTGCTTTATCCACTGAAACGTTCATGATCTCAGAGATTTCTTCTGAGAATATATCCACAAAAGAGCCAGTGTACTGACTCATCATTGAGTCGAAATCTGCATCCTCATACACACGCTCTTTGGTTCCAGGAACAAAGGTACAGTAGATGACAGACCAGACAAGAAAGTTATAGATGTCGAGTTTATCATCTACCTGAGACCTATTAAAGATCTCTTTCCGAATACCTACAGTAGGTTGTCGAAACTCAACAGAAACTTCCTCGTATTCAAATAATTTAACTTGAGCTTTGAGATTTCCTCCTACCGTTTTACTTCTAATCTCGTCTCTTGTAGACATGAAAAACCTTTCTGGTGCTATGCACCTTATATCAGAGCCAATGCTCCAGATCCCTGAAATGAGATACTGAATTCGTTAATACCATTGACGTCACCCGCAATAGAGACGTCCGTTACAAAAGCTGCACCGCCGAGAGCAGCTGTACCAGAGCCGGAAGTTCCATCAGGCAGATAGTCGACAGAACCAAAAGAAGTTTTCGCTTGCCAAACAGTCAAGATGTCTTGCAATGCTTGACTCAGAGTTGAATCTGCTGCATGCACCCAACCAAAAGGTTTCGCGATAGCAGCTGCAGGAGCAACAGTTGGAGTATCTGGTACATTTAATTCAAAAGTGATAGTTTCCATTTCATCACCACCGAAACTACCTTCCTGATTCTGAGTCACAGCCTTAAAGTAACCTCTAGCTCTTGAAGAGCCTACAGTTACCAAGTTACTTCCAGAGATAGCAACTGTTCCAGCAGGAACAAGTTCAATAATGATAGTACTTCGATTAGACAAAGTATCAAAGAAAGCAGCTGCAAGAGAGAAAAATTCTGTCAACTCAAGAGACACATGCAAGACAGTCGCATTGTGAACTCTGAAACCACCATTTGCTTGTGCAGTTGCAAGATCAGTAATGTCAATGGTGTCTGCAGTCTGCTTTAAAGAGAAGCTCTGAGCAGCACCAAGAGCAGAAAGAGGGATAAACTTCCCCGAAACTGTAATAGCCTGTCCAGAGTTAGTTGGATGAGCTGTTTCGAAAGTTACTCTACCAAAGAGATAATCAACGTTCGCGATGTCAGATGTTGCGATAGAACCAGATACGGAAGAATCAAAGAAAGTAAATGCAGATTCTCTGTCCCAAAGCGATCTAGTTGCAGCGTCAATCTCAAACGTTTTGTCTCCAGTTCCTGCAACAACCGTCATTGCATCAGTCGTGAAAGCTGTTGGAGATCCCTGTTTCTTCAACGTTGCAAGATAACCAGAGATTCCCTTATAGAAAGCATTCGATTGAATAGTCCAATCAATTAGAGCAGGTTGCTGCGATGCAAAGTCCTGCCCAAAGATAGAATCATCAACTTGATTGCTCTCTTTATTAAGACTTCCTTCAGAACCTGGAATAGTTCTAGGAACCGAACCAGATGCAGAAAGAGTAGTTCTTATAATCTTTGCCATGTTTGTTCATCTCCTAAAGAGAAATCCTATTTCCACCTGACGGAACTTCAACTACTAAATGCCAGTTAGAAACTATTAAATGCCTGTTACTTTCATCCATTCCAATATGAGTCAAATCTCCCATCATCCAGAAATGAGTATAACTTTTCAGACTCTCTACAGTTACATCTTTTCCCAGAAGATTATTTTTAATTTCTAACCCTTTTGCCCACGCTGTTGCATAGTCATAAGGAGTTGACCGAACCATTATTTGCAGAGTTGGTTCATCTCTTAAATAAGCTGGATTCGCATCGAATCCCTTCGTATCTGCTATTGCAATACAGAAATCAGGACTGTCAGGAAGAAAAGGAACAAACATATCAGTTCCTGAAGTGCCGATTCCTGCATCATCAAGGATGCTTTGAATATCTTCCGCCGGAGAAGTCATTATTTCAGTCTCTTTGAGATTTTACCTGCAATAATCTTGGCTATTCTTCCCGCAACTTCTGTGGCAGGATCTTGAAGAAACTTAGCTTTGGCCGTTGCTGGATTAGTATGTTTAAATCTCATAATCTCGTGAACAAAGACAGCATAAGGAGCTTCATCATTTCTGTCATAGCCGACTATACCTTCAATGCCTGTTGCTGTGAGTTCAACCTGTCTATAACCTGACTTCTTTAATGTTCCCGCTGGTTTTCCATGAGATCCATCAATAGAGACAGGAACTTCTACTTGTGATCCTTTATATATTTCTTCAACTACATCTTTGACACCTTGAAAGGTGAGATTCTTGATATCTTGAAGAGCTTTCTTTAAGTTTGCCTCTACAAGTCTCGCAGATTTCTCTGCTTCATTACTGCGTCGAACAAACGCTGGTGATGATTTATTAACAGCCACAAGAACCCCTAGAGAGAAGCAACTATCTCAGAAAAAGAAGTAGCACTAAGGATGCTCCGTATCTTCTTAACTCCTTTAATTTCAAAGGCATCCGTGACAAGAGTGGGATCAACTGCAACGCTCGTCCCTAGAAAGAGATAATCTCCTTCATTTACATCTGATGACACATGCACTCTTGCTTTGGAAACAACTTCTCTCTTTCCTTCATCAGTATCGAGACTCTCTATATCTTCCCAATGTCCTTCGATGGTTGTAGGAGCAACCCAACCTGGTTTCCCGAATTTATCTTTACCACTCTTTACCCAGAGAGTTATGATATCTGGTTGTGTCATTTCAGTTATAGGCATTTCTATTCACCTACTAAGAAAGGTTTTCCAGATGTAACTATACCTCCATCATGAAAAACTCTTCCATCTACAGAAAGTTCTTGACCAAATGGAACAAACCTTAGTTTGCGTTCATTTCTTGAATCGTAGTTTCCAGACCATACGCTCTTTACATCTCTTGGTCTTGGTTTTCCATGAAAGATAAGAAGTGATTCATCTCCAAGACCTGCAAACAGATAATGATGTTTATAAGAAATAAGAAAATTAGGTAGAAGATTTTGAAGTTTCTTCCAAGGTTTGCTTCTTCTTTGAAGCGCAAACTCTATAAATCTCTGATCTCCGTTAAATCGAGCCATATAATTTTCGTTAGTTCTTACGAACTCATTAAAGATAAGAGAAGAATCCTCATTCCAAACCATGACTCCTGATGCGAGACTTCCACTTGGTTGAAAATTATCAAGAGCTATAAAAGGCTCCTTGAGAGAGAGCAGAGGATCTATGTTATTCGTAATAACAGTATCTAGATCAATATAAACTCCAGATGAAAACATTTCAAAAATCAGTAGTTTTCCCCACCATTTAGGGAGATCTAAGATAGGTCTTTCAAAGTGTACTCCTGGTATATCTCCTTCTACATCACTAATACAATAAAACTTAAATGGAAGAGTTGTATTCTCTAGAACACCTTTATATAGATGTTCTACGTATTCCATATCAAAATCTCCACCACTCTTTAGAACACAAATTACATTTTTAGTTTTTTCAAGAAACATGGATTCTTTCCATAATATCTTCAGCAAAAGGAAAACATTTGAGAGCACTTCCTGGAGTTACATTGATGACTTCAACTCCCATAGATCTCAAATCCGGCCCAATACTTTCCATTGCTTTGATATACATCGTGGAATATATATTATCTGGCATTACTCTTTTATGTTCATCATGATAGTTATGTCTACCATTCACCGTTTTCATATCAAAACCAACAAGATAAATGGTAGAAACTCCTAAGAAACAAGCAAAATTTAAGGCAATATGTCCTGAGTTATTCCCTGTCCTCAATAACACAGCATCTTGTGATAGTCCGTATGTAGTTCCTCTATTTACAAATCCTATTTTCGGATGATCTTTAAAGGAATGATGTACAGATATGAGGTCTCCTTTAAATATCTTAACAGTATCACTGTGAATATCCCACCACTCTTTATCCATAAAGATGCAAAAAGCAGCTTCTGGAAAAATTTTGTATGCGTTATTCACAACTATAATGTTTTCATCTCGAATAGAGTCTGGTTTCAAATTCTTAACACTATCTCCACCTCCTATAATATAACAAGATTCACCTTCCCAAATCCTTTTAATATCGTATTGCATTTAAAACCTTTCACAAAAAGAGAAGAGGCACTATGTTAGCTGCCTCTAACTTAACCAAAAGCACGAAACTTTGCAGTTCCTCCAGATGTTGCTTTACTTTGGAGAATTCCTGAAGTATCAAGTATGATAGCAAGCTGTCCAAACCGAGTCATTTTGAGACCTGGCCCAGCAACTGTATCCCATGACATTCGGGAATCCCCAATTTGTTCGTAGCGCGGCGCACCTCTTTCAACTCGTAAAGCAACTACATGCGCCGCAACATAGAGCTCGATATCTTTTAGGACAGCAGAAGTGAGTCCTGCTGAACCTAAAAGATCAGTGACGAGCCTATTAGCTACGTCCACGAAAGCAGTTATGGTGATCGAAGTAGGTATCACTACCTTAACTTCATTGTCTGTGACCCTTGCCATTTTACAATGCCATTTTCAAGATGCCAGTTTGCCCTGCACCGTCAGATCTGACGCGAGGAACGATGATTGACATAATCTTAAAGTTCGAGACCATGCCACCATGAGTTTGCCACTCAACTACACGAGGTTCAAAGCCAACCAGAAGATCAATGACATCTTTGGTTGCTTGAAACATCAACACGGTATCAGCGGAGATATTATCATCGCCTCTAATAACCGAGAGATCAGGCAAGTCACGCAGACGTTCTAGAATCGAACGATCTGAGTTAGTTTTGAAATCATTCTGGAGTGCAATCCAGTATGCGTTCGAAATATACATCACAAAAGGCCCAAAGTAATTCTGAGCTTGTAGAGACGTAATGGCATCCAGAACATCAGCCAATATCTGCTCACCGGTCTTACCTGAAACCGTCCATGAAGTGATGGTTTGAGTCAAGATATCCGATTGAGTCAGCAACCCAGGAACAGTGGATGCCTTAAATTGGAACCCAGTCAAACCATTGAAGACCATGTCGTTGAGTTTCTCCATGACCCTTCGAGTCTTCATTTCAGCGATGGTAGTATCGAGCGGGGCACCGAGCCTACGACTCGCTTCAAGATCTCGCAACGTAACAAAGAAATCTTCATGAACAATGGGGATCGGGATGCTGTTCAGGGTGTACTCCGGTCTGTCGTTCGTGCCCGGAGTAATTGCGTCCATACTTACGTTGGCCTCACCTTCATCAGTGACCGTTTCCCATTGCACGATAGTCGTACCAAAGGCATTGGGGATGTTAGTAACTAGACCAGCTTCCATCAAGTCACCCAAAACACGAAGTCTGCTCCGAGCAACACCTAGAACAGCTTGGTCGAATTGGACCCACTCATCCTTTCTCAGAGTCCCAAAAGTTCTGAGGCGTTTCACTCCAGTCTGGTCGTTTGCCAAAACTCTAGCAACGTTTCCATGAGCTACGCCTTCTGCATAGATATCGATCATTTGCAATCCTCCTTAAACAGTTTCAATTTTGATTCTGCCACGAGCCACACCAGAAGCAGATCTGTCAACGGCTTCCAATGCAATGGCAATGACGATACCTGACGTTTCAGCTTGAAGACCTCCAATACCGTCAGACTCAAGAGTAGCTCCAATGGCAACGCTTTCTCCCGCTGTAAGAAAAGCAAAGACTTCACCACCAGGAGAGAAAACACGACCACGAACTTGATCACTGATAGCATAGTCCGTATCGATACCCTCTCCAGCGAGATCATTCTCGACAGCAAACATAGGCATCACAGAGCCACCACTGGAACCATGTGGAATAAACTTACCAGCAGAGTTTCTTGCAATCAACTCACCAGGAGTAATCGCAACAGCAGCTGCGGCTTCTTTTTGTACCCATCTCCCATCAGTAGAGAGAGTAATAGTTTTCTTCGCCATGAATTATTTCTCCTGTGAATTAATTAGATTTCTTTTCTGAGTCAAACATCGAAGCAGGCTCAGGAGCAAAGTGTTCATCTTCTTTCCACCTGCTCTCCAAGTGAGAAGAACCTGCTGCTCCTGAATAATCATCTTCAGGGATAGAAAGTTTGGAAAGACGTTCCAGGAACTTAATGTCCATCCCGTTCAAGTCTTCCTCGCTCCACTCACATTTCGGATGAGATTGAATTCTCTCAATCAAGAGTCTCTTTTCATCTGCACCTTTCTCAAGTCCACGCTGAATCAGCGAGCGAACTTCAGGAGAAGCAGTCTTCAACATCTTCTCGAAAGAAACAGGATCAGGAGTCTTGTCAGACTTCTTATTCTTCTCTTTCTCATCTTCGGCAACCCGCAACAATTTTGCTTCTGCTTCTTTTTCTTCTTTCGTCTTCTTTGGAGGCTCTTTCTCTTCCAGAACCATTTTCTGAATCTGGCCTTCCTCCATCTTCATGAGCCATTCCCTATCAGACTCTTCAAACTTCGTTTCTTTGCAAGAGATGAGGAATTTAACAACCTCTTCTTTCGTTGCATCTTTCTTTCCTTTTAGAAACATACTGTTCACCATATTAGAGAGTTTAGTCAGAAGAGTTTCAGAGATTTCAGGATCTTTCTCTTTTTTCTCATCTGAAGAATCTTTCACAAACGCTTGAGCGGCTATAAGAGCCTTTGCTCGCTTCTCTTGTGGCATTTTTTCCAGGCCGCCACGGCCTTCCATAACAGCTTTGAGCTGTTCTTGATCTACGTTCAATCTAGGTGCTCCACAACCCATATCCCAATTACAAGCACCTTGAGATCCTCCAGATAGAACTGCAATATGATCTGGTTCAATCTCGAAGATTACACTTTCAAATTTCTTTCCTTCAAAAGTACCTTCGATCGGAAATCCAAGACCAATAAAGCCAGTAGAGACTTCAACTGCTTCTCCAGTTTCAAGACTCTTGACAGTCT
>SDBT01012329.1_pt1 | contig 13732 bp, 11 predicted proteins | sample 2277101 | NCBI WGS metagenome assembly SDBT01 (sample SAMN10404973, study PRJNA504765) | marine sediment metagenome | isolation source: marine sediment core GS10_PC15, 103 cmbsf | place: Arctic Ocean: Southern Knipovich Ridge | collected 2010
CGTCGTTTCCTATTTCATAAAGACGTCGGATTACACGCCCGAGGGCATCACCCGGTGGGCCCAATGGATGGGCGAGAATCCGTACGTCCTGTTTTCGCACGCCACGATCGAAAAGTACGCCCACCGGATGTCGTTGATCCGCATCGACAACGTCGTCCAGCAGGACGACTGGCACGGGATCGTCGAATCCGAGGTGCTTAATAAGATTATCAAGGGGACGCGCGCATGAGAAACATAAACAACCCTCCCTGTTCAGTGTAATGGCAATCACGTTTTTATGCCGAATCATAAGTTAAGCGGTCGAAGACATCGTTGCTGGGTGGGTATTCGCTTCAAAGCGTCTTCCGCGTACTCTCCGTGATACTTGATGGATGGTGCGTAGATTATCTCGAATATGTTGGTGCGCGAAGTCGAGAGTGTAAATCCTATCATTCTCTCCCATGCCTCATGTGAAACAACATCCAACGGTCCAAATTTATCGAGGCATTCGTAGCCGTCAAATCTCCTCTCGTCCCACTTGATTTTTCGCACCAGTTCTTCGTCTGCGATTTCCCTATCATCACCCGGCGATTTGTGTCGGATATGTCCAAGGCGAGTTTGCAGCACTACCAACCGCGCGGACTGAAGAAAACATCCGACTTTCCAAGTATCGTTAATGGGGATCTCTAGGAACATTCCGAGGGAACCAATCATCCGTTCTAAATCCGCGATGTATTCTTTCTCCCCTTTGGGAAGTGGCACGACAAAAATCTTAATCACAATTCCGATCACCAGTGCTCCGACAATACCGCACGCACACGGTCTCCACATTGCTTGAGCTCTTCCTACGAGGTCTCGTTCACTTGAAAATGAATTCGACACGAAAAATTGTGCCCGTTTTCCCCCTTTTCTTTCAGAAAAAAACCCGGAGCGCCGTTAAGAGTCAAACCACCTGACGGGCATTACCGAACAACGCCGATGATGGAAAGCCCAGAAAGGGAAAAACCGAAACAGACCCGAATCCACTTTGTCCGGATCGTGCCGCCCCATCGGGACAAATGGAACACCGAGTCCGGAATCCGACTCGGCGAGGATAGAAAAATCACCTTTCAGACTCTCCGGAAAATCATCCACGAACAACTCATCCGCGAAAAAGGTACCGAATCAAGGATGACGGTGACGTGTTCTCTGCTCGACGACGACAAAAAGGGAGGAGACGTCTACATGATCGAACGGATCGGATCCGACAGCAGTTTCGGATTCGTCTACAGACTCGGTTTCCGGACCGATCCCCGGGTGCATGCGGCGCTGAAGATGATGCCTCGTTACGCCAAGAGGGGCCACGATATATTGAAGGAGAATCAAGCAGAAATCCGAATGGCGTGGTCTGCGTCGCGTTCTATGGAGAACGAAAAAGTGCGAGAGATTACAAAGATGTCGTACTTTCCGATGGTCCTATCGAACGGGTGGTGCCCCACAGCTGTTATCCCCATACCGACGGAACTCGGCATAGACCCAGACGACGGGTCAGGATATTCAAAATCCAAAGACGTGGGTCCCGTCGTTATGAACGCCAGTCGGGTCGCCATGTACGACAGTGCCACGCGATACGCGTTTGCGAAGACGGTGATAGACAAACTCACTATTGAATATCGCAAGGATCCGAAACGTGAGGACTTAATCAAGGAGGCGGAGCGATTCTTCGATGCGCGAAACGGTTGGTCCGTTCAGAGGATGGCGGGTTACTACGAACAACACAAGACGATCGAGGGACCCCAGTGTCACCAGTTCTTCGTCCGAGTGGACACGTTGATCACCGAGATTGCGTGGGGCGATATGAATAAGTATCTCGACGAACAGGCGTTCGAAGGCTCTCCGCCGCGTCCAGAGGACGAACTCGACACGCTCGTGGGACACGTCCTCAAGGCAATCGACATCATGCACCGTTTCGTCGGGATTCATCACCGCGATATGCACACGCCAAACGTCCTGATCACGTTCGTTCGGGACGATTCTGGCCGGCTCGTGCCCTGGCCGCTGATCACCGACTTTGGCATCTCGGTGGAGATGTTTCCTGTGGTTCCACGAAATCAAGCGGAAGACGTCTTCCGATTCCTCGAATCCTTCGGCTCGCGGGGGAACAAACGAAATTTTCGAAAGAAGGAGGGGGAATCCCAGAGGGTCTATAAGCCGCTCCCCGATCGATTGAACACACGCATAGAAACGTTGACCGATCGATTCGAGAATGCCACAGATCTGACGTCGGCCATGGCCGTCGCGTGGTGGTCGGACAAAACCTGGTCAGACACACTCTCTCGGCGGGTGTCCGTTGTGTCTACCGAGGGGACGAGGGATCCGTTCGATGTGTTGTGAAAAAAAATGTAAAAAAACGGTTTTTAAACTCGTTCGGGTGTGTATATCGCATGCGAAGCGCAACAAAAAAAAGTACAAAAATGTCGGCAAACGGTCTTGGTGGGCGTGCGACAAGCACGCGACACACACACATGGAGGATGTCGGAAAGGAACTCCTTTCCGCAATCAGAAGAGGATGTTGAACTGCGGCAGTCCGATGGCGCGAGCGCATTTGAACTCGAACCTGCACGCGTCCAGCTGCAGGGTGTCGTCCCCGTCCGGACCGTTCCTCCGGCAGATCGCGGTGGATTCGAGGCACGGCGCAAAGGGTTCGGCGCGATCCAGAATGCCCATGCACTGGTTGTTGTAGTTGGGATCGGACGTGCATCCGATCGTGTCGCCGCCCACCGGGATCACGGCGACGTCGAATTCGTAGACGCACCGGTTGAGCTCGCACGTGACGTTGAAGCCAAACGAGAACGGGCCCACTTGGGTTTCGTCGAGGAAGTCGACCGTCACGTTCGTGAGAGCGGGGCAGTCGTTGGCACTATCGCACGTCCCGTGGCAATTGGAACCCACGCACTCGTGATGTCCGTGCCATCCGTCGTGGGTGTTGAGACATTTGTGCGTGTTGGCGTTGGACTCGCATTCCGCCTCGGGTCGAAAGCACGGCGATTCGCAGGCCGAGCCGGTCTTTTTGTGGAAATACTGACAGCCGTTGTGTTCGGCTTCCTTTCCGATGACGCAAGGATTGTCGCTGGCTCCGCAGCTGTCCTTGCTGTGCCATTCGAGCACGTTGTCCGTTTGAACGGCCGCGAAGACTGCCGCGACGAACGCTCCGATCGCAAAGGCGAGCGCGAGGAGTCCGATAAAAGTGAACAGACACAGTATCCACATCCATGGGTTGTATTGACGTGGAGATCCTTGCATCGTCCTCTCTATCTGTTTACAATATGTTCGCACGGTGTGGGAGATATAGAAGAAGGGAGGGGTGCTATCTAAGTTAGTAGAGTGGATACTGACGACATCCTTTGAACTTCTTTGCTTTTTATATCTTGGGGGGAGGGAAAAATAAGTCGTGTGAGAGAAGAGAGAGAAAGAGGGGGGGAGCGTATTCTTTCAGTGGGGGAGGGGTACGAACGATCCGCATCGGCGACGTCCCTTTTTAAAAATGACCTTTGTATGGTTTTTGGGATTGTTGTTGTTGTCGACGGGCGCGCACGGGACGCTGATACCGTCGTCGATGGAAGGAGTGCATGCGATCGAGGCCTTTCACACGGTGTCCCTTCGGGTCGGGACCCCGGGACGCGTCATGAAACTGATCGTCGACTTTACGTCCTCGAAACTGTTGACGTCCTTTTCGCTGGAGGCGTTTTCCGCGTCGTTCAAGTCGACCATGGTCGGACAGACCGACGTCGTGCTCATAGGCGGGAGGACTTTTCGCGTGGTGGTCGGGCCGGACAACGGCAAAGCGAGGGCCCTCGGATGCGCGACGTGTCGAGGAGTGCTCGGTCTCGGACCGGGGTCCAAGCTGTGGCTGTACGAACAAGACGCGACGTTCACGTCGGGGGCGGTCGCGATGGGCGAGGGGATTCCGGCGTACGAGCGCATCCGAGAGGCGCACCACCTCGGTCGGTTCGATTGTCTGCCGCTCCAGGACGAGGTCTGCGCCGTCGTCGGCCGCGTGCAGGGTCGGGACAACATCACGGTGGTGTTTGGGAGAAACTCTCCCAAGACGCAGGTCCCCGTGGACATCTTCGACGAGTACGTCGACGGACTCAACGTCAACGACAACACCGATCCGGACGACTGGGGGGACCTGTCCTTTGTCTTTCCCTCAAACGACGGACGCGACAACAAGTGGAAGCTGCGCGCGAGGGACATCGTGTGTCCCTCCGCAAAGGGACCCAAGCCCGATCTGCTGCTGGAGGGCTCTGGGGATCCGAATCTCGTCGTGCTGTCTCGGGCGGCGTGGGGATCCATGATGTTCAAGCGATTCTGGAAGGACGGACAGGGACAGGTCGTGCAATGGAAGACGTCCAAGCACGCGTCGACGTACACCCTGGTCACGCTGGTCCTCGTGGCGTTTATGTATTATTATTGGACGCTCGACCCGCCGGGGGCCTGGTCGTTCGACATGAACAACCCGTACTGGAGGGTGCTGGCCGATGGCCTCACCGTGACGTTGGCGTTGCTCACCCTGTTCGTGCCGCCCACGTGGAACGCGCTCTGGGCGTCGCCCGAGGTCGGGGCCTACGCGTTGTTCACCCTGCTCCTCATGATCATCTGGCAGCTGGTCGGGATCTCCGTGCGCGTGGGGCGTTGGAAGGATTTGTTGGGTCCGACGAGAGTGTATGCGAATCATTTCGATGCGCCGCCGCTCTCCATAGGGGCGCACGATCCGCCCGCCCGGCAACAGCTCGTGTTGCTCGGAGAATCCCATCCGAGGATATGGGTCGCGCAATCGCTGGCGAGAGAGACCGTCGTGGTGATCACCATGCTGTTGCTCGTCATGGAGACCCGCGCCGAGACGCTCGGGTCGTTTGGGACCGCGGGAATCGGCCTCCTCCTCCTCTTCACCGTCTTTCACTACACGGCGATCGCGCTGCTCATGCGAACGGGCAGAGGAAATTCGATGCACTTTGGATGGGCTCTCTTTTGGGTCACCGCCGTGTATTTGGTGGTAGCGACCACGATCATCGTGGACATTTACGTCGTGGGGCCGTTCATCGCGCGGTTCGTGAACATTCCGCCCCTGTATTTCCCCTTGTTGCGGGCGTCCCTGTATGCGCTGGTGTTGGTGGTGGCGGCGAACACGGCGTTCAAGAGGGTGGTGATCGAGGAGGCGTTGCGAGAAAAGGCCCTGTCCGTCTTGGTGGGCAAACAGTCGTGAATGAAATTTATTTGATTTAATAACTTTTATCGTGTTCCTCCTCCGTGGCCCGGTTCACCCCTCGAAACGCCAATCCGGCCACAATGACAAACACGAGTATCTGCGTCGTGGCAAATCCAACGCAGAGAAGAAAGAGCCCAAACAGGACCCACAGGGTCGTGAGCCGGTCGTGGTTGGCGTCTTTCCGTATCTCCTCCAATTGGTCCTGAAACGATTGGCGAAATTCCCGATCGAACGCGTCCGACGAGGGTGCCGGGGGAATGTCGTCTGTAGTCCATTCTTCTTGCACTTCTATCACTGTCGCATCGTACACGGGAATGCCGTGTCGTTCTTCTTCGCGCGGTTGCTGTTCCGTCATTCTTTCTTGCTTCTGCGACCCGTGTCATGCGGCGCTCTTTAAAAAAAAAGATTAAAAATGGACGCCACGTGGCGCCCATTTTCCCACGTTTCATTCGAAGAGCGAGGGAGGGAGGAGAAGGACCGTGGCGGAGAAACAAAAAAAATGTCCGCGATCGTCCCCACCACCAAAAAAAGAAGGCGGAACAGGCCCGTGGTGGTGTTCCCGGATGTCGAGACCGTAGAGGACGTCATGGGGATCAACATCCAACAGATCCGACTCATTTCATCGGAAGACTATGCCGAGATCGTGGACCGGCTGGGAGGACAGTCTGCGATGACGGAAGAGCAGGCCAAAGTGGTGCGGTATCACCGGAGGCTCATCAAGAACCGCGAGTCGGCACAGAGGTCGCGCAAACGAAAGGAGAATGAATCAAAAGTCATGAACGCGGAAATGGACGCATTGCGGGAGCGCGTTCGGGAGATGGACGAGGACCCGCCGTGCCCCGATGCCGAACATCCGGACATCGTGGCGCGGATCTGGCTGCTCGAACAAAAGACCCGGCAGCTGACGACGGAGAACGAACGGCTCCGCGAGTCACGCGACGAATTCGCGTCGCTCGCGTGCATCGTGGAGATGGAACACCTGCAAAACACCGTGGAGGACAACCTCTGGGAGAACACGAGGAAACACGACCAGTTGGTCGGCGCCATCTATTCGGAGGTGAACAGGATGAACCTGGAACGCGGACTGCTCCAAGAAAAGGTCGCGCGACTGGAGCGGACCGTGGGAGAACAGGCCCGAGTGATCCGACGACTCGACATCGACGAATCGTGGACGTTCCACGTGTCCGACGCGCCCGTGGCCGTGCTCAAGTTTCCCCCTCCGATGCTCACGATGTACGACTTTAATCCGGACATCCCGCGGCATCCTCCGATACGATGCTTTGACAAGGTCGCGGCGGTGTGCGGAGCGTCCTAGTTGTTTTTTTTATTTTTTTTCATACGGCATACAAAGGCATCTCCGTCTGTAAAGCTTTTCGTTCGCCTTTCTCCTCGTCTTTCTTGCGGTGCCATATACAGGTCGCCCATGTTATGAACGGGGGGACAACGACGTACACACATAAACAAAGCGCGCTGATACCGGCCATAACCCCGATGACGGACATCATCCACGTGAACATTCGGTCTTCCTTTTTGCAATAGTGTGTTTTTCCGGTGTGGTTGGTGCACGTCGTTTCCGACGGACCGATGCATTTTCCGTCGTCGAAACACCAGCGGCATGAACAATAGCCAACGCAGTCTGTTTGTCTGCGATGTAAAGCATCCGAACAGTTTAGCGGTATCGATGGTAGCGCCATCGCAGCAAAGATACATAGTAGGGACACCACGATGATATGGCGCATCGTCGTGGTCCTGCACCTCCCAGAGATCTTTCGACAATTTGTTTCAAGGAAAAAAAAGAGGGGTTTTGACCGTCTGTAGACATTTTCGTATGTACAATGTGTTGTATTATATCGGGAGAAAAAGATCTCGTGGGATCTATGGAGGCACCTCCCAGAGGAAGAACCTACGACGATGCCGTCGGATCGTCGTCGTCGTGGTCCAAAAAAGGCGGCGAAGGAAAAAGACCCCACGGGGCAATTCCCGGAGGGTACCACGATGCAAAGAGGTCCCACGACGGTGGTTTGACGGGAGGTTTCTGTGAGTTCGCACCACCGGCACTGGATCCGCCGGAATAGCTAAACTCGTAACAGGTCTCTCCCGCCGGACAGTCCGAGACGCCGTTTTCGCACGGCCTCGCGCACCAAGCTCTCGAACCGTCGGGGTTGCGTATCACCTCCCGTCCAGAGTATACGTGGTCGAGGTCGCACGTATCCCAGGACGCTTCGCACGTCGATGCGCCCATCAGTCCACACTGCGGAGAGGTGTAGACGTCGTCTTCGCAAATGGACGAACAAAAGGGTCCCGTGACGACGGTCCCTTGTTGCTTTCCCAGAGACACCAGGGAACCCGCCGACACCGAGAGCATGTTGATATCGAGTTCGTTCTTAAACACGAGTTTGTTGAATTCGACGTCGATCAACGAACACACGAAGAGTTGGTATGTCTTGAAGCAGTCCGAATCGATGGAAACGCCTTGTTGTGCAGAGTACGTGCAAAAGAGCTCTTCCACTGCGGAATACCACGATGCGAACGCACAATTGGTCACGTTTTGCAAATGCGGACAGATGGGAAGTGGGGAGTTGATTTCCGCGTCCTGCGCCGGAGAAAAATAGTATCCGCATTCGTCGGCTCGTTTGATGGGTCCTTCCGAGGAAGGATTGAAGTCGATACGCTCGTCGGAAAAGCTCCTTTTGTTTCCGAGGCAGTCTCCGCACACATCCGTGCAGTTCACGTCGAACGTGAGATCCGCGATGTCGTACAGTTGGAACGGATCGTAGCACGGTCCGTCGTCGACAAGGATCAAGGCATTTTCCCACAACCCGGTCGCGAGCGTGTATCCGGCACACACCTTGGCCGTCTCTGCGTCGACGAGCGCCGCATGGAATATAGCGAGGACGAAGAGGCGGATCACGACGATGGACGGGTTTCTCGGTCGGGAAAAAGTTTCCGGAAATTTACGGGTCACGGACATGTTCGACTCCGATCCTGAGGACAAAAGTGATTCCGTCGATTCTTTTCGATGAAAAACTCGTTTTAACGTCCCTTCGCCATTTCCGGGTGTGGGGGGGGGTTTCCGGAGGAGGAAAACGACCCGGCTATTCCTCTGAGAGGGGAGGGAAAGAAAAGAGCGGAAATGCGTGAACACCAGCGTCGGACCGCGCTCTTTGTTTCCTTCCTGGCCGCGGTCTTGGGGAATTCCCACATCAGCGAGGAGCAGCTCGTGCAGCACAACATGTACGCGGACGACCGGTCGATGTATCCGCTGTGTCCGTGGCCAAACGATCACACCAAACTGCACTTTGAGACCGACTCCGCCGCCCGGGATCCGGCGGGCATCCCGTGCGTGCTCCACCTCTCGAACGGGAAGACGCTGGCGCACGCGTTCGACACTCACGAGCACTTCAAGGGAGCCATGTTGGAAGAGCTCCGGTGTTCCCGCGACTACGTGGGGCACCGCTTCACCGAATGGGAATGCGAGGCCAAACCGCCGCTTCCGACGGCGCTGCATCTGAAATACAAGGTCCACTGCGTCCGGGAAGAACGCGACGGTTCGATGGAGGGTCTCCAGCAATATTTCCGCGACCGATACAACTACGCCGTGTCCCTGTTCGACGACGCGATGTCCATGCAGATGGTCGCGACGCGACTCAACACGTTCATCACGTCGGTCCAACGATCGCTTCCTCATCAGCACGTCAAAACGCACGACCGAGATACCACACACAAGGCCATTTACTTGGCGGACTCGGATCGCAACCCCGCGTACATATGGCACCGCACCTCCGAATTGAGCGCAGAAGAACAGGGGCTGATCGACGGCGATGTGGACAACCCCTCCCTGGTGTCCGTCCTCCCGGCAGACTTTTGTGCCGTGACGTACTCGATCAAGTCGAACCATTATTACCTCGCGCTCATCGCCGGATCCTCGATGTGGGTGTTTTTCCCCATCTGCACCATTCTGGCCGGACTGGTGATCACCTCGGTGACGTCCGCGTTCCACGAACAGCTGTTGGCCGAACAGGGCGTCATCGTCCAACACCACAAGACTCCTGTCGACACATGCATGAGGATATGCCGGATCGCCAGCATGACGCTGGTGTTTTGCACGGTCAACGCGTTCGTCTACTTTATCGCCAAGGGCGTGCTCGACATCTACTCGTACGTGGACGGCGCCACGGCTACAGGCGTGCTGATCACCCAGTACGTCATGTGGCTGCTCACGAGCATCATCTATCTCTGGACCATCCCCACGGGCCACGCCGTCTTTTACCCCGTCCTCCCGGAACGGATACGACAAAGGCTCGCGTTCTTGGAGGGCGACGCGAAAGTGAGGGCGTTTCACCGGCGGGACGCCCTTCGCAAAGTCCAGGATGTGGATGTGGCCGGATCCTCTGACGTGGATACATTCACGGTGGACGTCGAATCTGTCGGCGATCTACCCGAGGATCCTTTGGTCGCGAATGAAGAAGAAGAAGAGGAAAAAGAGAGAGGTTGGACGTCCTACATCCCGGGGTTGCAAACGGAATCCACGGATAAGGATCCGGACACGGAAAAAGTCGATTGACACACACGCAAAAATAATAAAAAAATAGTAACTGTAGGAGAAGAGGAAGGAGGGGGGGGAGGGGTGTATGCATTATGAGTGAAGGGTCGGCGACGATGATGCCGCCGGAATTTTCGAGAAAGTACAGAAGCGGGATCACCCTGGACGCCGTGTCGCCGTTGCGCAAGTACGTGTCCTGGGCGGGCATGGCGGCCAACCTGTTCGTCTTGCTGCTTTTCATCGGCAAGGTGACGCTGATGATGATCGACACGTACAGCGCCGAAAATGCGATCTACGTGAAGAGAGCGGGCACCCTGATCGATTGCGGCGCTCTGGGACCCGACAAATCCGAGGAGATGCAGGCGTTTTGCGACATCAAAGAAAAGGCGCACGGAAAGAGTCCGATCGAGAGGACGATCGGAGAGACGGCCGACCGTCTATACTGGGGCACCATCGCGTCCATACAGGCCTTGTTGTCCTCCACATACACGCTCGTGTTCGTGGCGTTGCTGTCCGCGATCGGAGGGTTTTACGTCTCGGCGCGAGGGATCCTCGATTGGATCACGCCGCCGTGCCTCAAGGGGTCGCCGCCGCAGGTGATTTTTGCGGGCGAAAACGGCAGCATCGTGCTCGGACCGTCCCCGTGTCGCTCGATCAAGACGGAATAAAAACGTGTACATAAATTATGGGATCTTCTTTCTTTCTGTGAAAATCTCTTCCCACCTGCAACACGCGATGAAGCAACGGAGACAGGAGGAGGAGGAGATGGAGGAAGAACCCTCGCCCTCGTTCTTTACGACCGACAAAGTGTCCGCCCACGTGCATGTGATGCGACTGGCCTTTTCCGTCCCAGAGGCAAACGACCGAGGCATCGTGTATCTTCACACGCTCGTCTCGACGCTCCGGGACAATCCGTACCTGCCCATGTTGGGTGCCAAATTTGCCAAGGAAAAGGTGGACATGCTGGAGCGTCTCCCGGACGGGTCCGTGTTCATGGACCGGGACCTTCGCATCTTCAAGCACGTCGTGACGAGACTCCGGATACCCGACCTCGACATGTCGAGGGTGCCCGGCGGGGTCACCGAGGAAGAGTGGCGCGGAGAGTTGTCCTACTGGGGATACCGCACAGAAGAAGAGCGTTCGTCCAGGAGACCCGAGGCGCCGTTCGTGGCTGAGCTACGAACGAGAGTGAGCGAAGAGGCGGAAGCCGTGCTCAGCGTCATCGAGTTCTTTTTAAAGGCAGACGGTCTTTACGAAAGACTCGATTACACAGACTCGGTGACGCTGTGGTTTTTGGATGGTCTCGTATTTTCGACGTCCAATAGGAAATGTCCCGAGATAGCGATGGCCGACTGGCTGCGCAAATGGGGCTCAAGGTTTCACAAAATTTTCTCCCACAGGCTCGGACTCGCTGTGACGACGAGCTCCCACCCCAAGGGAACGCGTGGCAGTAGAACCGTATCGTGTCCATGGCCTTCTTCCGTCCGTCAGGATAGATACGATCCAAACACGCATGGCCTTGTGGAACTCAGGGTGTGCATCGAAATCGGAAAGTCTGAATAAACAAAAAAAAAGGAACGATGTTTTTTTACTGAACAGAAAAGGATTTTTTTTGTTTGCGTCGCTTTCCCCTAGTAGGCGTGCACGAGCGCGTTGGTGGGCTTGTCGTAGATGGTCTTAAAGTACGTCGACATGCCGTTCCAGACTTCTTCGGCTCCGTTGCCCTGGGTCGACGTGCTGCGGTGGGACCTGGAAGCCACGAGGGTGCCGTCCGATTCGATCCATTCGTCCCGGAGGAGTATCATGGGCAGGGAGGACATGTCGGCCACGAGGTCGTCGTGCTCGTCCTGTCCCTCATCAGGATTGTACACTTCTTCGAGGGAGTAATAATCGTCGTCGGTGGATTTCAGGCGCCGGACCAGATACTGGATGGATGAAAATTGCGGGTTCACTTCGGCGGCAGATTTCTCGGCTCCGACGTCGGTCGCCACCTTGTTCATGTACCCCAACACGGACAGGAATTCGGGCATCTGGCCTTCGGTGATGGGCACGATGACCGGCAGGATGTCTCCCCGAAGATCCGGGTTATCGGTGGTCAGCTCCTCGATCGACGTGATCCAGCGATCCCCTCCGCCGGACACGACCCCCTGCGCGCTCACGTTCGCGATGGCGGCGATGTTCTTGGGCTGTTTGGTGAAGGTGGCCGCGGTGTGCGTGATGTGCACGAGCACGGTCTTGGTCGCCGTGTGGCCTCCGACCCACGTCGACAGGTTCCCGAAGATGTTGACGCCGGTCTCGGGTCCGGGCTTGAGCATCACCATGGAGGCCATCACCTGTTCCAGGGCGGGTCTCTGGATGATCGCGGCGCACGGAGTCAGGATGCTGGAATCTTCGAGCGCGATCCAGTGCTCCGGCTTGTCGCACCGCGAGAGGATGATCGCGATGGCCATGGCCCGGATGAACGGGGAGGCGATCTTCTTCGACATTCTGAGGTTGTACGCGATGTTGGTCACGCTGAGCTGCGCTGCGACGCGTCCGTACGAGTCGGGCTCTTCGTCGTCGGTGATCGGGAGGATCCAATTCTTGGAGAGAGGGATGGATCCGCCAAACGGAAGGACGTAGCCGCCGCCCGATCCCAGGTCCTTTGCCCGGTCGTCTTCTTTCAGGGTCCACGCAGCTTCGGCATCTTTGCTGTAATGGCCTCCGATCTCTGCGGCTCCCATCATCGCGCCGATGACTTCGTCGGTTTTTTGGCCCAACCCTTCCTCCTCGTCGTCGTCCGAGTATTCAGACTGGGCGCCTTCGACGCCTCCCATGGACGTGTAGATGTCTCCGAAGGCTTTTTCGTATTGGCCTTGTCCGTCATCGATGTGCTCGTCGTCCTGGGACGAATTGAGGGCGGTCTCCAGGTGCGTGGTCTGCCAGATCGAGTCTCCGATCATGTGCGTCTGCGGGTCGCGGTAGCTCGGCCTTTTGGCAAAGTCGCTGGGGATGAGGGCCGTACCTCCGGCCGGGTCTGGGATCATGGCGAATGACTCCCGTCCGGTCAGGGGTTTCGTGTGTCCACTCCTGGGGTCGGACGGGAGCGCCCAGAATTTCTTATCGGTGTAGGACGTCGAACGGAACATGGGCACGAGACCGACGCTCATCGTGAGCGGAGCGCGATAGTATGCCACCACACCCTCGCCCATCCCGGTGGATGTCGCGACGCCGGTGGTTGGGGTGACGACCTTGGGCAAGTCGTCATCCGGAACTGGGGGCTTAGCGTTGGCAGAGGCATCGAGGATCTTCTTTCCCAGTGCCACGATGGTCGCGGCTTCTCCCTGGGCGGTTTTGGAGCCGGCACGTCGCTTGGTGCCGCCGAGCAAGGTGTTGATGGTCTTGGCCGCTAGGGCTTGCTGTTGGGCCCGGGTGCCTTTCCCGTCCACGGCCGTGTGGTAGAGTCCCGTGACCATTCTGCGAACAGTCTGCTTGTCGACATCGGGGGACGCTATGGATGCGACAAACTCGTCGAACATGTTCTGGGTCAATTTGCCACCGATCAGAAGCCTCAGAGCCAGCAACTTGGGATACGACACGGTGCCCATCATCTGGTCGAGTATTTGGTCTTTGTCGAGGTAGGCTTTGCGCGACGAATCGATGGGTGTGATGGGGTCCCCGCGTTTACCCGGGACAGTCGTCAACGACTGATCGGTGGCACCTGCCGGGGTCGTGCCCCCGGGCGCGCCCAAGAAGAGGGCGTCCTTGGGTCCGGAAAACAGGGTCTGCACGATGGTCGTCCTCGCGTTGGCGTCGTGGAACCATTCGGAGCGCTGCTTGGCGTCGGCCACCAGGGTGGCGAGTCCTCCCGTGAGACCGGCCTCGATCTTTCCCAGGATGTCGTCGGCTTCGATGCACTCTTCGACCAGTCCGTCCACGTACCCGTAGTTGGTCGGAAGCGATCCGATCGCGCGGATGCCCGG
>SDBT01012330.1_pt1 | contig 13732 bp, 12 predicted proteins | sample 2277101 | NCBI WGS metagenome assembly SDBT01 (sample SAMN10404973, study PRJNA504765) | marine sediment metagenome | isolation source: marine sediment core GS10_PC15, 103 cmbsf | place: Arctic Ocean: Southern Knipovich Ridge | collected 2010
AAAAAGTCTGGGGTTTGTTAAAATCCATTCCCCATCCCTATTAAGCCGATAATAGCGCCGATAACAGCGCACATTGCCCCAATAATCCAGAAGCGCATAGTGATCTTCGATTCTCCCCAGCCTTTTTTCTCAAAATGGTGGTGTAAGGGCGCTATGAGGAATACCTTTTTTTTGAAGAATTTTTTGGAAGTCAGTTGGATGATAACTGAAAGTGTTTCGACTATAAAAATTAAACCTACAATCAAAAGTACTGCCAGAGAATCCGTCATCATGGCAATCACCCCAAGTGTTGCCCCAAAAGCAAGTGACCCGGTATCCCCCATGTAAAAGAGGGCGGGAGGTACGTTATGCCAAAGGAAGGCAAGTAAGGAGCCGATAAGAAGTCCGCAGAAAATAGCAAGAATAAAGAGACCTTTTGCGAAAGCAATAGCTCCAAAAGCTGTAAAAGCCAGAACAAGAAGTCCGCCAGCTAATCCATCCAGTCCATCCGTAATATTGACTGCGTTCGCCGTTGAAACAATAACTAAGATAAAGAGGGGTATATACCAAAGGCCTATTTCAAAATCACCTAGGCTTGGAATATGAATGGCTGTATAGCCGAGTTTATAGTAAAACCACAGTGCCCCGACAACAGCGAACAATGTCAAAAACAGAAATTTCGGTTTGGCTTTAATTCCTTTTGTTTTACCTATCTGCCGAATGTTAAACACATCGTCCACAGCACCTAAAATACCGACTGCAATCAATGTTGCAAGAGGTAAATAAACTTGCCCTCTATCAAGTAAGGATTTGGGTATGTAGCCGATTAGCGCCAGTAAACGCGAAAGGAGCACTACTAAAACCACTCCGCCCCACATCACTACTCCGCCCATAGTCGGGGTTCCGCTTTTTTTCGCATGTAATTGGCGAAAAATCGTTGCTTCCTTTCCATCTAATCCGACTTCCCGAATCTTTTTTCCCAACTTCAACTTGTGGGCGAATTTTAAAAAGACCGGCGTTAGAAGTAACGTGGTCATAAATGCCAATGTTGACCAGCCAAAAACTGCGATGAGATTGGGAACGTGGGACATAGTTTACGAATTGATATCGAATAGATTGCGAATGGACTGAGGATAGACTCCGGATCGATTATGCAAGGTTTTCAATAGTGTGGCGGCGGTCGATGTCGTAAAAGCGCATTTGAGTTTTATCGAATCGCAATTCTGCCTTTCCTATAGGTCCGTTTCTGTGCTTTCTTACAAATACCTCTGTGATTCCCATTTCGTCTTCACTTAGGTTTTCTTCGTAATAGTCTTTACGATAAAGCATCAGGACTATATCAGCATCCTGCTCGATTGCACCGGAGTCGCGAAGATCTGAAAGTTGCGGGATTTTAGGGCTTCTAAGTTCAACCGCGCGGGATAACTGGGAAATGGCAATAACCGGTATATGAAGTTCTCTTCCAAGACTTTTTAATGATCGTGAAATTTCTGAAATTTCCTGTACGCGATTAGCCTGATAAGCCGGAACTCCTGTACTCATAAGCTGCAGATAATCAACAATAATCATATCTAACCCATGCTCCATTTGCAGTCGGCGTGCTTTTGCTTTTAATTGGGCAATGGACATGTCCACGGAATCATCTATATAAAGAGGTGCTTTATTCAGTTTATCCATAACTTCCCCCATATTCTGGAAATCCTTGTCGCTTAATTTTCCGTGTTGCAGCTTCCATGAATCTACACCGAGTATTGAGCAAAATAGTCGGTCAACTAATTGTTCTTTTGACATTTCAAGTGAGAAAATGCCGACAGTTTTCTTTTTTTCAATGCAAACTTTTTGTGCGATTGAGAGTGCCAGCGCGGTTTTACCCATACTTGGGCGCGCGGCCAGGATGATAAGATCGGAAGGCTGTAAACCGGAGAGAATTTTGTCGAGAGACGCAAATCCGGTAGGTATACCTTTTACTTTTTCGGGATCATCAGCATGATGAAGAGTGGCGAATTCTTCATAACGTTGATCCAGAATTTCTTTAACATGAATAAAACGGTCTTTTAAGAAAGTTTGTGAGATTCCGAATACTTCTTTTTCCGCTAATTCCAGTAGAGTTTCAATATTGTCATCTTCATTATAACCACAGCCTGAAATCATATTTCCGGCCTTGATCATATTTCTTAATGTTGATTTGCTTTTTACAATCTGAGCGTATTTGAAAATATGCGTTGATGTGGGGACAATTGATGTAAGTTCTGCCAGATATGCCGGCCCGCCAATTGTGTCGATCTGCTTTCGTTCCTCCAGAATATTGGCTACGGTTAAAAGATCGATAGGGTCATGCCGGTTGTACAGATCTCCAATCGCCTCATAAATGATCTTGTGCGTACCATAATAAAAGTCATCCGGATTTAAGAGATCCGCGATTTTAATTATGGAATCCTTATCAATCAAAATAGAACCAATAACTGATTGTTCTGCCTCCTTACTATGAGGCGGTACTTTGATTGAAATATTTTCTTTGGCCATTTAAAAACGAGATAACGAAATGACGACACGACGGAACAACGACTGTCTTTTTTGTATTTATTTTGGGCTTGTGAAGTTTACCGATTTTAGAGTGTGAATGCAAGCTGGGTTAAGTATAATAACTTGCATGAATTTATTTTTAATTTAAAATCCCGTCCTCCTTCATCAGGTCCTGAATCAAGTTCAGGATGTACTTCGGAGGACGGGATTTTAAGAATGTCAGATTTAGACCTTCGCTTTTTCCTTCGTTTCGCTGAGTGATTTTTCGATCTCTACTGAAATCTTATTATTTTCTTTTAGGAATTTTTTGGCATTTTCACGACCCTGACCGATTTTTGTGACTTTGTAGGTATAAAATGCGCCAGACTTGGTAATAATATTCTTTTTAACTGCTAGATCCAAAAGGTCTCCGCTTCTGCTAATACCTTCGTTAAACATAATGTCGAATTCGGCCTGTTTGAACGGTGGGGCGATTTTGTTCTTTACCACCTTAACGCGCACACGGTTGCCGGAAATTTCCCGGTCTTCCCCAGTTCCAGTATCTATTTTATCTATACGTCTGATATCTAAACGTATAGAGGAATAGAATTTTAGCGCATTCCCGCCAGTAGTAGTTTCCGGATTGCCGAACATTACTCCGATTTTCATTCGTAACTGATTAAGGAAAATAACTGAAGTGCCGGTTTTGGCTACGATGGAGGTGAGCTTCCTTAAAGCCTGGCTCATCAGGCGTGCCTGAAGACCCATAAATGAATCGCCCATCATGCCCTCAATTTCAGCTTTTGGCGTTAGAGCGGCCACTGAATCGATTACAATCACATCAACGCCTCCTGATCGCGTAAGGGTTTCAACGATTTCTAAGGCTTGCTCCCCATTGTCTGGTTGGGATATTAAAAGCTCGTCTGTATTTACCCCGATGCGCTTGGCATATTCAGGGTCAAGAGCATGCTCAGCATCAATAAAGGCCGCCGATCCCCCGGCTCTTTGCGCTTCCGCAATAATATGAAGTGCAAGAGTGGTTTTACCAGAAGATTCAGGGCCATATATTTCAGAAACACGCCCTTTTGGAATACCTCCCCCAAGAGCTTTATCTAATGAAATGGAGCCAGTAGAAATAATTTCAATCTTAACCTTAGAAGAATCACCCATCTTCATAATGGTTCCCTGCCCATAATTTTTTTCAATTTGGGATATTGCGTTTTTAATAGCGTCATCTTTTTTACTCATTGTTTTTATTATTAAATTATAAATTAAAATTACAGATTTAAGATTAAGGTTGAAGGATTAAGGTTTATTTTTGTTTTTTTGATTCCAGAGACTTATCCAGCTTATACAACATTTTAGAGCTGCTTTCATATTCATTTATGAAATAGTTTAATTTTTCATCATTCATATATCCTTTTTTGTATGCAATTCGTAAATGATGTTTCGCTTCTCTTATTTCACCTTGTGAGCGACTTATGCTCTCTAAATAGATATTTGTATGCTTGTTACCGAATCCTTCAGCTAAGTTTGCTGGTGCAGAATTAGAAGAACGACGTAATTGTGAACCCAATTCATACAATTCAAACCTTGGAAATGTCATTGTCAGATCATGAACCTCCAATGTTAGTTTAAATAATTTTTTATAAACTCTTAAATCTTCAACTACCACAACTTTAATCTTAAATCCTAAATCTTTAATCTAAGTATTGTAAACATTTGTTCACTTGTCAAATGGAATGTGAACTTTTGTTCACCAATATCTGAGAAAGCCTTTATTTAAGCCAAAAAAGTAGCTGGACAAAATAATATTATTTCGCCTAGCTACTTTTTTTATAATCCGTTTACTAGTAAACAAAACGCTTTCGAATCGCATAAAAACCAAAAGTTCCAATAATAGTCAAAATAAGAGTTAATGTCAGGCCATTACCTGTCGGCACTAATTTGCCGGCCTCTATACCGCTATATACAATGCTGAAGTTCTCAGAGTCAATCTCATCGCCATTTGCGTCAAAGGCCTGGATTGTGTAGTTGTTTTCCCCCTGCCTTAATGTTCCGAGTGCTACAGCAGCAATATAATTCCATTTAGTATTGCCGGGTTTGTATTTATTGAGTTCATAGCCATTGACAGCGATTTTGACTGTACTTGAGGGTGTGGTTCCTTCGATAAAATGGTAGCCCTTGTCAGTTTCCATGACACTTTCTTCCATAGAAGTGACTGCAAATTCAACATCTTCCCCGTCGGTTTTTACCGGGATATCAATAGGTTCCAGTTCGGCTTTATCGCCGTTATCGACCTTAGTAATCGTGGTTGTTGGACCATTGTTTTTTACTTCTTCCACAATAGTTTTACCACTTTCGTCTGTTGAAAAACGGGTTACACTTTTGCGGGTTTGGCTGCATCCAGCAATAACAATTAATCCTACAAGGATGATAAAGAAAAAAGCTAATTTTTTCATAATATATGGTTTAAATGTCTAAATAGCTTTTTGGTTTCAGTTTTTGTTTTCTAATTCTGATTCAGGAATTTTATAGTATTTGGCAATGGAGGCCATTGATCCGAAAGCGACATTTTTACCCTTGCATTCTGTACAGCTGAATTGGAATTTCTTACCTACTCGCTTTGGTTTGACCACTTTTTTGCAGTCCAGGCAGTAATAGATTATTTTGGCTGGCAGACCAGTATCATCCAGGAATTTTTTATCGATTTCAACATCGGAACGGATAATATCGACATATTTTTTCTTAGTCAGAACCGGTTCGCCGGGCGCTTGGTCTGTAGAGGCCATAGGAGAGTTATTTTAAATGTATAAATTTTAAAAGCAAGCTCTTTTTTGGATTAAGGATTTAAGTTAGCAACTTTAATCCTGATTAAAGATCGTCGTAAAAGCTCATTGTTTCAGTTTCTGCCTCTTTCTTCTCAGGATCTTTTTCAACTTGTTTGATACTGTCGATGTCTACCTTTATATTACTTTTGGTCTGAGCTCCTGCTTCACGAATAAGGTAATCACCTTGGTCCATGTCAGCCGATAGGGGAGGAGTTTCTGGTTCGACTTCCTGAGGTTCGTCTGCTGGGCGAGGATCGGTATCCTCGCCTTCAGCATCACCTTGAGGCTCCGCCGTTTCTGGCTCATCAACAGGCATTTCCTCAGGTACTTCATCCTCAGACGCAACATGTTGCGTCTCTACGGCATCACCTTCGGGTTCTGCCGTATTGGGTTGCTCGGTAGGCATTTCTTCGGGTGTTTCCTCTTCCTGCGGTTCGTCTGTTGGGCGAGGATTCGTATCTTCGCCTTCAGTTTCTAATGGTACTTCTTCCATTTGTTCCACGACTTCTTCTTCATTTTCAGCTACGATTTCTGCTTCCGGGGCCTTCTCGTAAAAAAAGCTTTTTTGTTCAGTTTGGACCGGCTCAACTGCCACTTCCTCTTTTTTCGGCAGATAGTCCTGTTCCTTATATTCCGGTTCTTCAGTGGTTGTCTCCACTGTTTCATCGACTTCTGTTTTTACTTCTTCGGGATGTTCAAAAAAGGCTTCAGTCTCCTTTTTCTGATTTTTCTGAGTTTCTGCAAAGGCGGAAAATGCGCCTACAAATGCTCCAATAAGCGCAGCATACAGGCCGAAGCGCAATTCTGCATTCGTGTATTCGAATGAGCGTTTGGTATAAACAGCGATTGTGAGAAGGAGAAGAAAAGCACTTTCACCCATTAAAAACAAAACAACCTGTTCCTTTTTGAATCCAAAGTTTGGCATTCTTAAGCCAAGATGTTCAGCCATTAAAAAGGTTACTGCCATAGCAGTTAGAAGAAAGACCACGAATCCAATAACCCCCAAATCACCGGCAAAACCAGAGACAGTAGTGCCTTTTTCAGCTGAGCTGAAAACAATGGAAAACCATGGCAGAAAACTGCTTATAAGCACAATAATAGCTCCGACGCCAGCCAGCTTTTCTTCGGGGCTCAGGCGGAGAAGCATGTGTTTGATACGTCTGAAATTCATGATGATTTAGATAAATTTTATTTGATTAAAGATTAGCATATTCATAGGAATGAAACAATTCATCCTTCGCAGTAGCAAGCTACGGAGAATGGATGACACGCTGTCTTATTTCATCTCTATTCAGGCAAGGAGATAACTATATTACTTATGACCTTTTAAAAGCAACCTTTAATCATCCGTATTTAACTAGTATAATGCGTTTACTATGCGTATTGCCTTTGACATCAGAGGTCTGGACGGAACCCATGGAGGAAAGGGGATTTGGACTGCGAATTTACTCAAAAGCATTCTGAATAACGACCGCGAGAATGAATTTTACCTCTATACCAATAAAGACTGGGAGAATGAATACAGCTTTTTGCCCAATGTCCATGTTGTGCGGGTTCGCGGCAGAGGATTTTTATACCATTGGCGTCTTTATGATGCGATGCTGAAGGATAAAATCGATGTTTTTATTGCCACAGAAAGCTATATTGTTCCTTTTCTGCACAATCCTGAAAAGCTGAAAGTGGCTTTAATTGTCCACGATCTTGTTGCCTTTAAATCTCCGGCCAAACACCAGCGCCGTGCCACATGGATCGAGCGGTTTACTTTGAAAAAAGCAGTTAAAAAAAGTAAATGGATTTTTACAGTATCGCAGTACACCAAAAAAGACCTTCTCCAAATGTATCCAAAGCTACATCTGGAAAGTAAGACCAAAGTGGTTTATGCGGGAATCCGTGAGATTTTTTCAAGAAAAATGGATGCCAATAAAATCATCAGTATGCAAATGCGGTATAACCTTGAACCTGACTACATCATGATGGCTGGCACTTTGGAACCGCGCAAAAACATCCTCGGTGCACTTCAGGCTTATAGCCTGCTTTCACCTAAAAACCAACAGATTTACCGTTTTGTGATAGTTGGCAAAAAGGGTTGGTATTACAAACAGATTTTCCAGAAAGTTAAAAATCTGAATCTGATGATGCGGGTTAAATTTTTAGAATATATTCCGGATGATGATCTGGTCACCTTGATGCAAGGAGCTAAATTATTTCTATTCCCGTCTTTTTATGAAGGATTTGGTTTGCCAATACTCGAGGCAATGCAATGCGGTGTGCCGGTTCTGGCTTCGCGTGTTACTTCTATCCCGGAACTTGGAGTAGATGCCATCCATTATGCAGATCCGACCGATGCGGTTGATATGGCTGATGGCATAACACAGTTACTAGAAAACGAGGAATACAGAAGCCAGCTTCGTAATAAAGGTTATGATCAGGTGAAGAATTTTAGCTGGGGCAAAACAGCCGCGCATATACTTAATATGATTGTGCGAGGATGAATTTGCGATTTGTGATTTGTGATTTTAAGTTATACTAATTGAGGAGCATCCCTGTACTGTTTAAATAGCCTATCGCTACTTACTATGAATAAGATCGGCATTACAGCAAAGCGGACCAAAGTTGAGCGCTACGCTAAAGTGTTTAAGCGTGTGTATGATTATTTAAAGAAAACAGATAAAGAGGTTTATATTGAAAAACATGTAGCTCAGTTAATCGGCCTTAAAAAGTACAAAGAATTCCATCGTGGAAAGACTGAAGTGGATTTACTTTTGGTTATGGGTGGAGATGGCACGATTCTTTCGGTGGTTCGAAGTATGCAGAAATTCAATACTAAGATATTCGGCATCAATATTGGGCGACTGGGTTTTCTTTCCGAAATTCCGCCAGTTCAGATAAGCAGGACACTTGCTAAAGTTTTCAGAGGGGAATATACCATCGATAACCGCCTTATGCTGCATGTTGAAATTGTGCGGAATAAAAAAGTGGTCAAAACTTTCCATGCCTTAAATGAAGCGGTGATTTCTCAGGGGTTTTTGGCCAGGCTTATTAAATTGCGGACTCGCGTAAATAACCGAAAGCTTACAACTTATCATGCGGATGGGTTGATTATTTCAACACCAACCGGCTCAACTGCTTATAGCTTATCTGCCGGCGGCCCTATTCTTTATCCTACAATCGAAGCCTTTATTTTAACCCCTATCGCGCCGCACAGTTTTACTCAAAAACCCATTGTGATTCCGGCGGAGAAAAAGATAGATATTATTGTGGGGAGCAAACAAAGGCGCATCAATCTTTCTATCGATGGACAGGAAAGTATGGCTTTGCAGGCTGATGATGAAGTCCGGATACGCCGTGACGGCACTGCACATTTTGTACGCCTGCCAACCGAAAGTTTTTTTTCTACGCTCAGAGAGAAACTCGACTGGGGGAAAAAGCTAGAAAAATGATTATCATTTTTCTAGCATAGCTTAAGAATAGACTAAGAATTGCTTAAGATCAGAAGGCAATGCTTAGGCCATTCTTTAACAATTCTTAATCAATTAGCTTCAATATGAAAAATGCCTTTGTTATACTTATGCTCAGTTGTAACTATTTATAATTATGGATATAGATCAATTATTATCACGGGGGGTTCAGGATGTTGTTCCGAAAAAGGGACTTATGGAAAAATTGCATAATGGCGACAAGCTTAAAGTTTATTTAGGAATTGACCCTACATCTACCACCATCAGCCTGGGTAATGCTGTTCCACTGCGGAAGCTTCGTGATTTTCAGAACGCCGGCCATGAAGTGATCTTTCTGGTTGGCAGTTTTACGGCGCTTATCGGTGATACATCCGACAAGGACGCTATGCGAAAGCCGCTGACTGCGGAAGAGATTGAAACTAATTTTCATACATATAAAGAACAGGCCAGTAAGATATTGGATTTTAGCAAAGCAAAGATCGTATATAACGGCGACTGGTTAAGTAAGCTTAATTTTCAGAATATCGTAGAACTGGCTCAGCAGTTTACCGTTCAGCAGATGATTGAGCGCGATATGTATCAAAAGCGCATTGAAGGAGGTAAACCAATCGGCCTGCATGAATTCCTGTATCCATTAATGCAAGGTTACGACAGCGTACATATGGAAGTGGATCTGGAGATCGGCGGTAATGATCAGTTATTTAATATGCTCGCAGGCAGAACTCTCTTAAGAGCATATAAGGACAAGGAAAAATTTGTATTAACTACTCCTCTTATTGAAGGTTTGGACGGAAGAAAAATGAGTAAATCTTATGGAAATACTATCGATATTATGGATCCGGCTAATGATATGTATGGGAAGGTGATGTCGATGGCGGATGAGCTTATTATCAAATACTTTTTACTGTGCACCGATGTACCGCTTAAGGAAATTGATGAAGTGGATAAATCAATCAAAGCAGGGGATAACCCACGTGATGCCAAGATGAAACTGGCCCGTGAGATTGTTGCACTTTATCACAGCAAGGAAGCAGGGGATTTGGCCGAGCAGGAATTTATCAATATCTTCAAAAAAGGCGGAGTACCCGATGACATGCCGACCTTTGAGCTGAGTGGTGACCGTAACATCATTGATCTTCTGGAATTATGTAAACTGATCGAATCCCGTTCCGATGCCAAACGTGTTATTCAGCAGGGCGGGGTGAAAGTGAACGATAAAAAAGTTGATGATCCAAATGCCACCATTCACCTTGAAAAAGATATGGTGATTCAGGTGGGGAAGAGGAAGTTTGCGAAGATTATTTAGTCGGTTCAAATTCAATCTCCATCAACCGTGAGCTGAATCTTTTTGCGAATTCAGTATTAGTTTTTGGGAAATTCGAACGTTCACGCTGTTCGTAATTAAAGTCATGATGATAAGGCTTTAACCACACCTCATGCAGTTCATGGATACGGTGAATCAGTAAAGCCATCAGTTTTTCATTTTTTAGGATTTGCGGGTGAAATTTAATGCGATAAATACCGCTGGAAACCGCGATTCGTAAGTCCATTTGTTCAACCAGTTTGGGATTGCGGTCCTTTACTAATTCCAGGACGTGTAAAAATCCTTTTAAGCCTTGCTCATTGACCATTTGCGATTTATCCAGCTTGCCATCTCGGTCAACAGGATGCTGTTTATAAAGAGTGACCTGACCGATCTTGTTTTTCGGAATTACTTCGTCCAAAACACCCATGTCAAAGCTTGTTTTTTCCCGCGTTTCATCTTCACCGCATTCATGGAATCGTTCCTCACCATTGTAATTGCGTACATAAAGCCATATATCTCCAACACCTTCTTGATTAGCAAGATTGATCAGATCGACTTCGCCAACTTGTCGTGATTTTGCTATGACTTCATGTTTACTATTTGTATTGACGCTTAAAGGTTTTGTTTCAGGTTTGGCCACTGTGACGATCAATCCGCCCTCCTGATATGCTCTGACTTCTTCTACATTTTCCGCACATCTTTTATCGGTCATTGAAGCAAAAGCTTCGTGGGCGGATTTTTCTCTTGTTTCAATACTCATAAATTCAGGGATTACCATGGTTATATGGAATAACACAGGATCGTTATCAGTCTCTTTTTCAACGGTGATTGTCATGTCTGGATCGAATTCATAACCGGAATCCGCAAGGGTCCGTGCTAACCATTTTTTATAAATCGGTTTCCGCAGCTCCTTGGGCATTTTGAATTTCTTCAATTTTTTGAGCATTTCCTTGTATTTTTCAAGCCCTTCCGGTGTCATGTCATTGGTTTCGACTTGCTCAAGCGCATCTTGAAACGCCAAATTTCCGCCCATACCTTCACCTTTTCCATATCGTTTTCCGTTTATTGTCAGATTAACTGTAAAAAGGAGACCATCTTCTGCTTTATTGAGCCTGGAATCGATTTCAACTTCAACATCTGTGCCTTTTGGAAATTCTTTGTCCAAAAACATCCGTGCTAGCCATTCGCGAGCTAGGGTAGGAGTGATGTCTTTGGGGATTTTAATACGCCGAGTTTCTTTAAGTCGCTTTTTGCATTCCTCAGAACGTTTGTCATCCAGCTCATTCGGCTCAATAGTTTGGAGGGCAGATTCAAAAGCCTCTTTAAGATTTTTACCTTTTCCTATTCCTTGTGGTCTGCCGTTTAAAGTAAAAACGAAAAGATGTTTATCGCCTTGTTTCATCTTTTGTATAATAATCTGAGTACCGGCAGGATACCCTTTTTTAAGAAATGTCTGAGCAAGTAAATGACGATTAATTGGCGTATCTAATTCAGATTTTCTTAACGGATTGTTTCGTCCTTTCAAAAGTTTTAAGTAATCCTCAACACTTTTTTCCTCTCTTTGTAAAAGTTGTGCTTCTTCAACCTCCCCCTCAATCACTTCAGGACTCTTTTTGGGTTTTCCATCCATTCTATCTATTTCATCTTGTAATTGCTCACGAATTTTATCCAAATCCACTTCTTCTTCATCTTCTATTTCTACTTCCTTCTCCGGTTTAATGGGCTCAGGAATGCCTTCGTCACTTCTAAGTATAGTTACCCACCTTTCACTACCGTCTTTCATTTGTTCTGTCTGAAAAGTGTAGTTAAAAGTTAGCTTTAATTTGCTCGCCAATTTGTTTGCCATACCTTCTAGCTGTGCAGACATTTTTTCAACTTCTTCAGCAGTTTTACTTACTCCATGCAGAACAATTGAATCATCATCTTGTATTCCGAATTTTTCTACATCAGCCATTTTTTTTGCAAATTGTTCCGCATCCATCCAAAATTCTTTTTCTATTTCTTCCTTCTCTTTCCCTCTTGCTAATGCCGCTTCTGCAAATTCCCCCCTCACTACAGCAATCCATTTTCCATCAGGTAATTGAGATGTGGAAAATTTGGTATCGAAAGATATATCATCTCCCTTTTTAGCTTTCAGTCGTATACGGATGAATTTTTTAGCCTTCTTTTCCGCTGACCTTTTTTTCTTACTTGTGCTGACTTTGATATAAGAACCATCATCCTGATTACCTTCTTTTTCAGCATCGAATTCAGATAAAAGTTGTTCTTCCAGGTCTACTTCTGCAAGTTTTCCTTTTACACAAACCATCCATTTACCACCTGCTAATGGTGATGGGGAAAATTTGGTATCGAAAGATATATCATCTTCCTTTTCAGCCTTTAGCCGTATACGTATGAACTTTTTAGCTTTCTTTATTGCTGAACTCTTTTTCTTACTTGTGCTGACTTTGATATATGACCCATCAGGCTGTTTGCCTTCTTCTGCAGTACCGAACTGTCTTAGCAGACTTGCTTCAGGATCGTTTTCATCAGCTGACATTGAGTCAGGACGGTTTCCCTGCGCAGTTGCGCAGCTTTCCATAAGCATCCCTCCGCCAACTAATGTTGCCAAAAGAGCCATGCGGCGGCCCCATGCTTGTAGACAAGATGGTGAGCTTACTACTTTTTCCTCCGATGGTTTGTTGTGTTCGCAATTATTCATGATTATTAGAAGAAGTGTATTTTTATCTGCGCATTGATCTATCTAATTCACGGAAACTTTCATCCATTTTTTCAGATATACTCAAAAGTCTTGCTTTACTGTCAGCCATGCTTATTGACATTTCTGCCGCGGTAGAAGCTACTCCATCTATTGTGCCTATTATTGTAAAGATGCCTCTCTTTATTTTCCCATCCTGAAGATTTTTGACTTCCTCCTTAATGCGCGCTATTCGTTTTTGCACCTCAGCCTCAAATACTGGAAATTCTTTCCTGCTACCATACTTTTTTTTATATTCTTGAAATTTTTTCATTAAATGATGAATTACCCTTTGATTATATTTAATCCATAGTTTCCTGGTTTCAGGGGTCATTTCCGGGGGAAGTTTCTTGCCCTTCACTACAACCATCCATTTACCACCTGCTAATGGTGATGGGGAAATCTTGGTATCGAAAGATATGTCATCTTCTTTTTCAGTCCTTAGTCGTATACGTATGAACTTTTTAGCTTTCTTTATTGCTGAACTCTTTTTCTTACTTGTACTTATCTTAATATAAGACCCATCCGGCTGTTTACCTTCTTCTGCAGTACCGAACTGTCTTAGCAGACTTGCTTCAGGATTGTTTTCATCAGCTGACATTGAGTCAGGACGGGTTCCCGGCGCAGTTGCGCATCCTTCCATAATCATCCCTCCGCTGATCAAAGTTGCCAAAAGGGCCATGCGGTGACCCCATGCTTGTAAATGAGACGGTGTCTTAGGTCGCCTTTTTTCACATTGATACTGATTTTGTTCGCAATTATTCATTAGAAAAAGAGGTTAAAAGTAAAGTTCCGTATATCGCGTTTGCCTTTTGGTTTTTTAGGTAAAGGCCAGTTTTTAACATTGCCAATGACACAGCGTTCGATTTTCTTCTCCGATGGTTTATTGTGTTCGGAATTATTCATGATTATCTTACAG
>SDBT01012331.1_pt1 | contig 13732 bp, 16 predicted proteins | sample 2277101 | NCBI WGS metagenome assembly SDBT01 (sample SAMN10404973, study PRJNA504765) | marine sediment metagenome | isolation source: marine sediment core GS10_PC15, 103 cmbsf | place: Arctic Ocean: Southern Knipovich Ridge | collected 2010
GTTCATCAAGTGGCAGTTCAAATATTACTCTTTTAAATCGAAGAAATGCCCTTCTTACACTTGGAACAAATGGTACTACACAGATGACTATTTTAGGAAACGGAAATGTCGGCATCGGCATAAGCACACCTGCATATACACTTGAAGTTGACGGCACTCTGCAAGCTGATGATTATTATTCTGGTGACGGCACGGTAGGTATTTCTACAACAGAGGCAAGTGTAGATACTTTTGATATAGTGATAAAAGACGGGTTAATAACTTCGTTCACAAAAAATAGTTAGGAGGAATATGAAAGATATATCTAAAATGTCAGAAGTAGAACTCAAAGCTCGTGTATATGATTTATCTGTATTGATAAGCACATATCAGCAGGAAATAGGTCTTATCGGACAGGAATTGGCTAAAGAAAGGAAACCCGATGTCGGAAGACCACGAAAAGATACATAACCTTGAGTTACAAATAACTGAGATAAGTGCTGATGTGAAACATATCAAAGAACGTATAGATAACGGTATGAGTAGAACTATAGATAAGATATGGAATCTAATTAACGCTGATATTATGCCTGCTGTTAAAGACAGTCAGTTCTGGGTAAACAAAATCAAGGTAGGTATATTCTGGTTAACGGTAGTAGCGTTAGGTGGCGGAATGGTAAAAATCTTTCTCACTTGGTTTCACAAATAAGGAGGATAAAATCATGCCGTTTAAATCAGAAGTAGAAGGTAGGTTCTTGGGTGATGATAAATGGCAACTTACTAAAGTATTAATATATGAAACCTTATCTGGTAATCTAATAATAGTTCCTCAAGGTTTTATTTCTGACGGTGCGAGTATACCTCGTTTCTTTTGGAGATTGATAGGCTCGCCGTGGAGTGGAAAATATGGACGAGCCGCTGTGGTGCACGATTTTATGTGTTTTTCCAAAGAATTTACTCGCAAACAAGCTGATATTGTATTTTACGAAAGCATGAAGGAATTAGGTGTCCCTTATTGGAAAAGGAAGATTATGTATTTTGCCGTTCGATTTGGAGGAAAATTTCAGCATTAATCCCCTTAATATGGTTTCTCTATGATGCTTCATATGTTTTTTTCTTGTTGTAAGTTTAAGATTTTCAGGGCGATTATCGTCTTTAATCCTATTAATATGATGAACAATATCTTCGGGTGTAAGGTAGCGACCTATATGTTTTTCCATAATATAACGATGTTCAAGAATATATGTTTTCTTTATAGCAGATGGATGTGTAGGCATATAAATACGAACATATCCATCTTTAAATATTGTCTTTCCACCTCTCCAATTAAAAGCTTTATTTCCTGTTGGGTTATTTCTTCCGAATTTTTGTTTGCAGAAGCTAGAACAAAATTTACTTGTCTCAATTCTAGATGCAATTACATAGAATTGTTTTTTACAAAAATTACAAGTTTTATATATTCCAGATTTAATAAATTTTCCGTTCAATCTCTTTCTTTCCATACTAACTATAGTAACATAAATATATATTTAATGCAAGGTATTTCTGGAAGCTATGGGCGTAGTTAAATGAAGATATTTCTTGAAGCTATGGAAGAATTGGGTGTTTCGTGGTGGCGTAGAGGATTAATGTATTGGGCTGTAAGAGTTGCAGGCATTTTTAGCCGATAAAAATTAGGAGTAACTATGAAAAACTTTGTTGATTTACAAACTGCTGTTGCTCGTGGTGCGACACGAGATGAAGCTGGAACTACGTATACGGCTGCAATAAAGTCCGTCATTATCCGTGCTTTAAAACGTATATCTAAAGAAGCCAAATGGCGGTCTATGCGACGTAAAACGTTTTTCGCTACTAAAACTGCATATACAGAAGGCACAGGTGCAGGTGCGTTTACTAAAGACGCTATTACTATTACCGTTACAGGTGCAACTTTCCTTACAGACAGTATAGAAATCGGGCGTAGAATAACGTTATCAGGCTCAAATAAGAAGTTCATCATACGCAAGATAACGGGTGAAACTGCTATTACACTTGACCAAGTATATGACGGCACGACCACGACTACAGGCACGTATTCTATATTAGGGCAGGAAGAATATAACCTACCGATACAGAGTTCACATCGTATGTTTTTATGGCACGAAGAATACGGGTATCCTTTCACAATGAGGTTTACACTTGACCAAGATTTTTATAGTTCTGGTGTAAATAATACTCAAACTAATATACCTACACACTATCGTATGTGGGGTGAGAATATGGTTAAAGAACAGTTACGTGATACCTCAAATTTAACTGTATCATCTACTGCGATAGGTGATGTATCTAAAAACATAACTGTATTTGGCACGGTAAGTGGGTATCCAGGATTTGAAACGCTTACTACACATTGGTCAGACGCTACAAGCGGTGTAGCAGGTTCTATATCATTTGAGTCTGTAGAACGGTTAGTTAAAAACGATACTTCTTCAGGGCGTATGGATATAACGGCTAATTCAGGTAATACTACAGTAGCAGTAATACCAAGTGGCGATATTACAGACGGTATTTTATACAAAAAGATACAGATTTATCCACTACCAACAACTGCGTTTAATATCAATATCTATTATTATAAAGACCCCTATAACCTAGTTCACGATTCCGATGTTCATGATTTAGGCGGTGATTTTGACCAAGCTATAATATTCTTGGCAACATCATTACTCTATTACGAAGATAACGAATCCGATAAAGGCGATAAGTTTATTGCTTTATATAAAGACGAGTTGCGTAACCTGCGTAAAACCAATATAGATAAACCTGACTGGTATCCCCGATTGTTACGTGCAAGAGAGAACAGTATCTTTGGTGGTCGTGTGCAACGTTATCTTTCGTATAATCAGGTTGGTGGAGATTACGGTCCGAGGGGATGGTAAACGATGGGTAAACGTATATCAGTAGGATACAAGAAATTCGGTGGTGGTCTGAATACAACTTCAGGTCCGTTAGGGTTACAGGATAACGAATCTCCTGACCTGCAGAACGTAGATTTTGATAAATCTGGGTCGGTGATACAACGTAAAGGATACAGGACACTAAATACTTCGGCTATAGCTGCCAACAAGAAAGTTACAGGGATATACTGGTTTGAGAAACAAGACGGTGGTGAAACGTCCGTTGCGGTATGTAACAGTTCGTTTTTTGCTATGAACGCATTAAACGGAACGTGGAACGATAAGACAGGTGGGTTAACAATATCCATTACAAACCAAATAGATTGGGAAACTTTCCTTGATACTACATTAGCTACAGATAACGTTAATGTGCCGTTTAAATGGACAGGCACAGGCGATGCGGCTGTAATGACCGTGCCAACAGGGTTATCACGTGCAAAATTCGTTAAAGAGTTTCAGAACTATAGTATCTTCGCTAACGTAGCTATATCAGGGGTAGAGTATAACTCACGGTTTTATCATTCTACTATCAAAACTATAGATAGCTGGAGTTTACTTGATTTCTATGATGTGGGTAAAGAAGACGGGCAGGATATAGCGGGTATACACGTTTTAGGTGATAAGTTGGTAGTGTTCAAAGACAGGTCAATCTACAACGTATTCTTCACAGGGTCTAATGCGGCACCATTCAGTGTAGTTAAATCTAATTCTTCAGTAGGGTGTGTATCACATTGGAGTATACAGGAAGTAGATAATGGGCTGGTATTCTTGGCACGAGACGGGTTATATTTCTATGACGGTAACAACAGTTTCAAGATTAGTGATAGGATAACCTCAACTTTAATAACGTATCCTGCAACATATTTAACTAATGCAGTCTCTATGGTATTACGCACAAAGAACCAGTATATGTTAGGGTTGACAGGTTCAGGCACAACGAACAACAAAGTATTGGTATGGGATTATTTCAATAATTCGTTCAGTATCTACACAGGTATGAACGCCGCCAGTATGGGTATTTTCTTCGTATCAGGCACTGATGAACGACCTTATTTTGGTGATTATAAAGGGTTCGTATACAGAGGTAATATCGGCGATGACGATTATCCTGAGAATACAAAGACTTCTATTAACGCATATTACTATACAAACTGGAAATCTTATGATGAGTTGATGGGTAAGAAAGGTGTAGGTAAAGTAGTTGTATATTATGCAACTGTAACAGGCACAATGTCGTTCTCATATTCATATGATTTAACTGCGAGTGATACCTATACATCAACATTTGATATGTCTACAGGTAATATGAGACGTAGAGATTTAACAGGTCGTGGTCGTGTAGTAAGGTTCAAATTCGCTAACGCAACAGCAACCGAATCGTTCCGTATAGACGGATTAGGCACAATGCCGTTCTTGGAAACTACAGAATGATAATATCAAAACGCACAAACTATATAGGGTTAGACAACGATTATAAAACCGTTGAAGATTATCTACTTGATATAGACGCTGACCTTGCCACATTATTTTTGTTTTCACGTGGAAACATTGGTGGCACTAACCTTGATACAGGTATTATAGAGAACGAAAATATAGCTGATGGCACAATAATCGCTAGTGAGAAAGTAAAATCGTTAACTATAGAAGCTGGGCAGATAGCGGCGGCATCTATCACAACAAGTAAATTAGGTGCAGGTGCCGTAACGACTACCAAGATTACCGCAGGTGCTGTAACAGCAGGTGAGATAGCTACTAACGTTATTAACGCAACACATATGGCATCGAACTCTATTAACACAGATTCGTTGCAAGCTGATGCAGTCACCGCAAGTAAAATATCGGCAGATGCAGTCAACACAACTAACCTTGCTGCAGGTGCAGTAACGGCAAGTAAAATTAACGTAACAGAACTCTCGGCAGTAAGTGCAAATCTCGGCAGTATAGTATCAGGCACTATTACAGCGGCTACGTTACAAACGGCATCAAGCGGCACGAGAGTAACTATAGATACTGATGGGTTACGAGGACACAATACAAGTTTTGGGCAAGTATTCAATCTACCTACAGACGGTTCCGCCCCTACGTTTGCAAGTGGACAGATACAGAACGCCACTATTATAGACACTACGATTATATCAAACGATTTTAAGACCAGTGGTGAATTACCACATATAGCTATAAATGATAGCGGGTTAAGTTTAGAAGAAAGTATTGCAGCAGGTAAATACGGGTCAGGTGTGAAATATGGTGCTGGGTCAATTTACGGCACTGGTATAGCTTTTTATGTCGGCAATACTGATAGACCTGTAGTGAGTGTAGAAAAAGAAAGAACATTATCAGATATACGGTATTTCAATAGGTCAGCACATTCTTCTGGTGCAAGTGTTATCGGCGATACTGAAGTAAAAAGTGGTAATCTATATTTATGCACAGGTGCAGGCACGCCCGGCACATTTACACAGTTATTAAAGACAGGTGACGTTACTGCAGGTGCGACTATAGAATTAGATAATCTTGGGACAGTAGCTGTAAGTGAATCTCTTATATCAGATGCAGACAATACAGACGATTTAGGTAGTGCCGCCAAAGAATGGAAAGATTTATATATAGACGGCACTGCAAATATAGACAGTTTAGTTGCTGATACCGCCGATATAAACGCTGGCACTGTAGATGCTACTATTGGTGGAACTACACCAGCGGTAGGAACATTTACTACTTTATCTGTAACAGAGGGTAAGATAACATTTCCTGCAACTCAATCTGCAAGTGCTGATGCTCATACACTTGACGATTATGAAGAAGGTACTTGGACAATGGGTGTTTCTTTTGGCGGAGGAACTACTGGTATAACATATGCAAATAATACAGGGTCATATTTAAAAGTAGGCGGGTTAGTTACCGTAACTGGTTATTTAGGAATTTCAAATAAAGGTTCTTCATCTGGTGCTGCACAAATAACAGGATTACCATTTACATCTTTGAATAATCTCAGTTTTTTAAGCGCTATATCTGTCAATACTTTTAAGATAAGTTTTGCGGATGCTCTTATGGGACACGTTGTGGAGAATCAAACATATATTGGGTTATATGAATCTACAAATGCAGGTGTGCAAACGACAATAGATAATACAAATTTTAGTAATGATACTTGGATAATAGTAATGGCAAGTTATATGGCTGCATAAAAGGAGAAACCAATGACAGTAACTAAACAAATTGTAGTAGACAATATAAGTATACAAGAAGATGGGCAGATAAATGTGCGTAGGGCGACAAAGTATATTGAAGATGGCAAAGAACTTACAAGAACATTTCATCACCACGTTTTGGCACCCGCAGATAGTTTAACTAAAGAAGACCCTAAAGTTTCTGTAATAGCTAATGTTGTATGGACACCTGAAGTTGTGTCTGCATTTGAAGCGGCGAAAGCAGCAAAGGAGATAATATGAAAGTAGGCGATATAAGACATTTCAATCATCCGCAAAAAGGTAAATGGATACTTAAAGAGATTATCTCCAGCCCGAAAATGGATTTAGATTGGGATTGGGAAATATGCGAATGCCCGCATTGCAAAAAAGTTGTCACGAAAAAACAAACTTATACATTAGAGAAACTGTTTATATGGGAGAACGAAGCAGGCAAGATACTAACTACTTGTGAAACTACACCTGTCACTAAAGACGGTAAAGGGTTAACTATGCGAGTGCCTGATAAAGAGTTCTATGCAGATAAAGATATGAGTTTAAAAATACGCAAGAAATCTAAATATTTAAAGGAGAAGTTATGAGCACAAGTTTCCCAGCGGGTCTTGACGGTTTTCCTGCGTTGATTGATAATACCGATAATATCGTGGCAGCACATCCTAATGACCGTGGTGATGCTATAGAAGCTATACAGACAAAACTCGGTGTAGATTCGTCTGCTATAACGACGTCACACGATTATAAGTTCACACATCTACCAGCACAAGTGCAGAATTGGGATGCAGGTGCGTTTTCTATAAGGGGGCTGACATTAATATCTGACGTTGCTAACGGCACCGCCCCACTAACTATTACTTCTGCGTCTACGGTATCCAACCTCAACGCTGATTTATTAGATAGTCAAGAAGGCACACATTATGTAGATATAGCTAACCATCTTATAGCAAGTCAAGCACAAGGCGATATACTCTATCGTGGTGCAAGTGCGTGGTCAAGATTAGGCACAGGCACAGCAGGTCAGTTATTACAGGCAGGTGGGGCGGCAGCGAATCCATCGTGGACTACACGTAACGGTGTTGTTCAAGTAGTGAACACACAATCTGGCACATATATAGATTGTAATACGCTTATGCCATATGATGATACTATACCACAGATTACAGAAGGCGATGAAGTAATGACACGAGCCATAACGCCTACAAGTGCATCAAATAAACTTAAAATAGATATTGTTGTATGTGGTACTTCTCTGGATAGACTGATAGTAGGATTATTTCAGGACACTACAGCAGGTGCATTAGCCGCTATATGCACAAATGATAGCAATGAAGGTGAAACTATATCTTTCACTCATTATATGACCGCAGGTACAGCAAGTCCAACTACGTTTAGAGTACGTGCAGGTGCAAATGAAGGTGATTTTGATTTTAATGGCAAGAATGATGGCACTCGTTTGTTTGGTGGTGTATGTGCATCAAGTATAACTATAACCGAAATAGCCGTATGATAAATACAGGATACGAAAATTGGGCAATAGACCAGTTAGTAAACATTTACATTAACTTGGGGGTATATTATGGAGAAAAACTATCGGAAAAAGAAGCGAGACGATACTACAAAAAGATGTTGGACAAAGAAAGGATATTCTACTGTGCCGATACAGAGCATATGGTCGGCTACATTGAGTTCTGGAAACTCGACTTTGAACAGTTCGGCAGGCTTATTTGCCGTCAACCCTTCAACGCATTTAAAGAAAACATAGATACAGGTGAGATAGCTTATGTAGCAGATTTATGGATAGCCCCTGAATACAGACAAGGACGTGTAGCGACACTACTTAAACAAGCGTTCTTTGATGGTTGTTATTACGACTGTAACTATTTCGCAGGCAGGTCAAAACGTAAACGTATAACTTTAGTAAAGGTGTTTAATAAACAGAAGTTCTATACCAAAGGAGTGAAAAATGGGCGAAGAAAAACAGACAACTCAACAGACACAAACACAGCAAGCAACAGCAACACCCGAAGAAACAAGACTTAATCAACTGTTGCTTGAACGTAGTGAAGCTACTCAAGGACAACAGATAGGTGTCCAGCAACAAGGGTTAGGGTTAATACAACAGTTGCTTGGCGGTCAAGATTTGCCTGGATACCTACAAAAACTACCTGGTGGTCTAGATGAGGGCACTATAACTGATATAGCCCAGAAATCTGTACAAGATATACTACCCAGTTTTCAAGCTGGTGGTATATTAGATTCAGGTGCTGCTGCAAGATTAGCTACAGGTGCTGCGAGTGATGTAAGGCGTGGTGCTGCAGAGTATAATATCGGCAACCTACTCAACTTACTTAACCTTGCAGTAGGCGGTCAGGCACAGATACAACAACCGTTATTGGGGCAACAACAGTTATTAGGTCAGCAACTTGCAGGGTTAAGACCTGTGACAGGCACCTCTACAGGTATTACTACAGGTGCGAATCCGTTTATGCGTAGTTTTCAGCAGGCATCAGGACAGACATTAGGCACAGGGTTTGGTATCGGAAATATCTTTGGGACAGAAGCAGTTGGTAACATAATATTTTAATGGAGGAATATAATGCCTACGACACAACAAGATACTAATAAAAATGACGCTAAAGACGTTCTAAAAAAATTGCTTGAGAATAATCCTAACCTTAAAGGTGCCTATAACCAAGCTGTAAAGAGAGGGGGAGAGGAATTCACACAAGCCGCAGATGCTGAAGGTAGTCAATCTGCAACTCAACAATTATTGAAACAGTTAACTACGTTAGCTAAAGCTCCCGTAGGGACAGGTAGTCAAAAAGGTTTTCTATCTTCACTAATATCAGGTGAAGGAATAGAACGTCGTGAACGTACAGAACCATTAGGATTTAAAGGTGCAATGGATTTACTTAAACTACAACAACAAGTTGCTGGAGCAACTCCAGAAGCACGTTCTGCAAAAGCAGCTGCTACGGCAACAGGTACGGATGTAGCTAAACGTGATATTAAAATACAGAATTTGCGTAATGATTTAGATACATATTTTGAAGTAGCTAAATTGATACCAACAGGACAAGGTATTAAAAGGTTTTCGGTAGGTCTTACTAATATGTATAAGGCTCTTGAACAAGGAGACCCACGTGGAGTTGCTGCAGCTCAACTTAACGCACTTAACAAACGATTAAGAGTTAGTCTTGTACGTGCTGCAGGTGATGTAGGTAACTTAAATATAGTAGAGCAAGAAGCAGCTGAGAAACTATTATTTAAGTTTAACGATTCTACAGAATTGCGTAGATTAAAAAGTGCTACATTACGTGATTTAACAAGAAGCATTAAACAAGGCAATAGCACTCTTGTAAAGAATATTATTGGTGAATGGGTTTCTAACCCTGAATTTATAGAACAAAATAGCGAACTATCAAAACGTATTGAAAAACAAAATAAATCTTCTATATCGTTAGAACGATTAGGATTGGACCCAAACAAATTTGAAATAATAAGTGAGGAATAATGGCAACTTTTAAAGTTCGTGATAAACAGACAGGCAAAGTTTTTACTGTACGTGAGAAAGAACAACCTAAAGTCGCACCTAAACGCAGTTTTGCTATACCTCAACTACCTTCTCCAGGTCTACAGCTTGCCGCACCTGCTATACAGGCAGGGGTAAGAGCGTTACCTGAACAAGGCAGAGATATACTGCAAAGAATAGTCGGTGGGTTACCTGCTACAGGTCAAATTGCTGGCGGTATGGCAGGACGTACTGTAGGTACAGCATTAGGTGGTATACCAGGTCGGGTAGCTGGTGGAGCAGGCGCAGGTATATTAGGTGCAGTAGGTGGAGAACGTGCTAAAGTCATAGCAGAGAATGTTCTCTTTGGCAAGAAAAGAGACCTTACCGCAGGCGACCTCGTAAGTGCCGCTAAAACTGCTGCGTTTGGTGAAGCATTAGGTGTGGGGGTTGAACTTGCTGCAGTACCATTAAAAGCTGTGGGCAGGATTTTCGCTGGAGCGTCTATTAAACGTGAAGCGTTTGATGTAGGGTTAAAACGTGGGTTCAAGCGTTTAGTCAATAAAGAGTTTATAGGCAGAGATACGTTTCCTGCTCGTTTAATTGATAAAGTTATGAATGTGATACCAAAACTTAAAGATAGAGTCGGCAAGCAAATAGGCGGCTTTTTTAAAGCTAATCCTGATATAGCGAGCGAACTTCAGGACGCACCTCTGGTTAAACGTACTATACTTGAAAAGTTATCCAGACCTGGTAAATTATTTACTGACACTGGCAAACTTATATCTGAACGTGGCAGAACGGGAATCGTTCCCGCAGGTAAACGGTTGAAAGAACTTGTTAACACGAATGAACAAAAGGTGTTGAATACTTTAGTCAAAAATATAACTAACAAATCTGATGATTTTTATACGTTAGAGAATATATGGAAAATGCGTGTTGATGTAGACGATTTAATAAATAGAGGTAAAGGATGGAGTAACCAAGCTCTTGGTATATTAGATGATGTCAGAGGTTCGCTTAATGATGTACTAAAAAGTAAGAGTGAATCTCTGGGCAGGTTATTTAATCAGTACCATAAAATAGCTACGATGGAAGATGTTGTAGGTAGCCAGATGAAAACTAAAGGTGTTTTGGATAGGCAGAAAACAATGAATTTTCTGTCTACAGTTGCCAAAAACAAAAATAAAGCCTCACGTGCAGAGTTACAGGTTCTTGATAATATGTTAGGTAGTGATGAAAAGTTTTTAACCGAAGCTATGGATTATGGTATATCACAAATTGTTGAAGAAGGTGAAAGTGCTACAGCGGAATCTTTTTTTAGAACGTTGTTTAAGATAGTTACGCCTGAACAGATAAACAGAGTGCGTATAGCTGATATTTTACAACGTGGTTCAGCTGCAATAGGGAAAGGTTTAAGAACTACTGTGCCTGCGGCGGGGGCATCTATATTAAGAGGGTTGCTAAAGAAACAATAGTTTATATTATCATCCCCTTAATCATCTTCGCCCCGATATATCCCCATTTCTGTAGGTATAAAAAGTAATCGCTTGGGCGTTTCTTCATCTCTTTAAAGTATCTATTCAACAGGTTATATTCTGATGCCATCATCTTAGTTATGTTACGCGAGTTACTATTCTTATGTATATGGTATTCTCCTACAAGAGATTTAGTGTATTGGAATTTAAGTTTCTGTTGTGCCGCCCTTAACCAATAATCATAATCTTCTACATACGCTAACGTAGTATCTATAGTAAAGTTACCTATCTTATCAACCACTTCACGTTTAATAGATGCGGCGGAAATACTCAATTCGTTACGATAGAACAACAACTGTCGGAACATATCGTCCTCCCACATCTCCCATTTACGTGGCATACGTTTCGCACCCGTATGTTTAATCTCATTCACTACAAACAACGAATGACATATAATATCAGCTTTACTATCCATAAACGTTAGTGCATCGCTATCAAGTTTATCGTGATACCATATATCGTCTTGGTCAAGGAAAGATATATAATCTCCAGTAGCTACTTGTATACCAGCGTTACGAGTTGCGCCAATACCGTTATTAGTAGAAGAAGCTAACACGGTAACTTTAGGGTGCGGTTTAAACTCATTTAATATTTGCATACTATTATCTGATGACATATCGTTTATCAGTATGAGTTCAAAGTTCTCATAAGTCTGCGCCAATACACTCTCAATAGCTTTACGCACTGTAATCGCCCCACAATACACAGGCATGATAACGCTAAACTTTTTCATTACTCCTCCTCTTGATTCGTATAGGTTTATCAAATTGTTTAGCGCAATCAACCGCTTCTTTTCTAGTATTAAACGTTTTCAGCATAGCTATATGGTCATATATAATATCGTCATAACTATGTGCGTGAAACAATAACCATTTCTTTAATACTTTAGTATACATCACTATATATTCTTCAGAGATAGGAACTTTAACAGGGAAAACTTCAGTTACATCACCTTTAGTTTTACCTATATGAAACTCAATTCCCTTTTTCATTATTCTTCTCCTGTTCTTTCTAAAGGTTCTTCTTTTAAGGCTTGTTCGTAACTTACATCTGACACTAACCGACCAATTAACAGACCATTATCAGCCCTTCTTATTATCCCGTTGTCTTGAATAGTACAAGCAATACTTTTAGCTTCTATACAATCACACATAACTACATCCTTCATAACGCTAAACTTTTTCATTGTTCTTCTCCTGTTCTAATAAACTTAGGTTAACTGTATACATACCTTCTTTAGAGTTACTGAACTTAACGTCATAATGTATATCCACCTGATACTTGCATCGTAAGAACTGTAGTTTCTCTTGTTTAGAAGCTATAAACGTTCTTACTTCTTCGGCAAACAGTTCCAGTTCAGGATTAACTTCTTTAGATATTTCGTCTTTAGCAGGGTCAGTATAGGTTCTATACTTATCGAACTCCATTATAGTATGATTAACAGTATCTTTTTTCTTCTCTAATTTAGCCATCCCTTCACGCAACTTTTCCATTAAAGCGTGTAACCTGTTTTCTTCACCCGCCTGCATATTACTCTCGGCACGTTTAAGATACTCTCGTGCTTGGGCAAAATAACCTAACCCCATAAGTGATTGTGCCATCAATACATTCAACCTACAATCTTTAGGTCTATAAGATAACCCTTCCGTGCAGTAATGTAGTGCGGAGAACATTTTTTGTTGTGTAAGATACCGTTGTGCTTCGTGAGCGTATGCTCTGAAATGGTCAGGGAACTCTAAGAAAGTATATTTGTAGAATGTTTTTATATCTTTATGTGCAGGGATATAATACCATAGTTTCGTAATGTAGTAGGTAGCTAACGCAGTATATAGAATGATACGTATTGTAGGTGGTGCGAGGGCGATAGCGTTTACTATAGCGTAGGTCAACCCGATGATAGAGAGGTAGCAGGCACGTTCTGAGAACGATTGACATATAGCTACAGGGAAGTTCAGCCACATTACAATGAAGATTACATACCAGTATAATCCTAACCCTATGGGTGTGCCCCAGAAATATATCATTGAGGTGAATACCACTACCATTGTCGCTATACCACGCCAGAACGTCCAATCTAATTTATACCATTTATCGTTATCTTCTTTACTGAACCCAAACGATTCTAAAAAGGTATGGAAGAACGATAACCTACGTGGGAACATACAATGTAATGTATAATACCCAAACATTTTAACAAAGTTAACAAGTTTACGAAACGTAAACCGTTTGTATTCTCCTGCAGGCATAAAATCTAACCGTCCTTTGATACGTTCCACCCAATACTTACGAGTGAACCATAACAAAGGCAACGCAAAGAACGGTACATACCACCATTGTGTAGTAAGATAAAGAAACGGTGCAGGTATCCCGCCCATCTGCCATATAGGTATGAAGACATATAACCATATACCTACAGGTTTAAGTATCCATACCGCCAATACTAACATAGTCATAATAGCGTAACGTTTACCGTTAAGCCAACACGATACTTGTGTAGTCGCAGGGTGTATAGCGAATAACAATGCGGTGAATATAGCTAAAGGAGTTTTACCAAACGCTACA
>SDBT01012332.1_pt1 | contig 13731 bp, 13 predicted proteins | sample 2277101 | NCBI WGS metagenome assembly SDBT01 (sample SAMN10404973, study PRJNA504765) | marine sediment metagenome | isolation source: marine sediment core GS10_PC15, 103 cmbsf | place: Arctic Ocean: Southern Knipovich Ridge | collected 2010
AGTTAACAGGCCGCCGCGTAATCCTCAAACCCAACTGGTTTTGCGATTTACCGGGTCAATATACCGACGCGGATACGCTGGAGATGGTGCTCGAAGCACTGGACGGCGAAGTTATCGTCGTCGGTTTTGGATTCCTCTTCGTCTTCGGACGAAGTATCATCTTCCGTAGCCGTGGTTTCTTCTGTTTCCTCGGTCGGTTTTTTAGCCTCTTCGAGGAAGTTGAGCTGCAGCTCGTTGATAATCTGCTTGAGCGTACCGTCTTCGCGCTCGGACAGGTTGCCTTGCGTCTTCTTCTGCAACATCAGCATCGCGTCGATTGAGCCGCGCGCCGCCTCCAGGTTACGCTCGGTTTTCCCGGTCATCGGGTTCACCACTTTGCCCATGCTCTGCATCGCGGCGGCGTGAAACGAGTAAAGGATGGAGAGGAACATCATTTCGTCGAGGTCGATATTCTCTTCGTTTTGCTGGTTCATTTTGCTCCTAAATTGGCTTCGTTTATTTTTCGGGGATGATAGCAAAGGTATTTAGAAAAGGCAAGGGGCGTTATTGTTGGTAATGGGAAACGGATGAACGCGGATTGAACCGATTATCAAAGAGACCCCGCCGTTTACGGCGGGGTTCATCATCGCGTAAGCTTACAACCGCGCCTTCAGGCGGGGCCGGAAGAGGACGTTATTTAACCCGCGTAAACGCGCGGTTGTATGCCTTCGGCGGGTGAGCTACTCCGGCGTAAACGCCGGAGTCTCGGCTATTTCACCACCATCTTCTTGGTATCGTTAAACTCGTCGGCTTTTAGCTCGTAGATGTATACGCCGGAGGATAACCCACTCACAGTCGCCGAGTATTCGCCCGGCTGATGCGTACCCTCTGCCAGCGTTGCTATCTTGCGGCCTTTGATGTCGTATAACGTTAGTGTAACTTCGCAGGTGCGGGGCAGGGCGAAGCCGATAGACGCCGAGCCATCGCTGGGGTTGGGGGCAGCCGGGTGGAGGGCGAAGGTTTTGGGCAGATTACCTTCACCATAAAAGTTACCAGTGAACGACCAGTAAGCGTCGGGGCGCGAGTGCGTATCCTCATAACCATCGTTCGCAACCACGAACCAGTAATAAGTTTTAAGGCTGTTCAAAACGCCGACAGGGAACGTGTATGTCGAGTCAGTCAGGTTGTTTATTTCCTCGTGAGGGTTAAAGTCTATCTCGGTGGAATACCATAAGTCGTAGGTTACAGTATGTTGCCCGCCGTCGTCACTATCTCCCCAGTCCAGCGTAACGGGCTCGAAAACCGTATCGCCGTCTTCTGGGGATATTAGATTAAAAGGGGTGGGCGCTATATTATACCAGGCGTACATCAGGCAATTGTTAAGACTACCGTGAAAAGATATGTGGGGGGTATCCGAGTTGTCCATAGCTAAAGAAGTACCCGTATACCCTGCATATCCGGATGTATTTACGTATCTTATCTGCCAATTGCTCCCGTCATATACCGCGTATTTGAGATCTCCGGTATCAGCATTGTAATACGATATATGGGGGTTGTCGTCGCTATCCACGGCTATGGAGGTGTACTTACCTACATCCCCTACCGAATCTACCGTCTCATTATGCCAACTACTCCCATCCCATCTCGCATATTTAAGGTTATGGTTGTATCCGTCATAATGTGAGATATGGGGATAATCGTTACTATCAAGGGCTATAGAAGTGTAGTAACCGCTCCATTCCCCAACCGTTTCTTTGTGCCAATAGTTTCCGTTCCATCTCGCGTATGTAAGGCCGTACAAAGCGCGATATGCGATGTGGGGATGATCGTCGCTGTCCAGGGCGAGTGAGGTTTCGTTCAGGTAATAGGAAAGATAATCGATTACCTCTATTTGCCAACTGTTACCGTCCCACTTCGCGTACTCTATATATCCTTCATAATTATACGTCGTACGAAAATACGCGATGTGGGGATAATCATTACCGTCCAGCGCAATTGAGGTGTTTCTAGCTCCATATTCCGGAGTGTTAATATACTCTATTTGCCAATCGCTCCCGTTCCACCGTGCGTATTTAAGCTCATGCTTGCCAATACCGGAGTTAAAACGAGAGTAAGAGATATGGGGATTATCGTTGCTGTCCAGGGCTAAAGATGTGTATTGGCCCGTATCGTGGAGATCATCGACGGTTTCTACCCGCCAACTAGTACCATCCCACATCGTATATATAAGGCTCCTATTGTTAGCATTATAATGCGAGATGTGGGGGTAATCGTTACTATCCAAGGCTATAGAGCTATATTTACCTACATTCCACGATGTATCAGCGGACTCTATCTGCCATCCGTCGCCGAACGCTATAGCCGGTAACGAGAGAGCTATCGCCAAAGCTCCCGCAAAACAGCGAACGTTTCTCATTTCTCCCCCCTTGGAAAAATAATGTTTATTATATTTCTTATATCCAGTATAAATAACCCCGGATTGAATGTCAAGCGAGACTTGGCGCGTTAACACCAGATGGCGGCGTTGTTCCGTGATTTTATAGGTAGAAACGCCGGTCAGGAGACCGGTGCTATCCTAGATTCGTTTCTTTTTCCGCCGAAGATAAAATCTTCAGCTACAACCCGTAAATTCCTGTAGCCCAAAATTCTATTTTGGGCGAAAATAAGGGGCGGCAAAGGATTGCCGCCCCTACTAAAATTATATTTAAACCTCTAATATCATCGGCACAACCTCATACTTCCCGAACGGCGGGGTGATGTAAACGCCCTGCGCGGTATCCCTGACGCGCGCCATTATCTCGCGGGCGATGCGAACCCCGGTCGAGGTCTCCTCCTCCTTACTGCGGTATGAAGCCGCCTTCATCTCGGACAGTATTCGCTCCGGTACGGTTATCCCCGGAACCTCGTTGTGCAAAAACTTCGCGTGGCGATAGGTTCGCAGGGGTAGGACGCCCAGGATAACCGGGATGGGCGGCGCGCCGTACGTGTCGAGGTAGCGCAGCCAGATATCGGGGTCGTAGAACGGTTGCGTCATCGCGAAGTTCGCCCCCGCCTCCAGCTTCTCGGCGAACTTTATCTGTTCCTTCTCCATATCCGAGGAGGCGATGTTGAGCGCGACCCCTACTTTGAAGCGGGTGGGCGCGTTCAGCTTGTTTCCCGCCAGGTCTTTGCCGCCGTTAAGCTCGGCTATCATCTTGACCAGCCCGGTACTGTTGACGTCATATACCGAGGTTGCCTGCGGGAAGTCGCCCATCTTGCTGGGGTCGCCGGTGAGCGCCAGCACCGCGTTCACCCCGAGCGCCGCCGCGCCTATCAGGTCGGACTGCAAACCGAGCAGGTTGCGGTCGCGGCAGGTGAGATGCAGTATGGTGTCTATACCGATTTCGTTGCGCAGTATGAATGCGAGGGCGAAGGAGGACATACGCACCCGGGCCATCGGGTTGTCGGCGATGTTGACCGCGTTTACCCCGGCTTCCTTAAGCGTTCGCACCTTCTCCGCGACCTTCTGATAACCCAGGCCGCGCGGCGGGTCGACCTCGACGGTAACTACGAACTCCTTACCTAATTTGTCGTCGAAACCGGTGGATATCGGCTCCGGGGGAGGTTTAATTTCGGGTGTTACGGTTACCGTTTCAACCGGCTTTTCGGTGATACGTTTGGGTCTCGGTCGCTGGTCGCGCAACACGCGCGAAAGGGCTTTGGTATGTTTGGGAGTGGTTCCGCAGCAGCCGCCCAGCATATTCACACCCAGCTCGATCAACTCGATGGCGAACTCGGCGAAGTAGACCGGGGAGGCGGGGTAAACCGGCTTACCGTCTACCATATTGGGGTATCCGGCGTTGGGCATAACGGTAAGGATGAAATCGTCGGTGGGGAGGTTTCCGGCCAGCACCCGGTCCCGCACCAGGTCGTAGCTCTCTTTAGGCCCCAGGTTGCAGTTCAAGCCGATTGCGTCCGCGCCGGAATCCAGCAGCCGCCGCATCGCAACCTCGATATCATCGCCCAGAGCGGTGCTGCCGTCGGCGGTGAAGGTCATCGAGCAGAAGACCGGTAAGTCCGATATCTCCCGCGCTACGGACAGCCCTTCCAGCAGTTCGACGATGCCGGAACTGGTCTCGAACTGCAAATAATCCACGCCGCCTTTGAGCAGGCCGTAAATCTGTTCCTTAAAGATATCGCGCAGTTCGCTCAAAGTCAACTGGCCGTAGGGGCGGAGCAGCGCGCCGATAGGCCCGACCGACCCGGCGACAATGGCGTTGTCGCCGGCGGCTTCGCGGGCGATGCGCGCCGCCGCTTCCGAAATCTCGCCCGCTTTGCTCTCGAGGCCGAACGGCTCCAGCTTGACGCGGTTAGCGCCGAAGCTGTTGGAGAGTATAACCTGCGCCCCGGCGTCTATATACTCCCGATGTATAGAGGCGATATCGTCGGGCCGGGTCAGGTTGAGTTCTTCTTTACAATCGCCGTCAACCAGTCCCTTCTCAAGGGCGTATGTGCCCATCGCCCCGTCGCCGAGGACAACTTGCCCTTTTAGCAAGTCAAGAATGTTCTTTCGTTTATTCATCAATCTGCTTTCCGTCTGCGATTTCATTGATGAACCCTAATACTAACTTTTTATATTTCGGGTTCTCTATATTATCCACTTCGTCCTCTATTATTATATGGTCGGCTTCGGGGAAGTAAGCGTATTCTTTGGGTTCCTTCGCCGCTTCGAAAATCATCTCGCCGTTGACCGGCCGGGTGATTATATCGCGCCCCGCCTGGATGACCAACACGGGCGCGTCCAATTCGTCGGCGTAGTCAACGGGCCGAATGGACTTCACGTCCACACCCGTCAGTAGTTTAAAGAACGCCCGCGCGACGTAATAAATAGGGAACTGGGGGAAGCCCATATTTTCTATGCCGTTCCGAAAAGCGATGTCGAAATCGGCGTAGGCGCAGTTTAGGATATACCCGTCAACATCTTCGAGTTCGGGCGCAGCCATCAATGCGGCCGAAGCGCCCAGGGAGATGCCGAAGATGATGAACTTACCTGTAATAAGGCCGTTTTCACGTAAATACTCGGCTGCCGCGATAACGTCGTACTTCTCGCGGGCGCCGTAGGTTATGGCGTCGTCTCCCGATTTACCGTGATGGCGGTAGTCGAAGGTGGCGCAGGCGTACCCGGCGTCATAGAACATCCGGGCGTGGCCCAGTAGAGAATCGCGGCGGCCCTGGTCGCCGTTTAGCATTAGTACCGTTGCGGCCGCGTTCTCGCGGGGGATATACCAACCCTCGATGTGGATGCCGTCCTCGGTTTCGCAGGCGAAGTCGTCGTAAGCCAGCCCGAAATCGCCGGGATTGTTGCGCGCTTCGCCCACCCGCGTTCCAACTACGTCGTAAAGCAGCTTCCAGGCGATAAGCAAAACGACGACGCAAATAAGCATAACCGCCGTTAAACCGACAAGCGACCAGCTAGAAATCGGGTGCGTTGAAAACCCCCTTGTTATTAGGTTTGACACGATAGTTCCCATGTTAATGGTTAGCGATATGGTATTATACGAAAAACGGTACGGTTTTAAAGGTTTTATTTCGGGTGGGAAAAACCGATATCTCCAAGCGATAGAATCACGTATAAAATTTTCGTAGTGGTTTATATAACCCAGGTCGATCACCCGATAAATCTTGACTTTGGCCGCGCCGTGTTGTATCTTTTCGCTTGAAACGAACCTGGCTATAATCCGGTTTTATATAGGATAGAATTAGGGCGATTTCGAGGAACTAAAGAAACGATGGAGGGCAAAAAAACCCCGTTTTACGAACGTAATGTTGCGCTGGGCGGACGAATGGTTGAGTTCGCCGGATACGCGATGCCGGTGCAGTATACCTCGATAATCGAGGAGCATCGGACGACCCGCGAAACGGCCGGGATATTCGATCTGTCGCATATGGGCGAGTTTTGGGTGCGCGGGCCGAAGGCCGCCGCCGCCCTGGACTATGCCGTAACCAATAACGTCGCAAAGCTGGAAATAGGCCAGGCTTTGTATACTCCGATATGTCTCGAAAGCGCCGGTATCGTTGACGACCTGTTGATATACCGCATCGCCGCCGAGGAGTATATGCTGGTTCCCAACGCGGCCAATATCGCCAAAGATTGGGAGCATCTGAAAGCATTAATGCCCCCTGACGTGGAGTTCGAGGACCGTTCCGAGCACACCGGTTTAATCGCGGTGCAAGGCCCTAAATCCGGCGAAATTGTAGGACGAGCGGCCGGTATCTCGTTGGACGATTTGGCGTTCTACCATTTCATCGGCGATGCGGAAATAGCGGGTCAGAAAGTTATAATAAGCCGAACCGGATACACCGGCGAACTGGGCTACGAGATATATGTCGAGGACGACCAGGAACAACTGGCGGTATGGGATGCGATATATCCGTTGGTAGAAGAAGCCGGGGGTTGTGCGGTAGGCCTCGGGGCGCGCGATACGCTGCGTCTGGAGATGAAGTATTGCCTATATGGCAACGACATAGACGAAACCACTAATCCGCTGGAAGCCGACATCGGATGGACCGTTAAGTTGAAGCGAGATGAGGACTTCCTCGGTAAAGCCGCCTTGCTCGAGCAGAAGGAGAACGGGTTGGCCCGAAAGCTGATCGGGTTCACGATGGTAGACTCCGGAATCCCGCGGCAGGGTTACGATATATACGCAGGCGAGGAGCGAGTTGGGAACGTAACCAGCGGTACTAAAAGCCCCAGCCTGGATATAAGCATCGGCCTGGGTTACGTAGATAAACCGCACAACAAAATCGGAACCGATATTTGGGTGGATATTCGCGGTAAGCGCAAGCAAGCGGTAGTCGCAGAGACGCCCTTTGTGAAGAAATAGATATTATATATTACCCGCCGGGAATAAAATTTTCGGCTACAATTAGGATTTAGGGTTTTAACGAACGGCATTCACGCCGTTTGATACAAGGAGCGAAAATGCAGCACCCGGAAGACCTGCTTTACAGCGAAACCCACGAGTGGATTAAGGTCGAAGGCGATACCGCTACAATCGGGATCACCGACCACGCTCAGAACGAGCTGGGAGACATCGTATACCTCGAGGTCAAAGAAGCGGGCGAAGCCGTGGAAATCGAGGGAGAGTTTGGAGTTATCGAATCGGTAAAAGCGGCCAGCGACCTTATCGCCCCCGTTTCCGGCGAAGTAGTCGAAGCGAACGGCGGCGCCATAGATGACCCGGCGTTGTTGAATGTTGATCCATACAAAAAAGGATGGATTGTAAAGATCAAAATGACTGATCTTTCCCAGGCCGATGCTCTGATGAAAGTCGGTCAATATCTCAAATATATCGGCGAATAACGGAAGTAAACAATGGATAACTTGGCGTTTCACGGAATCGCCGTTATCGGCTTTGCGGCGATAGCGATACCGGTAACAATTAACGCTTTTCTGGTCGCCCTGGTCTCGGTCGTCGTGGTTTGGGTGGCAACCGACGTTCCCGGGCTATTCTACGCGGTAGTCGCAACCTTTAGCCGGGAGCGCGTATCGAAAGATCGCCCGGTCACTTCGTCCGGCGCGAAAATCCCGCTCAAGATGGCGGCGGATGCGCTGCGTTATACGATTAAGAACGTGAATTAACCCTGAGAGATTGGAGGGTTTCGTTTGGCTTACATTCCAAATGAGGGAAAAACTGTCGAGGAGATGCTGAAACTCCTCGGCGTTTCTTCCGTAGATGAACTATTCTCCCCAATTCCCGGCGAACTTCAAGATTACGACGTTGATTTGCCGCAATCACTTTCGGAGCAAGAAGTGGTTTCGTTGCTCTCGGCGATGGCCGCAGAGAACGAGCATAACGGGTTGTCTTTTCTCGGCGCGGGTATCTACGACCATTATATCCCGGCCGCGTTGCCGCGTTTGCTGGAGCGTTCCGAGTTCGAGACGGCATATACCCCATACCAGCCCGAAATTAGCCAGGGAACGCTAACCCTGATATTCGAGTTCCAGAGCTACGTCGCCTCGCTAACCGGAATGGAAGCGGGGAACGCTTCGATGTACGACGGCGCGACCGCCGCAGCCGAAGCAGTACTTATGGCGATGCGGCTCACCAAACGCAATAAATCGCTGGTAGCGGGCGACGTCCATCCTGAATACCGCCAGACGATAGATACCTATTTGCGGTACCTGCCGGATGCCTCCGCGCAGGAAATCCCCGTGGGTGATTCCGGCGTAGTCGGAATGGACGATTTAAAGGCAGCCTTAAACGATGAGATAGCCTGCGTCGTGGTCTCCTACCCGAATTTCTTCGGGATAATAGATGGTCGATTGCCTACTATTGCGCATCTGGTTCACGAAGCAGGGGCGAAGCTGGTGGTAGTCGCTAACCCGATGGCGTTGACCGTCCTTTCGCCGCCGGGCGAATGGGGCGCGGATATCGTCGTTGGCGAGGGGCAGCCCTTCGGCATACCGATGAGCTTCGGCGGGCCGGGGGTCGGTTTCTTCGCCGCGAAGATGAGCGACGTGCGGCAGATGCCGGGGCGTATCGTCGGTAAAACCACCGACGCCGACGGCAATCCCGGCTATTGCCTGACATTGCAAACCCGCGAACAGCACATACGCCGCGAAAAAGCCACCTCGAATATCTGCAGCAATCACGCGTTATGCGCCGCCGCCTTTACCATATACTGCTCGCTTCTCGGCGAGAGCGGCCTGCGCAAAACCGGCGAACTAAATCTGGCGAAAGCCGAGTACGCGAAGAAGGCGATAACCGGGTTACCCGGCTACGAACTGGCCTTCCCCGGCGCGACCTTCAACGAGTTCGTCGTTAGATGCCCGAAGGACGCCGTTGATGTACGTAACGCGGCGCGGGCGCAGGGCGTTGATTCCGGCCTCGATTTGGGTCGTTTCTACCCGGATATGAAAGACTATCTGCTCGTCGCGGTAACCGAGATGAGGAGTAAAGAGGATATAGACAGGCTGGTTGAGGTGTTGGGGGAGGTGGCGTAAGATTTATGACCGTTGCGAATATAACAATTCCGAAAGAGGAAATCGCCGAGTTCTGCAAACGCCATCACATAACTAAACTATCTTTATTCGGCTCCGTCCTCCGCGACGATTTCGGGCCGGACAGCGATATAGACGTTTTAGTAGAATTCGCGCCTAAATCAAAAATAACTTTTTTTGATCTATTCCGATTTGAGGAGGAGTTATCCGGGTTATTGGGCGGTGTGAAAGTTGATATGCGGTCGCCGGAGGATTTAAGTCGTTTCTTCCGTGAGGATGTATTGAGAAAGGCAGAACCGATTTATGAGTAAAGATGACTTGATGCATATAACACACGCATTGGAAGTGACCAGAAAAGCATTAGGGTTCGCCGAAGGACGCAGATTAGCCCATATTTATAAAGATGAAATGCTAGCGTATGCGTTGATACGGGCTCTAGAGATGATTGGGGAAGCGGCTAATTTTATATCTCCGGAACTTAAGGCTAAATACCCGGGGGTTCCCTGGAAAGAAATGATAGCTACTAGGAACCGTTTAATACACGGTTATTAAGATATTAGATTACAGGTCGTTTGGGATACGGTCGTCGAAGATTTACCTGATCTCGCGTTACAATTAACTGATATAATCGAATCTGAAGGACAAAACTAACGAACAATTTTCTAATATGCCAATTAAAAACATATTTGAGCAACCCACCGGCGGCACGTTCGCCATACCCGAACCGGACGTACCGGCGGTAGAGCCGAAATCGGCTTTGCCCGAGGGGTTGGCCCGGGATTACCTGGGCCCGATAGCGGACCGTGCCGAGAGTACCGTAGTGCGCCATTATACGTCGCTCAGCAATACCAACTTCAACGTGGACAAGGGTTTTTACCCGTTGGGTTCGTGTACGATGAAGTATAACCCCAAAGTCAACGACGCGATCGCCGGCTTAATCGGTTTCGCCGGACTGCATCCCTATCAGGATTCGGACGAAGTACAGGGTTTACTCCGTATGTTCAGCGAACTCGAGCGCTATCTTTGCGAGATAAGCGGGATGGCGGCGTTCACGTTATGGCCCTCGGCGGGGGCGCACGGCGATCTCGTGGGGATGATGCTGTTACGGCATTACTATGAAGCACGGGGCGATACCGAGCGCAACGTGATGCTCATTCCCGACAGCGCTCACGGCACCAACCCCGCCTCGGCTCGAATGGTCGGTTTCGACGTAAAGACTATCGAATCCACGTCCGACGACCTGATTGACCTCGTTGCACTACGTGACGCTCTGGGCACGGATACCGCCGGGATTATGATAACCAATCCCAACACGCTGGGGTTATTCGAGCGTGATATACTAGAAATCGCAGAAGCGGTTCACGATGCCGGAGGGTTGTTATATTACGACGGCGCCAACCTGAATGCTCTGCTGGGGCGCGCCCGCCCTGGCGATATGGGCTTCGATGTGGTGCACGTCAATTTGCACAAGACCTTCAGTACCCCGCACGGCGGCGGCGGCCCGGGCGCGGGGCCGGTCGGCGTTTCCGAGCAGTTGGCCGAGTATTTACCGACTCCGCTGGTTATTGAAAAAAACGGAAAGTTCAGCTTAAAATACGAAGATGAAAATTCGATCGGCCCAATACGGTCGTTTATGGGTAATGTTGGGGTCCTAATCCGGACTTACACTTATATCAGGTTATTGGGTGAAACCGGCCTGGAGCGCGTCGGAGAAACCGCGGTGATAAACGCTAACTACCTTCGCGCCAAAGTCGTCGAGTTCCTCGATATTGCAGGGCCGTCGCCCTGTATGCACGAGTTCGTCGCTTCCTCGGCGGAGATGGGGCGTGGTTCTGCGTTGGAGATAGATAAGGCGCTCATAGACGCCGGGTTCCACCCGCCTACGACCTATTTCCCGCTGATAGTCAAAGAAGCGCTGATGATAGAGCCGACCGAAACTGAAACGAAGGAAACGCTGGACGAGTTCGCGGTTGCGTTACAGGAGATAGTCGAGAACTTAAAACGGGATGAACACTTCTACGCGGAAGCGCCGCAGAATGCCCCGGTGCGCCGCCTCGATGAAGTGGCCGCGAGCCGGAATCCGCAGATTACGCAGATGATGGCCGAGACGGAATGAGGTTAGTTCTCGACGGCCCCGGCGACCCTTACGTTAATATGGCGCGCGACCTGGCGCTGTTCGAGGGTTATCTGGCGGGGGACAGCCCGCTCACATGGCGCTGTTACACGTGGGATAGAACCGCGGCGACTTTCGGGCGAAACCAGGGGTTACCGGAAGGCCTGGGCCAAATTCCCGTAATCAGAAGGGAGACCGGCGGGGGCGTGGTGCCCCACGGCGCCGATTTGACTTATTCAGTAGTACGCGAAAGGCGGAGCGGCAACGAGAACTACCGCGATATTGTAGAGTTGTTGAACGCTTCGCTACGAGAACTGGGGGCAGATTGCTCGGTATGGGAGGGCGGGGACGAAGGTTTACCCGGAGTTTGTTTCGCTTCTCTGGCTCCCTTCGACATCCATTCCGGCGGTATAAAACTAGCGGGGTGTTCGCAAAGGCGCAAGCGGCGCGGGATTTTGCATCACGGCTCGATAGCTTCGGTACCCCCCGACCCGTTGTTCGTAGAGACGGGTTATTACAACCCGGTAACGGCGTATTCACTTTCGGAAGAAATCGGCAGGTTTGTAGATTGGCCGGAGCTATCCGAAGTACTCGTTGGACTATCGAAGGCGCATCTCGGTGGTGACGGGCTAGTTGTCGGCGATTACTCGCAGACCGAATTGGAACGTGCCGGTGAACTCGAAGTAGGATTACGAGAACAAAATAGAAGAAAAACAATATAGGAGTAAACAATGAAGAAGTACATCCTCGTATTAGCCTTAGGTGTGGCGGTTGGGATTATAATAACTTCGGCCATAAACTGCGGCAAGAAGGACTCCGTTTCCGAGAGCGACATAGTCGCCAGGGTAAACGACCGGGTACTGACGGTTGAGGACGTAGATAGAATTGATGAGCTTAACCATAGCCGAAATATGCCGGCATATCCAACCAAAGAGGATATAATGGAGGAGTGGATAGCCGGCGAAGTTATATACCAACAGGCAGAGGAAGATAAATTATTCGAAGACCCGGTTATGGCCTGGCGTCTTGAAAATATCCGTAAGGGCGTTTTGGTTGACGCTTTTTGGCAGAAGGAAGTTTACGATAAGTACCCGGAAGCCAGCGAGGAGGACGCCATAGCTTTCTACGAAGAGGTGAAGGATAAAGACTACGCTGTACGGGAAGAAAGCTTTTGGCTGCGAAGGATAGCGGTAAGCGGCGATGAAAAGGTGGCCGAGGTGAAATCGGAATTATCCGCCGGCGTCGATTTCGCTTCTATCGCGATTAAAATGTCGGTTTTCCCCGATAAAATGGACGGGGGAAATATGAGCTACAAGAAAATTACGAATTTACCGGAATACCTTCACAGTGACCTTGTGAAAGCTAAGAACGGGGATATTCTTGGCCCGTATACTGCCGGGCGGTACTCGGTGATATACAAATTAGAGGATAGAATCGACCCCGGCGAATGCCAAAAACTGGAATCGTTTAACCCGGGTTACTTGCGCGATAGGGCGAAGGTATATAAATGGGAAAAAGAAGCCGCTAAACTCGGGGAATCGTTGAAGGCGAAAGCGGATATCGAAAAGCACCCCGAACGGCTGTCTACGACCGCTACCGATATGCTAGAAGATACCATCGGTGGGGAGGGCTCCGATTTATTTGATCCTACCGGGGCCAACGAAATAGAATCCGAAGGGGAATAGCATTGGACATAGACCTTCTGTCAATACAGGAAGCGCGAGATTTACTGCGCGCCGCCAAAGACGCGCAGCGCGAGTTAGCGCAGTTTTCCCAACAGAAGGTAGACAATATCGTAAAAGCCGTCGCCGAAACGGCGCTTGCGAAATCTGATAGGTTAGCGCGGTTAGCCGTTGAAGATACCGGTTTAGGCAAGTACGAAGATAAAGTCATCAAAAACCAATTCGCCGCGCGGGACGTTTATCACTATATTAGGGATATGCGCACTTGCGGCGTTATCAAACGTGATGACGAGGCCGGGGTATGGGAGATTGCGGCCCCGGTAGGCGTTATCTGCGGTATAGTTCCCACGACCAACCCGACCTCCACCGTCATATTCAAATCGCTCATCTCGTTAAAAGCGCGCAACGCGGTCGTTTTCTCGCCCCACCCCAACGCAATCGAGTGTACCGTTGAGGCCGTTAAGCTGCTCGCTTCGGCCGCGGAAAGTGCGGGAGCGCCGAGGAACAGCCTGACCTGCTTGCGCAACGTCTCTATGGAAGCCGCCGAGGCCTTGATGCGAGACGACGCCGTCGGGCTCATACTGGCGACCGGCGGGATGGCTATGGTGAAAGCGGCGTATAGCTCCGGCAAACCGGCTTACGGGGTAGGCCCGGGCAACGTACCGGCTTACGTTGACCGGAGCGCGGACGTAGCTAATGCGGCACGGTGCATAGTCGAAGGAAAAACATTCGACAACGGCGTTATCTGTTCCTCGGAGCAGGCCGCCGTCGCCGACGCTCCCATTCGCGACGAGTTGATTAGTGAATTCCGGAAGCTGGGCTGCCATTTCCTGAATGACGAAGAGAAAACGAAAGTCGAGGCGATTCTGTTGGACGACGGCCATATAAGCCCGGCGGTTATCGGGCAGACCGCAGCGACGATAGCGTCGCGGGCCGGTTTTAGCGTTCCGGTAGATACACCCGCACTAATAGCC
>SDBT01012333.1_pt1 | contig 13731 bp, 15 predicted proteins | sample 2277101 | NCBI WGS metagenome assembly SDBT01 (sample SAMN10404973, study PRJNA504765) | marine sediment metagenome | isolation source: marine sediment core GS10_PC15, 103 cmbsf | place: Arctic Ocean: Southern Knipovich Ridge | collected 2010
GAGGCGAGATGGAAAAACTACCACCTTTCCCTTGATGATGTCCTTAGGGGTTATTCAAAGAAGAGGAAGTTTGATGAGTTATTGGGGCCAGTCTGGATTTCACGCACCATGTCATCGGAGGCACAGGATGGACACAATTGAGCAACTCAATGAGTATTTTCGCACCGACTATAAGTACTGGAAAGACATTTCTAGGGATGAGCTAATTCGGCACACAGAGACGCTGTTGCTACATTCTGAGTACAACCGTGAATTAATTGACGCCAACTATGAATATATAAATAAACTTCACAAAGAAAGACTTGCGCGTGTCTAGCTTCTACGTCTACCACCTCCACTGGCCCGACACCGTGTACCATGGCTACGCCAGGCAGTTGCAGCGCAGGTTAGCGGAGCACAGGTCACGTTGCAGGAAGGGGACTGAGCATAACAGTGTTATTCAGGATTACTATGACGAAAACGGGCTGTGGTACGATGTGACTTATGAGGAATTCTACACCAAAGAGGATGCTTTAGCATATGAGAGGGATTTGGTTAATACTGAGGCTGGGGAAGAGTATTGTTTGAATGCTGTAAGAGATGGACACAATTAGAATAAGGAGCTTACATAATGACCAAAGGCAAGAAAGTTATGGTAGAAGTTGCTATACCTTGGCGTGATGAATTAAAGGAGCTGGACAAAGAAATACGAGCTAAAGTAGCGGAAGTGGAATTCTCCAGCAAAATGGACATAACTAAGCGCAGGCCCAATAAAGTGTACACTGCGCTCTGCGCCCAGGGAACATGGGACTGACTTGGGCGACTCGTAGGCAGACAGAAAGGAAGATAGATAATGTTTCTAAAGTTTTACAACAAGGTAAAAGGAAGTTTACCCGACATATGCGTAGTAGACTGTGACGGGTACACCCGAGCCGTATATGAAGACGAACGACAATGGAATGACGATACCATCAGTTTCTACGCTCCGTTTGGACTAGAGTACGGTGCCGGTGATGTAGAATTTCCAAAAGAAGGCATAGTCGTCTTTGAAATCTTTCGGGAGCAAGATGACTCCTCGGTTGATAGGATGGTACTCGCCGAGACAATTGCTGTAGTTGATTTCGACCTCTATGTCGAAAACGTCAATGGCAAAACCGTAGACAGATACACAAGATAGACTCGTTTGCCTACGAGTTCCTGAACCGATACTTATTTACAGAGATTCTTATCCACGTGATGAATAGAAAGTATCGACGCCATGAATAGCGCGCTAAAAGGGGTCATGTGACCTGTTTTACAGGTCGTGCCACGGAGGCACAATGAGAGCTAAGTTTGCTCGTATGTGGAACAAGCAACAGTACCGCTGGAAGTATATGATGGATAGAGAGGGTATTTTGAAGGAAAAGTATTCAGTACGTCGTTCTTCTAGTAACCTGAAGTGGTACTGGGATGATTACTTTACTGATTTACGCACGCCCAAAAAGGCACACAAGGAGTAAACAATGCCACCAAGACGCAGAAAGCGTAAGAAAACTATATCTGAAGTCAAGAAGCCGCGTAAGCCACGACAGAAACCACTGGAACCGAAGCGCAAGGCGCGCAAGATAAAGCGCAAAGTTTTTCCAAGTGGTAAGCCTTCTCCAGAATCCCCGCACAGAAAGAAGAGGAGAAAACGGGCTAGAGGAAGAAAAGTGTAAAGGAATATATTGTCATTGGTGACTATTGAGGAAGAAGATAAAATTACCATCATAACCTTTACCAATGATGAGCGAGAAGCCACTGTGGATGAGGAGTAAACAATGCAACCATCAGACTTCTTTGAAGTATTTTACGACGACGACTGGAATGCAGTAGGCCTAAGAAAAATCTTCCAGGAGCCAAGCGGTGGCGAGGGACCGCCAAATAGGGAATTAGACAACATTGTCTACTTAGAGCCACGGTTCGAGTTGGGCAGTAAACCCGCAGTTGGCGGCGAGAACCCATCACTTGGTAGTGGTATCGCAACAGCACAGTACACAAGAGAGGAATATACGAATGGAACACGTATTAGCATGGATATTTATATCCGTAGCCTCGGCGGCAATGCTGGCGTTGGCAGTGGCGGTTACGAGGTCTATTTACCAGATGACATCAGACCCGCCAAAGACATTTATTCTGGTCATGCTAATTTGCACATTGCCGGTGGTTTCATTAGTGAATTTGACGGTTCAGTTAAGTGGACTATGAGGAATCAGACAAAAGGCCCAAAGCTAATCTTCACATTCAATGGCAGAGAGTGGACTGCCAACGACCCCAAGCCGTATAACGACTTCAAGCTACGAGCAAACATAAGGTACTTCTTATGATAGAAATACATGATACCGTGATGGGAATGCTTTATAGAACACTTAACCCATATGAGTTTGCCAAGGTTATGGATGAGATATCTCTTGTTCCGGTTGTTGAAGGCGAGGACCCGTTCATGACTTATGATTTTGCCGATGGCGACGCCATTCTTGATGACGTACCACACCCGCCAAAAACATTCAGATGGAACTAGATGGTTACAATAACTCCAAAGGAATATGCCTACTTAAGGGATTACATTCAAAACAATCCCAGCAAGGAGAGAGAACAGCATCTAAAAATGGAATTAGGTGCTTTGTTGAAATTAGCCAAGTTGGCATATGTCGTATTCGACATAAATAAATTACATAGAAGTATTCTCATGGGCAATAAGGAGCGGGATGACTGGGCAGACAACTACATTAGAGACTTACGAAAAGCCCTCGATAGACATTTACGAAAAAGGTAGACTGTTCCTGATAGGCAACGGCCCATCGCTGAGAGACACGAACCTCGACTTACTTATAGGCGAGGAATCGTGGGCAATGAACAGAATACACCTCATTTATGACAAGACCGACTGGCGACCTACAAGATGGTTCTGGGCGGACATGCCACAAAGGGACTATCACCGCGTAGACATTGGTTGGCACATCAATTCCAATTTGTACCCATGCTACGTGCGGCACGATGTCCTCAAGCAGGCCGCAGGTTTGTGGCCTAGATTTGATAAGTACGCAGATACCGAAGACTGTGTTCCATGGGTTCACTGTAAACACCACAGCGCAGTCGTATGGGGCGGAGACAAGGTTCCGAATGAATGGCACCTAACCCATGACCTACAGGGTTTTGAAAGCGAGATGCCAAATCCCTACCCGTATCTGATTTGTAAGTTTGGTTCAGGTTTTTCTGCGCTTATTCAGATGGCTGTACTCGAAGGTTATAGTCCTATTATTCTGGTTGGGGTAGACGGTAATCTAAAGCCTACTGTAGACGGAGTAGACTACAGCCACTTCGATACAGCTTATTGGACAGACTACATGGTAACGCAAGAAGAAGCAGACCGAACCAACCTGGGATTATGGCACTCTCACCAGATGGCACATGATTATGCCACTGAGAACGGGATTACTATTCTCAATGCAACACCTGATAGCCAATTTACAATGTGGGAGAGTGTAGAATATGACGCGCTGTTTCATAGTCGGTAACGGCCCTTCATTGCAACGAACTAATTTAGAGTTATTAAAGAACGATTATAGTTGGGGTGTTAATCAGGTACATTTGATTTACCCTGAAACTACATGGCGACCTACGCACATTACCTTCGCAGAGATGACTGCTGGTGGGGAATACTGGTTTCCTAGAATATGGGAAGCTGTTCGCCAGAACCCACAAGCCAAAAGATTCGCAAGAGACGACGCCTGGTGGTGGACAGAAGAGATGGAACAATACGAAGTAACTAGATACAACGCCTGTACTCACCACGATATACTGGACGAAGGTCCGCCAGAGAACCGGTATGACAAGATACCTGACCTGTGGCACTTTCCACAAATATGTAAGTTTGGTGGTAGCGTGCCAATTACAATTCAGTTGGCAGTTGTAGAGGGATTTGATGAAATCTATCTAATTGGGTGTGATCTTGGATATGTGGCAAACAAGAACAACCACTTCCACATTGATTATGCACCCAAGCAGCGGGCGCTATTAGCCGAGAGCAAAGCCAAAAAGCGTAACGAAGTTACCAAAATGGCACATGAGTACGTGCTGAGGAATATTGAAATCCCGATTTACAACGCAACCATAGGCGGAGAGTTAGAAGTCTATCCGAGGGTAAAATATGAAGACTTGTTCTGAAAGAGTCTTCGTTCTCGCTAATGGTCCAAGTTTGAATGAGTACAATTTGGACTTGCTGCGTGACGAAGTCACCATTTCTATGAATCGTTTCTTTCTCAAAAAGACAGACTGGGACCCAACTCACTGTGTTATTGTGGATGTGAAGGATATGGACGGTTGGCCCTGGGAAGAGATACTTGAGAAAAACACTCATTACTGGATACGTGAATATCTCAAGAAATGTGATGGGCGCGACGTTTTCCCAAAGTACGAAGACAAGATTACTTGGGTAAAGAACTGTGATTGTTTCAGCAACCCACCCTATGAATGGGATGAAAATATGTGCCTTTATGGGGGAGGAGTATCTGTAGCTCTTCAAATTGCTTCCAATACTTCCTGCAAAGATATCTATCTTCTAGGAGCTGACCTATATCACAGGCGTGTAGGAGAAATAGACACTAATCACTTTGACCCCAACTATGCTTCAGTTTTCTACCATGAGCGGCTAACACAATTGGATTGGGACCGCACAAACTTTAGGCTTATTGCAGCCCACATGATTGCCAGAACCAGCACAACTAAGCGTTGTCAGACAATCTGGTCGGCAAGACCTTCTGACAATGAAGGCATATTGAATGTCTACCCTAGAGTAAAATACGAAGATTTGTTTGACCGGTAGTAATTTAGGTGACATAATGTTACGAAGGAGAATAAGATGCCAAAAGGTATTGGTTACGGACCAAAGAAGAAAAAGCGAAGGCCGCCTGTTCCCAAAAGGGGTGGTCGGATTTTCAGAAAAGCAATGAAGAGAGGGAGGCAAAAATTGAAGGGCGCGTTACGGCCCAAGAAAAAACGACTGAAAAAGTTCTAATGACAAAAATGAAACCTCTAACCTCTGAAGAAAAAGAGGAACACGATTTAGACGTTGATAAAGATTACTCTTGGGACAAATCGGGAAATATACAAAAAAAGGGCGGGGGTCTGGTAAGGCGCCTTGACATGGATTCAAAGATGTCAAAGGAGATCAAGCGCAAAGGCGTAGAGCGTGGCAGAAAAGAGGCCCGGAATAAGGTTAAAGACCTTATAGAAGAAAACACAGAATTCACATACGAAGATGCCCCTATGTCTCTATTGCTTGTAGCCGAGCGCGCAATCACAGGTTCCAGTGCTGACATGAAGCTATTCTTAGCAGAGGCAAGAGGTGTCGGTAAACTTGCAGAGAAGTCCCAGGATGCAGCACCACAGAAGATAATCTTAGAGATATCCAAAGAAGTACGAGAGGCTATGATACGTGGAATTGAAATCATTGAACGAGGCCAGCAACGAAGAATTACTGGAGAGGATGCGCCAGATAGTCCTTTCTGATACGCCATTTGGCTTCGCCATGTTTTATTCAGTTATGTCTAATCAGATTCTGCCAGCACACTGTGCTTGGTGGATTGACGAAATGTACTTTGCTGAAGAGCAGGGGATGGGATTTGCCAATGAAGCATTCCGTGGCTCTCTGAAAACCACAATCATTACTGACTATTTCACAGCGTATAGAATAGGGATTTATCCCAAGAAAACGAACTTATTCGCACAAGCAAACGACGATAAGGCCACAATGAACAGCAAGTTCGTCGCTGACTTGATGGCTAACTCAAACGAATGGAAGTTATTCTTTCCAAACGTAAGACCCGATGAGGACATGGGCTGGGGAGCAAAGGGATACTTTGTTCAACGCACCGACATGGATTATGGCAAGTTCCGTAGAGGCGCTTCAAAAGACCCCATGCTGTTGGGAGCTGGATATAAGTCATCCGATATTCTAGGGATGCACCCGACCGGACTCCTAATAGCAGACGATATTAATGACCTGAAGAATACTCGTTCCAAAAGAGAACTGGATGCAGTGGTAAAGAAATGGGAAGCCGAGATTAGGCCAGCGGCTATTGAAGGCGTGACTTTTGAAATATTCAATTTTACCCCATGGGTGCCAGGTGACGTTGGCGATAAAATAAAGAAAGAAAAAGGAATACACCACATTAAGACGCCTGTATGTTGGAATAATGACATTGAAAAGCCTGTGTGGCCCGAGATGTACCCAACTAGAATACTAGAGAAACTAATAGACAAACACTCTCCTGCGGAGTGGGCACGGATGTATTTGCTGAACCTTGAAGCCATGAAAGGTTTAACACTTAAACGAGAATGGCTGCATTGGTATCCACACACCGACATAAAAGAGGAATGGCCTGTTGTAATAGGCGTCGATTATGCCAGTGTGGAGGACGTGCAGGAAAAAAAGGGAAGAGATTACTTTGCATTGGCTATTATGAAAAAGGTTCCTGGCGGTGGTTTGATACTGGTAGATGGAGTCCGTGCCCACTTCTCACAAGGCAAAGCGCAGGACGAAGTTGTAGCATGGCACGACAACTATGGTTCGCGTTGCCACAGAGTCGGTGTTGAGGCTCTTGGTGGCGGGCTTACTTTTTATGGAAACCTGCTTAGATTAGCAAAACTTCCACTCCGTCGGTCAACCGTTGGCAACAAAAGCAAGGGAATGAGATTCGAGAAAGGCTTAGGCCCACTATTCAGGAGAGGCAGGATTTACATATCTGACGCTCCTAATGAATTCATAAGTCAGTTTATTGAGGAATGGGTATCCTGGTCTGGTGACAGTGACGGACAATACCCCAACGACATATTAGATGCTGTATTCCATGCAGTTGAATGTGCTAGAGGCAATATTTTGAGAGACGAGTACAGTGATATTGAAATGCCGGAAATAGATAAGAAATCGCGCAATCCTATGTTGGGATTTGCATTGAGGTAAATTATGGCAGAGGAACAAGGTTTACCCGACCTGGAATTTTTCCAAAACAGGATAAGCTATTTAGAATCTCTCGACGTAGATCGAGATAAGATGAACGTGGCAACTGATGGGATGCGGGCACAGGAATGGGAATTGCCCGAAGAAGCTAGGAAAATTCAGTGGGTATTCAAGTCTGTCACGCCAGTGATGGCACAGGTATGCGAGTCAGGGGCAAGAATTCTTTCAGACCCAGACCCGCGAATTACCATAATCCCGCAATCCCCAGAAGCATCGAAGATAGTTGACGAACACGAGAAAGGCTTGAAGTGGCTATTAGACAATGCTTCTCGCAGGCGCAAGGCCACAATTGTAGAAGATACAGTTCGTTCGGCTATCAACTACTCGGAAGTTTGTGCTCACGTCATCTATCTTCCTGAGCAAATAAAAAACGTAAAGGAAGCAGGCGGCAACGCAACTCGCTTCGAGGCTGCTATGAGACGTGGCCCATTTGTGATTACTCTACATCATCCAAACAGTGTTCATGCCCGCTACTCGGATATTGGTCCAGAAGAAATAGCTTTGGTTAGCAAAGAGACACCACAGAGTGTCATTGATCTATATGGAACGTCTGCTGATGGCGTGAAAGAACTTGTGGCAGAAAGAAAGGGTGAGGGGAACCCGATAGAAGAGGGTTTGTTGAAGGACTATTATTCTTGGGATGCTCATGTTGTGTTATTTGAAACTGGCGAGGATGGTGCTCCCGCTATAGAGATAATCAGAGATAAGTGGCCCTACCCGTTTTTGCCGTGGGCTTGTAGGTATGGTGGGACATCTCTTGCGGCGAAAGAAGGTGACCAGCGCAGACCATTACTTTACGACGCCTATAAAGGCAACTTGTATGAAGTAATGAATCGTGTGAGGTCGCTAAGAAACTCAGAGATGCTTCGGTTTTCAACTACGCCGAGAAAATGGATTAAGACAGCCGGTGGAAAAAATCCAGAAGTAGATGCCAGTAGAGGCGACTTGTTTTTGACCTTGGACCAAGAAGACGAGATAGGCGATTTAGCGCCCGCTCAAGCAGACCCAGCTACAGCACTGTTGCATGGTGAGCTGAGGAACGACCACGAACGCAGCACACTAAGTTCGTTGCTATTGGGCGGTGACATACCCAGCGGTGCCGCATTCGCGTCAATAAATCTTGTTACCCACTCAGCGATGGCAGTTCTAAAGCCATTCCGTTTTCTGGCACAAGCTGCCCTAGCTGACATAGTAGAGATAATGCTTCTGTGGATACACTATTCGGGCAAAGACGCGGTTGGGTATGGGTTGGGAGAAAAAGACAAGGGAGTGGAATATCTCATAGCGGCAGATGAAATTGACCCTAAGAATCTTTATATCAGCGTGGAACTTGCTACCGACCTTCCCACAGATCGCCAAGCACGTGCTGCTACGGCGGGCATGTTGCTGGACAGAGCAATGATAGATCGTCGTCAAGGAATGGAAGATGTAGGAATAACTGATGTTAGCGCAATGGAAGAACGCATTGTCCACGAACAGCTTGGTGATAACAAGATGGCGATTTATTTACAGAACGAACAAATGCGGGCATCCCAAGAAACGCGCCAGCAAATCATCCAAGAGTTTATGCAGCAGATGCAACAGCAACAAGCTCAACAGGGAGCCCAAGCAGAAGAAGGAGGCCCAGGACTTGAACAGCCTCAGCCTGGGCAACCACCTGGATTACCGATTGAGGGTGAGGAATTCAATCCTGCCGCTGGAGGTGCAACACCACAAGAGTTCTTCCCAGGCGCTACAAAAGAGGGACAAACGGGACAAACGAGGTCCGGTGAGGATATTGCATGATTACAGAACCCCAGGTAGACAGGGCCAGTTTATTGGCTGACCAAAAGCTAAGAGACCACATTGAGTCATTCGAGAGGAAGTTTTTAGATTATCGTTACCCAGAGGTAGAAGATGGCGAGACGGAAGACGAGAGCACCGAGATCAGCGAGGCCGCAGAGACCAGGACGCCAGGCCCGTAGAATAACTAGACCAACTCAGCGATTAGCACAGACTTACTTGGACGAGTTTGAGGCAGAGACTCCACGCGCCCCATTGCAGAGATTCCCACAGCCAATTCAGCCTGCGCAACGCTCACCTGCTTTTGCTGGTTTGGCGGAACAGCAACCACGGCAGAATTTCGCTCAAAGATTTGCTAATCTTTTCTCTGGAATACGTGGCCCAGGATATGATTTTTTCCCAGGGGCACAAGAAGCTATTGCTCAACAATTTAGAATGCCTGTTCTACCTGGGGCTGAATTCGTAGCCAGCAATATTGTAAATCCTCTTCTAGGTGCTCTTGGACTATCTGGGGAAAGACCTCAACAAGTTCCTAGTCCTGCTTTTGAGGGACTGCGTGCGCCATTGCCTCCAGCAGCAAGACGACCGTTCGGGGGACGTGACGTCCCAGGGATAGCGCAGCCCATCTTCAGGAAATACAGGTCTATTGTAAATATGTTGGATAAGGGCTTTAGGCCACCAATGATAGGATTCGATACCCAAGAATTCTTGAACATGACAGACGACGAAATGACAGATATGGGATATGTTAAAGTTCCTGGCGGCTGGGCTAGACGACCAATTGTCGATCAACCGCTACGAAATGTTTATGGTTCTGGTACTGCCGCACAGCCACAAACAGTAACAGTAAATTATGGAGGATTTGGCGGTGGCGGTGGCGGTGGGACTAGTAGACAATCATCTTATTTAGTGAACTGGCGAATATAAATGCCTCAAGCACCCATCAGTAAAAAAATTATAGAGAGAGTAAGGGAATCTCTAAGAGGCCAAGTCCTTGGAGAACCAGGAGAAAAAGGGCTTCGCATGGCCGACTTGGTTGTCCAGCGTCGCTTTAATCAGTATCCTCAAGGATATTCCCCGCAACCCGACGATGTATCCGAGGTTCCCAATTACGACAAGCTCTCCCGTGGCGAACGCAGAATCATGGGATGGTTGCCAGGAATTGCCGAAAGCGGAGTTGGCAAAGCACTAGCCAAGTTTGCTGACAGTCCATTTGGCAAGATATTACAAGTCTTTGATATAGGTGCCGAAGCGGTTGAGAGAGGAACTGGACTGTTTACACAGGGACTTGCGGCAGTCGGCACTCCCGAATCTTGGGCAGACTTCACTGATAACTTAGGCGCTGCTTGGTATGCTGGTTCGCTTGCAGCAGACATGGCTAACTTACCGCGGTGGCGTAATAATGCGTTTGAGATTCCCTCAGACTTGCCTGGGTTTGGCGGACTGATTGTAGCACGCAAGCAGATTGTTGAACTAACAAATCAAGGCATGGATGCTAAAGAAGCATTGGTGCTGGTTAGGGATAATTACTACGAAGGACTTGGGGCACTAGCGTTGCGTGCTCAATTGCATGATGCTTTCTTCCACATCGCGGCAGACCCTATTAATATTGTCTTGCCATATGTGAAGCCGATAGAGAAACTAAAAAAAGCGACAATTTCTTGGATGAGTGGCAGGGCGCTTCCAGATGACATTATTAGACTGACCGCAGGACTTGATGAGACACTAGAAGCTGCCAAAACAACTGGGGCAACAGTCGAGAGAATTGCCGAAATAGAGCGCGCTATTGTCTGGACTAAAAATGTTCCTCTGTTATCCCCAGCACATCAAAAACTTTTGAAACTGATGGGCGAAATCCCATTAGAGGGTACTGGATTAGCAAGGAAACTACAGACCTCACGATGGAATCCATTTGGCCTTACTCCAGATGCTAGGTCCATGGAAGCAGCCACTATGGTTAGCGATAGTATATTGGCACGAATTGGCGACCTGAGTGACCCAGAAGACATGGTTAAGTTCATCAATAGCGTAGCGGACGGAACACTAAGTCCCGAATTTGGACACATGATTGTTTCTGTTCAGGGAAGACAAGTTCGTTCTGCTGTACAGGCTTCACAAGTAGGTGCTGTTGACTTACTGAACGCATGGAGAAAGACTGCCGAAGAGCGGAATATTCTGAATTATATAGCCAGATACACAGGAGACGATATTCACGAAGTTTACAGACTGATAAGGAATGGAGATGAAGTAGCTGTCTATAACAAGTTCGCTAATGATGTTGCTAAACTAGGCGACGATGCTGTACGAGTAATGGAAGATGCCGCCGCTATTGGGCTTACTGATGGAAACGCACTAAAGAATGCAGTAGATATATTTGCGGATACCCCCTTGATTTCTCCAGAATCATTTAGGATAACCCTGGTTGGCGACATAATAGAAGCCACTACGAGAACCATTGTGGCAAAGCATGGAGTTAAAGCTAAAGGATTTATTGTAAAGTTCGCTGGAATGGTGAAATCTGCTGAGACTCTAGCATTCCTGCGCATGAATCCCACCTACCCCATTCGTAACTTCATAAATAACGAATTCACTATGCTTGCCAGAGGAACATGGGGAGGGATAGGAACTAAAGGCGCAGAGTTATTCTGGAAACGTGTTGGTTTTGAACCCACAAGACTACGCGTTGGCGTGGGGCCAGCAGAGATTGCTGTTGCCGCAATGAAGGGCGAGGCAAAATTAGCAGGACAAGCCGCACTGGCTTCCATGAACGAAGTGATGGCAGAGGCTACTGCGGGAACGCCAGGAGTGATTTCTAAAATAACCAATAAGTTCAAGAACATCAATCTGGGAGTATTTGATACTGGTATGTGGGCCTCGAAGATTGAAGCGAATGCTTCTATTCGTGCGTTTACTGCTGGTTTCAAGAGACATTGGAGTAAGTTCAGGAAAAAGTTGAAAATAGCAGATTCTTTCCCACATCTTTCTGAGGGTATCGTGAACTCTTCTGACGAAGGCGCAGATGTATTGCGTACTTTGGAGCGTGGGACGCACGGCGCGATGAATAATGCAGAATTAGATGCGCTATTCTACGCAGACAATATTGGCCTGACAGAAGGCAACATAGTAGGTCTTTTCAACGAAAGAGCTGGGTTTGACCTGTTTGATGTAATCGAGGCAGAAGAAGCAGGCCCGATGATACAGAGACTGCTTGATGCTTCCCCTAATCCTGCTGCCGTTCGAGACGAAGCACTGAACTTGAAGAAAATAGTTCAATCCCACCTACAGGCAAGCCACGACGAGATGCGGGTAGATTTCATTGCGCAGATGGCTTCACAGGTGGAGGCCGAAAGTGTTGGTGCTTTTCCCAAGATTGCCGGAGAGGCAGTAGACGAGTTCTGGGGCTACCAGCAAAAAGCGGCGTGGGATATGGAAAGACTTGCAGACGTAGCCAGAACTGCTCTAACTAAAGACGGTGCCGAAGCGGCACAACGAACATGGCGCGCTATACAAAGCAAACGAAGATTAACAATGGGCAAAGTATGGGATCGTCTGGAATGGCGAGGACAGGCCATTGCCGATGGCGTCGAGACAATTATTAAGAACTTGGACGATGCGGGCAAGATGACGCCTGATGCGCGCCGGGCATTGCGGGGATTTGGCGATGAAACTGTGGGCCGATTGAAGTCGTGGCGCGAGAACTGGGATGAATTCTTCACGCTACGTGATACTGAATTGGACAACTTCTTCCAATCAAAAATTGATAAGAAGGTTTACAAGCGCACTTGGGAACAACTAGAAGAATATATTGGCGAGGCTTACACGAAGGCAATTAACGGCGAAGATGACGTTCTGAGACAACTTGACGAAATATCATCCGCAGTAGTTCCTGAAGGCCAGCGCCCGCTTTACATGGCATGGCGAGACTCGGTTGCAAAGATTCGCAGGGCTGACAGAGAAGCAGTAGTTACATTCCGCAACAGCATCAAAGGGCTTTCTGGTGCCGAGAGGGAACTAGCACATCAACAGTTCCTGCCAGAGAGACTGGATGGCCTAGCAAGAATCATCGAGGAAGAGAAGATTGGTATTCAGGCGATGATGGGCAGTGATGTTGCGGCTGCGAGATTTACAGAGGCATTGGACGAGGTTTGGCTAAAAGCAGCAATTAGCGGACAAACTGCCGACGAAGTGCGGCAGCTTGGACCTTGGCAAAGAATGGAAGGATACTTAGCAAATCAAAAACTAGCTACTGAAGTAACATCTGATTTATCAATTCAATTGAGGGATAAATTAATAGATGTCGAGGAATACGAGAGAGCTATACTAAGAGAACTAGCACCAACTCCCAAAGTGAGGAAAGCTGTCTCAGTAGATGAGAGTGAAATCATACTTAAGATTGAAAAAACGCCCATCGCTGGGGGTTATGAGATTGATCTTGCAAGCGCAAGAAAACAGTTAGCAGATGAGTTTGATATAGAGGGCATAGACGCATTTGAACTTTCTACTATTCGAGAAGAAGACCGCTTATTGCGCGAGGCGGTTGAAAGAGCGGATGCTGCGAGAGTGGCCCCAGAAGCCCCAGTCGCTCCTATTGGAATACCTGACGAAGTAAGAAAAGAGATTTCTATACTTCTAGAAACTCAACCAGAGGTACCGTCATTAGGCATCGACATTCCTTCCATGCCTGACTTCCGCCAAGTAGTTCCCGATGAACTGTTCAAGGGAATAGGCGACCAGCAACTATATAACAACAGGACTGACGAAATAATAGATACACTCCGAGACACAGTATTGGATACTGCCAAGCGGAAAGACTTGAAGCTATCCAATCTCGACCCACAGGCGCAACAGGAACTGCGCCAGTTCATAGAACTCGCCAAGGGCAAGCTGTCAGATGACCGCTACCAAGCAACCCAGTTTGGCGAGTGGATGCG
>SDBT01012334.1_pt1 | contig 13730 bp, 3 predicted proteins | sample 2277101 | NCBI WGS metagenome assembly SDBT01 (sample SAMN10404973, study PRJNA504765) | marine sediment metagenome | isolation source: marine sediment core GS10_PC15, 103 cmbsf | place: Arctic Ocean: Southern Knipovich Ridge | collected 2010
CGGCCGTTTTTCCGAGCTCGGCGGTTTGCCGTTCTGTAGCCTCATTTAGTTTTGACTGTGCCGCGAATTGTCCCCATATAGAATCAGGCATTTCTTTTTGAAGATCTGTGATCCTCTTTATCTCATCAGCGGCTCTCTCAAGTTTAGATAAGGACCCCAAGTCGTCGCTGCCCATGGCCTCTCTCAGCGCGCCCCACCAATCCGTAGCGTGTTCTAACTCATAGGCGTAAGCCTTAATAACATCGGTTGTGAATGCGGCGGACATGGCGCTCTGAGCGTCGGCCGCTGCCCCCGCTAATTCGGCAAACCCACTAGAAAGATCTACCAGTAGCTTACCAGTTTCACTAATTCCAGTTATCTTGGAAGGATCGGCTCGGCCGATTGCGTCCTGAATAGAAGCTTGCTGTTCCTCATACTCCTTCATCGCAGTAACCGGACCCTTATACTGCTTCGTCTTCAGATGTTCTCGGAACTTCTGGGCATCGTTAAAATTATCTAACGTCTTTTGCGCCTTTGAGTAGGCAGTTTCCAAAACACCGAGTTCTGCAGCCTGATTTCTATATTGCGCTGCAGCGTCCAGACTACTACCTATCTGCTTCTCCAAAGCCTTATTCATCTCATCACCGGTCTGAGCGGTGCTCATTATGTGCTTAACTAAAAATCCCAGACCTATAGCCATCGCTAATATCCCGGTGGCAGCCATCGCCACCTTCACTCTGCCCAGGGAAGTCACCAGGGCGTCGAAGGCAGTACGAGTACCCATGACCGCGCGGCCCAGTAACCCCGCCCCCTCAGCCCGTTTAGCCCACTGAACGGCCGATGCCCGATCCGTGACCTGTGACAATACGGGTGTAGTGAAAGCCGCCTTCAAACCCTTAAGACTGACCGCATCCTTAGCAGCACCGCCCGCTCGGAGAGCTCCTCGGCCAATCATTCCTGAAATACCACCGGACGAGAGGCGATCGGCTTTGTTTCCCAGCATCTGGTCACCCGCAAAAGCTTCCCAGGTATCTAAGAAAACGTCACCTCCGCGACCTGCGACAACGACCAACGCGCTCATGGCTGCGGCTGACTTCAGGATACCGGCCGGGAGTGAGGCAAAAACATCGACCAAACCAGTAATCCCGCTTACTATATCGGTCACCACTGGAAGAATAGATTTACCCAGGGACAGCACTAGCGAATTTACCGTTTGCTTAGTTTTCTCAATCTGCTTATGAAAAGTCTGCATAGCAATAGCGTTCTTTCGAACAGCGAATCCCTGTGAATTGGAGGCGTCTATCGAAGCTTGTTGGGCTTCTGCAAAATTTTCCATTAGAACAATAAAGGAGTTGTAATGTCTAATTCCCGCCATGGATTGCGCCATGTTAAGTTGCTGGGCTCGTGTAAGATCCCCCCACTTAACCGATACGTCTTTAAGTAGGTCCATCGTCGGGCGGAAGTCGCCGGCTGGTTCGCGGCTAGATACACCAATACTAGCCAACTCCTTCTGAGCCTTAGGCCGGCGCATTGCTCTAAATATAAACTTGGTACTAGTAGCAATTTCCTTACCCGTCTGACGAGTTACCGCTCCAATTGCGGTAACTATTCCTAGAAAATCATTATAATCAAGTCCGGCAGTTTTAGCAGCGGCGCCGGATCTCTTAACCGAGTCCGCTAGATCCTTAGCGGTAATAGCGTGCTTCGCAGCTACCGCTCCCCAGGAATCCACAAACGCCTCACTACCGTTAACTTGCGTCCCAAACACCTTGTGTGCGGCCGTAAGAGCCTCCGTCGCATCGACGGCCTTGAGGGTTGTAACGTTAACTGCTAGCATGGTGGCGCGCGTACGCTCAGTAATCTCGGACATCTTAAGACCCTGCTGACCATAAACAACCATACCATCCAGAACTTCACCAATAGCCACACCGAAGTTCTTAGCAAACCCCACGGCTACACTCTGTAAAGCATCAAAATTGGTAGTGGCGGTGTTCATAACCTTCTTCAAAGCTGTCATCTTATCTTCTACTTCGGTGACAACCTGAACCGCGCTTCGGAAAGCTCGTATAAGACCATAGACAATACCCGAAGCAAACCCCCACTGCACAACTCTACGAAGAGCGCTCTTAAGTTGACGGCCTAAATGATTTACAGCAGCGCCACCCTGTTTAAACGAAGTTACAATAGCCTTCCCGGAACGATGAGCCTCAATAGTAATCTTCTGAAGTACTTGACCAGTCTTAGGGTCTACAATGTCCCGAGAAATAGGCTCAAAATGACGAGGCGACCCGGCCTCCTTGTAAGCTGGTGAAGCTATAAGCTTCTCGAGCTGCTTCTTTCGCTGCGCGGCCATGGCGAGGGCGGACTTATATTGGGCCTCGACAGACTCTACTATCCCCTGACCTTGACCTCGGGCGGCCGCGGTCACACCCTTCTTACCACCCCCTCCCAGAGCAGATTGAAGAGATTCTTTATCTGTAATTTTCACACCTTCTAAATTACTAGACAGATGGCCAGCTGCTTTCGACATCTCCATAATATCTTGCGCGGCTTCGGAGTACTTCCCTTGCTCAATCCCAGGTATAAGGGTAGCTATCTTAGAAAGAGCCTCCTTAACCTTAACAAGATTGTGTCTAAAATTTTCAGGTTTCTCTTGTAATTCTTCGAATATAGAAGTCCAGACGTTTGTTACGTCCCCACCCTGACGAACTGTCTTAATAATACCATCCAGAAGAGGCTTGAAACGTTTAAGAAAAGCCTCCCCCTCCTCCCCGCCACCGGCTGCCATTCTAACAGCCTCATCTAACATCTTCGGAGAAGCTTTAAGTCCGGCCGCTTGTGCTTCCGGAGAAAGTTCACCTCCCTGACTAATACCAATACCCGCTGTTATCCTACCTCGGCCTGCGCCGCTGGGTTCAAAAGTACTCTCCATGTAATCCTGAACACGCATTGACGTGTTGCGGGCTTTCTCGACCGCGTCTCTAATCTCCGCCGAGCCGGCACCCGCTGCGGTAAGCTTCTGAACCTCTCGTTCTGCCTCACGGGCGATGTTAATTAAATTGACAGATATAGCACTTCTGAACTCTAACATTATTTTGCGGTATGCCTTTTGGGCGTTGGCGGCGCCTTCGGGGGTTCCATGCTCAGCGACCTGTACCTTATCCCGAACAGATCGGGCGTAACCTTGCATCTCACGTTCGCGTCGCGGTATATCTGATTCGTCTATTTCTCCCCGACGGGCTTCGCCCAGAGCATCGCTGATAGCTTCGGGATAAAAAGAAATAGCCCCGATCCCTTCCGGCCGATCTTCAATAGCGGCTGCATGGGTCTCGGGCAATACCAGTTTGCCCCCTTTGCGCTCCATACCTCTCAGATTGGCAGACTTTTGGGTAGCCTCCAACACGGCTTCCAACTGTCCAAGTCTCTTCTGGGAACGGTAAGCACCTATTTCGTTACGTTCAACCTCGGAAAACTTAGATAAATCCTCAGTCGGGTGAGGATCACCACCAGTCATGTCGGCGCCGCTCTTCCTTGCGGCAGTCTGCGTGTGTATACCTGACTGTACACCCCCCATAATGGCTGCTGCCAGCTTACGGCTAAGTTCCAACCCCGAACTAAACAGAACCCCCTCACCCTCCTTACCCGAGGCAGCTATTCGGTCAGCTATGTTTTTATGGAGCTGCTGGTAGCGATTTCCGATAGACTCAATTGCCTCATCTCCGACTCCCGCCCCCTTTAACAACGCGGTCTGGGCCTCAGGATCTGTCCGATAGGCTAATAATTCTTCGGCAACAACTTTGGACAAGCCTTCATAAATCTCGCCGACCTTCTTTCTAACACCTTTGAACTGCGCTGTGCGATCCGAGGACTTAATCTCTCCCATGATGCGCTCGTCCTGCTGACCTTTAGACATTTCGCCAAACGACGGGTCGGCGGCTTTCAGGTCTGCGCGGATGTCCTTCGCCATCTTATTAAAAGCATCTAAATACGGTTTAACCCCGACGTGCTTACCCATTGCACTAAAAATCTTGAACTGATCTTTTCCGAGGGGACTAGAACCCTTCGGATCGCTCCTCAAAGACCTCGCCAACCCTCCCGCTATATACCTAGAAGTAGGCTCACGTGAACCCTTGTGAACATATTCGTGAGCGGTGGTGGCACCTGCCTGCTTAATCGCCATTGCTGCCTTAGTTAATCTCTCAAGGGGTACAACAGCACCTTCAGCTACGGTATCTAACGTTTTAATAGCTTCGGCGAGGGGGTCCATTACAACTTCTTGAGAAATAAAAACTTCATCCGTTTTCTTACTGTGAGCACCTCTAATCCTACTTGCGTTTTTACCCCACTTCTGAGCAGCGCCCTCCGGACTTACAATAGTGGCAGCAGCCTTAATATTTGATTGGAGTTCCTTAGCCCCTGATGCCAACTCCTTGGCCCAGGACTTCGCATCCTTAATCTCCGAGCCTGCAACCAGCATTCTAAACTTTTCCTTAACATCGTTAAGAGGTACTGAAAACTGCTCGGCGTCGGCGGCTAATCTCTTAGCGGACATTGAGAGAATATCGTCGACGGCCAAGTCGCCTTTCAGATCGCCGCCACCTTCCCAAAATTCTTTTTTGGACCGCTTAACCTCAGATTTACGAGTACCTAGCCATTCCGGAGCTATTTCTTCTAGTGCCTTATCAATCCCGAACGGGCTTTCCCGTAGAATCTTTCGCTTCCGCATTGGATCCTTTTCGGCGTCGTACTCGGCGCGCATCACTAAAAACTGCTTCTTCGCTTCCTCGTCGGACTGACCTGTCTTCTTCGCAAAACGTCCTACTATTTCCTTCTCTAACTTCTCCAGGAGCTGTATAAAACCCTGCTCAATACTGGATAAATCTATCAGCTTGCCAATAACACCCTTATACTCATCGGAGGTCATTGTATCTTTTATGGGGCCACCTACCTGTCTATCAGATATCCCATGCTTTTTCTGGAAAGAACGGAGCTCGGCGGGGTTCATACCCGTCAACTGTGTTTCGCGGGCACCGCGGACGTCGGCGTCGACCTTCCGCAGCTCTTCGTACGACTCGCCTCCACCCTCACCGGCCAACTTTTTACCTATGCTCCCTTTACGCAGCAGCTGAAGATCTTCTAGTAATTCTAAAGGCCCCCCAACGCCCCCCTTACCACTCTTTTGGGACAGTGATTTATTGATGTTCAGCATCAGTATAGCTACAGCATTTGCAAGAGATTCCACACCCTCGCCAGCTTGAAAAATGGCTGCGATGTTCTGCTTGTTAAATAGATCTGTTAGCAATCCTACGGACTTCTTCGGCCCAATGAGCGACTGGGCCTCAAATTCCTCCGTCGCGCGCCCTTCGGGCGCTAATCCCCGTCCACCTGCGCCAGGCCCTTTTCTAACTCTAGCTAATTCTTTTACATACCCTGCTAAATTCTGAGTGTCACCCACATCTTTAATCTGGGATCCTAATATCCTCGGCAACATACTACGGTCAGGCATACTCTTGCCGGCGCGCTTTGTGGCTGACAGAAAGTCCCGCAGCGAATGGGCAGCTTCGGCAGAAGTGGCTGCAAACAAAGAAATCTTATCACCGTCAAAGTCCAGGTTAGAGGCTGACAAGAGGTACTGTCTGTTCAGCTTATCTATGATAGGAGAAAGCGAGTTGAGCTGGCCGCGCAGTTCGTCGGCAGCTGCACCACTACCCCCCGTAGCTAAGATCTGCTGAGACAGCGAGCTCTGTAATTCCCGAAGAGGGGCCAGGAGCGCTTCAAACTCAGACGCTCGGCCAGCGGCGGGGCCGGCGACTCCAATTTTACCAGCCGGTACTAAGGATTCATCTGTTGTAGTTACAACCCTACGCGGTTGGAAACTTTGCTCCCCGGTAGTTGGAAACCTGTGAAGAAGACCCTGCTCTGCAAACTTAGAAGCCTGCTTAAAATTCAACTTCTGGCCTTTAGTCCCCGCCTCCTTCTGAATCGACTTAACTAAATTATCGTAATCGGCCTTATTCATCATGACTACATCATCGGGGATTGCTTTTCCAAGCTCTTGTATATTCTTTAGCTTCTCGAAAGCAGCGCCAGCCTTGGTCACGTCCTTACCCGACTCGGCCAGATTATCAAGAACCTTGCTGGCCTCTTTCAGGGGTCCTGATATATCTGTTCTAAACTGAACAGCCGTTAGTTCCTTGTGCGCTAGCGCTAGTCCTGAGTCTTGTCTACTAAGATAACCTCTCTTCTTTTCCGAGCCCGGCTTCGTATGCTTCCTTGCCAAATCTATAGCATACTGCTCTTTAAGCTGCATCTTCAGCCTGTCCAACTTCTTCCAAAGACCCTCTGTACTCTCCGCACTCTGCTTTAGCGTAACACCCAGGCGCCCAAATACTTCCACAAGCGTGTCCGCGTCTTCCGCCACGGCACCGGCTGATGGAATATTAGTAGTGCCTTTCGTCTCCAGCGCGGTACGTCCTGCGAGGAGGTCGCGCATTGCATAGAGCTGTACTTCCTCAGTAGTGTGGCCGGCCTTTGCACCCGACTCAGTCACTTTCCGGGAGGTCACATACTCAGCGGCGCCTCCTGGACCAAAGGCATCACGTTCTCCACCACCCTTACCCTTGAACTTAAGAATTTCTACTTTACCCGCCCTATCCAAAGAGTCTACGAGCGGTAAGAATTGAGAAATAAACGCCCTTGCTTTGTCCTTACCTTCGTCGGAAGCAGCGGCCAGCTCGACCAAAGATTTCACCTGCTCATTGAACGCCTTGATTGTCGCAAAAGTAGCCTCTTTGCGCATTAACTCATTCTTCACCATTGCCTTTGGATCAGTCTCTCCGCTTTCCGATACTCGGAGAGCGCCGCCCGTCTCCATTAAATCATCAAACATGCGCGTAAGTTTGTCAGGGGCCTTGTACCCCGCCTGCGTGGTAAAGGTATCGCGCATACCGAGGTCGGCGCCCATCTTAGGAACCCGATACATCTCCTCCCCGCCTTCGCGAGTCGGCAGCCGTACCTGGAAAGCTTCGGCATGCTTTGGATCTAAAATAGTCCCCTCAAGTTCGGCGGATGAGGCCGCGGCAGACGGTACCCTGCTAAACTCCTCCGGATTAATTGTCTTTAGAGCTTCCGCAGCAGAGCGGGTGCCATCCTTAAGGTACATTAACTGTGCAAGATACTCGTCCGTGCTCCCAGCCATCCTCTGCATACGGTCTTGGAAGTCGGTGGCCATTTTAGTAGTCTCTGCTCTGCCAGAAAGAGACGCTATGGCCGCGCGATCCATATACTTGGTAGAGACATCAGCAGCGCCGGGCTCCCGCGGACTCTTTAGTCGATAAAAATCTACGCTACCGGTGAGCATAGTCTTCATACCCTGGGCACGCAAAGACTTCCCAGCCTCATTCCTACCAACACGTTCGCCGCCTGTCCAATTCTTCAAGCCATACTCTTTAGCCGTTTGCTTCGCGGCTTTAAGCATATCGCCTGTTTCTTCCATCAATTCCCTGATGCGATCGGCTATCCGCTGGGCCTGGTCTCCGGCTTCTTTCGGATCCAGTTTATCAGCTATATTGGTAGACACCGCCTCCAGAATATCACCCACGACACCGCGGCGACCGGGGGCGTGCCCCGATAGCAGCATCTGAGTTCCCTTAGGCGCACCCATAGCCTCCGGGTCGCCCTGGCGTACAACAAACTTGTGACCAGATCGAGTACTTAACTTCTCACCGGTTTGGAACTTGTAAAGTTCCTTAAACTTAATACGTACCGTCTCGGCGCCCTGCTCGAAAGCTGTCTCGATGGACTGGACAACAGCTTCCTCCCCCTTTAACTCAAACTTGATGGGCTTACCTTCAACATCCTGTCCGATTACCTGACCCTGAGTTAGTTTTTGACCGGGCTTAATACCTTCAGATACAACGTCCATGTGCGGAGACATTTTAGTTTTCAAGGTATCCAGCAGGCCGCTTTCCATCACACTCTTACTAACAATCGCCTGGTCTTCCTGTAACTCAGGAAATACTTGTTCCGAGGTATACGCTACCTTCAGCTGGTTAGCCATGTTAGACATAACCTCACCAGCGGATACAACACCCCGCATGACCTCCGACTGAATTCTGGGAGCCGCGCCTCCGGTAGTAGGCAAAGCCTCCATAGGTTGACGTGAACGCATTGCCCGCATACCGTACTCACCCGCGGGATTAAGCGCAGCCAAATTCCTAGTCTGTACCGGTAAAGTCGCTCCTACAATACGTCCCTTTCTATCCCTATCGATCGTCGCGCGGGCTGCGTGTTCTTCTGTAAGACCCGTTAAGGACAGCTGAGATATACCATACTGCCTTAATGTATCCGAATTCTTCTTAGCATACGTTTTGAGCTCACCGGATAGGTGGGCAATCATCGCCGACTCGTTGTCACCAAAGGCGTTAAGCTCCGCTATTAATTTCTTTTCTCCTCGAAGATCAAGCTCAACTACGGCCTCGCCGCCTGCTGCGTATTCCTTACTTGAGCCACCTGCGACTACAGAAGGCAGCTTAAACATATCCTTAAGTTGACTGCGAAGAAGTGACAAGCCTCTTTCTGGATCCTTGCGGGCTGTTTTCTCTATAAAGGGAAGAGTCTCCTCCTTAAACTCTTTACTATCTAAAAGATTATTAATACCGTTGGTGACCTGGTCAGTAACACTCTTCAGCTCCATACCGGCCATCTTTATAACGCCCGTTACAATTTTACCCTCGGAAGAGCCTGAGCGGCGTAACTGAGTTGTTGCACCTATACCCCGACCCACCTGCGTAGGAATACCCAGACGTGCTACCAAATCAGGTAACTTACCTAAGGACCCCTTTCTAAGCTCAGTAAGAAGACGCTCCATCGCCTTCGCAAGCTGATCGCCGCGTACATCTGCTGCAGCGGCAGAGGGGTGAGTGGGTACTTTAGGACCGGTAACAAATCGAGAAACTTGTTCACCGGCGGCACGGGCGGCAGGGTCGCGGCCTCTTCGGAGAGCGCGCTTTGCTGCGGCGTTAGGGTCGTCAATACGAGGGGCTCCCGTAGTCCCAGTACGAGGATTCACATTAGCGCTAGAATCACTTCTCCCCGCGCTAGCATTGCGCGTAGCCGCATCTTTCTTAAGTTCCTTGGCGGCACCCGGGGGTCCTTTTTGAGCGTTCTTAGCTAACTGTGAAACCTTAGGGCCCTCGCTCTTAATTTCAACCCGGACCGGGGGCGTCTTTACTTTAGCCCCAGACGCAGAAACCCCTGGCCGGTCTGCTCCCTGCGCAGCTGTGCGTTCCCGCACCGCCATCACTGAAGTCAACCGATCAAGGGCTTCAATTACCGAATTTTGTGTTCTCTCAAGGTCCTTTGCTAGTTTGCCAGTTTCCTTTGCAAAAGCGCGGGCTACCGTCTTCGAAAAATCTTGCGAAGAGACACCTGTAGATGACGCCATGCTTTGCACAGTAGCGGCGCCGCCGGGGACAGGACCTCCCTTAGCTCCACCTGCGGGTCTTTTACCAGGCTGGGAAAATCCCTCAGCCAGGCGCTGCTGTATTTTGCGGACAATAGCATCCAGACTAGAGTCATCGATGTCTACATCTATAGTCAGTTTAAAGTTTTCTTCTACCACCTTAGCCGTTGCCTCCGCCTACCTATGTCTTCTGGACTGTGCTCGGTTTCTAGCGCGCCTGCTGTTAGGGGCAATAACTTCCACATCGCTAGAGTCACCGCCCTTAATACGATCCTCGCTGTACGCTGTTGACATATACTCAGGATGGTCTGCTGTAATTATTACCTCGTCCTTTTCTGTAGCTGAAAGCTTCCCTGACCCTGACCGTGAACCCAGCCTAGATTGGCTCCTTTCCTGTTCTTGTCGCTTGAAATAAGAAAGCATGTAAGAATCTAATGCGTCGTCATCTTCTATAATATCGTCATCCGGGCGATCATCCGCCAACATTTCATAAATAGACTGGTAGTGGTTACTCCAGTATAAGAGTGCCTGCTGGTCGGGAGTTAGATCGGACAACCCTCCTGGAAAAAGAGGACCTCCTATCTTAAGAGCAGAGGTATACCGTATGCGCCAAATAAGATGGCGTGACAAGTAACGGATCTCGGTGGCGGATACGCCCCTATTAAACTTTGCGTATGCATCTACCACCGAATTACGGAAAGTAAGATCCTTCTCATCTTCAAAACCCTGAAAAGTATCCCAATGCTGGGAGCCATCTACAGATAGGGTGCCGGCCCATGCTAAAAATAAAACAGACTCCTCGTCTGCCTTATACTCGCAACTCAACACGTAATAACTTTCTCGTTTGGCTTCTATTTCGTATATCTGGGCATCGAACTTTGCAATAAGCTCCTCGATAGGTTTCCTACGACCTTCTATTTTGGTCATTTGAAGAACTCTGTTCTGACCTGTAATCTTTTCCCGCAATTCTTTTATTCTGGCAGTATCAGCGTCCGTTATAAGCCCAGACGAAGCAGCCATTGATCTAGTCTCTTTCTCACTAGGCAACCCCCGCTTCTCCGCTTCTAACAACGCCTTGGCTCGAATATACCTACTTTGAAAAATGTACTCTGGTTTAGGAGAGCATAGCACCACAAACCGATCTTCAAACATAGTTTCTGTTTTTACAAGATACTTGTTGTGTATTATTCTTTCTAAAAGTTCTTCAACTTCTTGAAAAGAAAGATCGAGGGGCATTACTTACCCTTAGTATTCTTAGGAGTAACGTTAGTCTTTTTCTTATTCTTACTTCCCTTAGGGCGTCCCCGGGAACTCGAAGCCTTTTTCTTAGCTACGGGCTTATCTAAAGTAACATCTTTAGAAATATCCACTACTTCCGGAGTATCTTTTTCCTCCACGTCAGGAACAGCTTCCTTCGCGGCGGCCTTCTCCTCCGCGGCGATCTCCTCCTCTGCTCGAGACACAGCGATGTTACGTAAGGTCTGCTGTTCGGGAGTATTCTCTAGAAAATTACTCTCCAACCCCTGCATCCAAAGCATTACTTCGAATCGGGAACGGACAGTAAGTGCAGTATTCTCGTCGTTACGGTAATCCTCATAAGTTTCCCACACGTTCTTACCATTCTCATTTTCCACAATACGACAAGTAAGAAAATCTGTACGTGCATCCTCTGCCAAGTTCTCACAGGTATTAGCCATAGGACCATTGACTCGCTGATTAAGAACAAAAAGCTCATCCCGAAGACGTCCGATTTCGCGAGCGGTAATTTCTTTCTCGTCGTCGGAAGCGTCCTCCATTAGATTTTCCAACCTAAATAACTCGGCACCTAATTGAATCCGGGTCTTCTCTACCTGACTTTCGTACTCGTCTGAAATAATACCGGCTTCCTGCAAAGCGTCGGTCATCTGTGCCTGAGTAAGAAGCTTGTCGGAAATAGCTTGGGCATAGATCTTAGAGTACTCCCAATCAGCTTTACGAATATCCTCTCCAGAAGGTGTTCCGATATAATACGATTTGGGATCATCCGATCCTGGGATTTCAAAAATGAACGCCCGCCTTGAATCAAGAATCTCCTTAACATCCTCAGCCGCTGACATATTCTATTCTCCTTTTCCGTTAAACATCGTGTCGTCGATATTCGAGAGCGGGGGGACGGTTCACCTCGACAACATCTTCCATAGTTGGTATAAATAATACCTTATAGTTTATATCTAAACCTCGTTTAAGATCCCGTATTGCGTCATTTGCAGAACGAAGTACCTTGGACCTGAAAAGTCTATACCGCTGGGTATCTGCTATAGCTACCTCGGCGATGTCCAACACCTCGTCTACTGCGCGCATGAATCTTTTCTCAAGATCTCTCTTTAATTTGTCCCGAGATCTTTCGAGGGCACGTTCTTCCCTTGAATCATTCATTACGACCTATCCTTTTTTTAAAATATAAATTATCCTACCCTCCGATACACTCGGAGGCTGGTTCCTGTCCCGAGCGTACCCGGGCAGGAATAATAAACTGGGCAGTTAGGAACCTTCACCTGAGCCTAAACGACTATGGTCGGGGTTAACCTGGAGTCCAGGGCTGGCAACAAGGTCCTGAGTAGCAACTTCGCCAAGAATGGCAAAGATCCTATTCGTACCTCGGAAACCGTATGTCTGCGTAGCATTCTCACCAATGGAAAGATTGTACGCCTCATCTGTAATTCGCAGGTCCTTCGCAACAATCGTTTTAAGGGGCCTTTCGCGATGCGTATTAGACTTCGTCGGAACAGAGGGTATCGATGAACCGTAATTGATACCGGTATCCGGGTCAGAAGTGGTACCGTCATAATAAAGATACCGCTTTCCTCGCTGAGAATACTCGTCACCTACCATCTCTCGAGTCAAAACACGTCGCTCGCTACCAGTACCGCCTGCTTCCTCGTCGGTCTGCTGGTAAATTTGAACTACCAGGTCCAGACGCTGATTAGCAGTCATGAAGTCGTAGATAGAAATATCATCCGTGGTCTTGTCTGTAACCACACCCGCCTTCTTAGACGCAATAATCGCGTACTCAACGAGATCATTAGCGGTGGTCTCAACAGTCACCGTAAACGGAATTGGGAAAGTAAGAGACCGGTCGTAAGGTCTCAAGTGGGACAGCTCGAAGAGCGGCTCGCGGGTAAGATCTGCGGCAATAGTTGCAGAAGTTACGCGGAGAGCAAGTTCGCCATCCCTATCGAAATCAGCAGAAAGAGCATCCTTGTCAACTAGATAGATCTCAACCTGTCCCTGTCGAACCGCACCAACATCTTCCGGCTTATGTGCGGGGTCGATCTCGATCGGTACAAAGTACTCCGCATCTCGGCGAGTAGCCATCGTGTTTTCATCTGAACGGGTCGACTGTGCGGCTCCGGAAAGATTAGAAAACGTAGTGGCATACGCATTAGCGGCGTATGTAACGATAAGAATATCACCCTCTCCCTTCCCTTCCGTCACGCCGAAATCAGCGTTGGAAACGAGGTCAGTGGGGTCTATCAGCGAATTTTCAGCCGGGTCGTACGTATACGCGCCGGCCTGGGCAACAGTTCCTTCGACAATCTTGATCTCAGTGGCTGCTCCTGAAGAACGGTTGAAATACCGCACTGCGGGATTACCAAAACCATCAAAACGTAGGAACGCAAGTTGACCAGTAGATCGTACAGAAACACGCTGAGCTGTCGAGGCACCTTCATCCAAACCTATGTAAACAGTACCTGCGGCGTCATTAACCCTAAGGCCAGTGCCACCCGTTGTACCATTGTTAGGATCGGCGTGAGTACCCGCAGCATCTGCGGTATATACGAACTCTTCGTTGGAAATAAATCTACCATCATTAACGAACCAGAACTTAGAATCCGTCTCTGCGCCAAAATTCTCTGACGCATTCGCACCCGCTGAATAAGTCCACTCTACAGAGTTAATAAATACGCGGGGTAGAAACATGGTCTGATCAAGAACAGAATTGACCGTACCAAGCGAGCACTCGTTCTGAATCGGAGCCCAAATTTCGACAGACGAATTACCACAAACTGCGGAAAGTCCGAAGTCTGTAAGAGCCACACCGTGATAAAATTCAAGTGGGTTCAAGCCTGCGTCTCCCAGACCACTTACTACTGTAAGGTGTCCACTGACACTGGTTGCATCATGTACCAGGACATCGTCCTGCTCCATATTAGCAAGAGCGTACAGGTTGGAGATAGAACCAAACTCACCCGTTTCAAGAGTCACGGCGACAGTAGGGGAATCATCAACAACGTCGATGATAGAAAGC
>SDBT01012335.1_pt1 | contig 13730 bp, 42 predicted proteins | sample 2277101 | NCBI WGS metagenome assembly SDBT01 (sample SAMN10404973, study PRJNA504765) | marine sediment metagenome | isolation source: marine sediment core GS10_PC15, 103 cmbsf | place: Arctic Ocean: Southern Knipovich Ridge | collected 2010
GTTTGATGCCTTTGGTGGTTGGTATGTGGAACTGTCGGAATTGCTGGCAATACTCACCAGCATACATGAGGGCAAATACTGGTTCAACTCAGTCAATGGCGCCCAAGCCTATCGCAGTGATGTTTGGAATTGGTGGAGCAGGTGCAGCATTACCATTCTTGATGAGATAGGCGTGCGGGAAACGACAAGCGACTTCGCCTATGAGACCCTGCACAAGTGTTTTGATAACCGGGGCGACAAGCCTGCAGTGTTCATATCCAACAAAAGCCCAGAGGAACTTGGCCGGCTTTATGACGGGCGCATATTGTCGCGGATAAGCCAGGGCACGAGCCTGAAGGTTGAGGGCGACCAGCGCCCAAGAAAGGAGCAGCTTAATGTTAAGTAAAATCGTACTAGCCTTAGAGTTCGGCACGGCAGCGTATCTACTCTACCTGCTGCTGATGCTGCGTGGGCTTATAGCCAGCCTGGGAGGTGTGAGATGAGTGCGAGCTACTGGGTCTGTCCCAAGTGTGGACCGAGAGCCTGGTGGCAGGTAACTTATAAGGGAACTTGCCAAAGATGTGGTGCTATTTTGAGCGACAAAACACCTAAGCAGGAGGCCGCCGATGGCAAAGCATAAGCCGTTTATCAACATACATCCGGCAGATATGGTGGCAGAGGAAATAGCAGAGTATTTTTACCTCCACATGCAAATGAATCAATTCAAGCCCTGGGAGCTGGAGGCGATAAGGCGGGTGGCCAGAAAAGCAACGCCTATTCTGCGCACAGAGGCAACCGCACTACATAACGTCTTCGGCCAGTCCACCCGATACTGGCTTAAACTACAGAAAAACTACGACGAACGGGAGGCAGGAAAATGACAAGTGATAAAGGGAACGCTATTGAGAGTTTGTGTAAATTAAGTAAAAGTCTTACGCCGAAAGAGTTAGACGACTTTTGCAAAGCGCTGGATACAGTCAGGGAGCCAGTCGATTCCCGCCCCTGGCATGTGGTGGGGGTGGATGCGCTGCCGGATGATGAGAGAGACGTTTTAACCACAATAGAGTACCACGGAGCAGGAGGGCCATACATCAGAGAGGTGTTGTGGTATGTCGCTGATAACAAAGAGTGGCGTCGCTACGGATCCTTAGAAACTGCTGTATGCGCTGGCCGCGTCCTCGCCTGGCAGGAGCTGCCCAAGCCCTGGAAAGGAAACAAAGATGATTGCCCAATATGAAAGCATTGCTAGATTGTTACAGGCCAAGAGGGCCGAGTATAAGCTGAATCAGCGGGACGTTGCAAAGGCCGTTCATTCGTCACACAGAACCGTGACTGGCTGGGAGGCCGGCGACCGTATACCCCACGCTGCAATGGCCTATGGCCTTGCGGATTTTTATGGTTTGTCCGACGACGACAAGGCCAAGTTCATGGCGGCTTGTGCCGGGGCGATGGCGCATTCCCGTGCGACAAAAGTCGTAGATGAGTATATTGCCGTAGCTAAAGAGCATGGGCTGAAGATATGCTCCAGGCAGGGAGGCTGATATGAGAGAGGACCAAAGAGAAACAGCACAAAAATTATTAGACACCGACGCCTTAGCGGACCTTGAAAAGGATTTCGTGTCGGGCTTGCTGGATCGTTATTTAGATAGCCCGCTTAGTTACGGGCAAAGCACAAGCCTGTACAGGCTAGAATGGACTTACTTGGAAGAGGGAGGCTGATATGAGCGAGAAACCATATACGGGCGGCTGGGATAAATACGCTTGGGGGTGTGGGGTATGCGGTAAACGCTTCCCGTACACAGACTACGAAGTGCAATATGGCGAATTCTGCTGGTTTATGTCGCTTTACGATGCCCATGAGTGCGAATATCGCTGCCGTCTTGCTGCTGTTGGCAATATCGCTGAAGGGAGGCCGATATGAGCGACAGACGATTTCGCATTACCGTTATTGTGGTTTTTACGCTACTGTGTCTCGGTTTCTTGTTTGTGATGGTTGGAGGCTGATATGAGCGATAAAAAAGTAAAAGGGTTTACGGTGCAATTTGATCTTCCCGGCGTGAAGGTTCCCGTGCCTAGTGATGCAGACCGGATAGTGAAGGCGTTGGAACACATCGACCTTATACTGTGGCTTATTTTTATAGCAATGGTTGTGATAGCAATAAGGATGCTGGCATGAGCGAATTCAAAAAGTTTCCATTATGGTATGGAGCGTTTCTGCTGTGTGCTCTGGCGGCTTGTCTCTGTCTGTTGTGGGTCGCGGCTACTACCGAATTTGCTGAAGGCTCCCCCGCCTCCCCCGACATTGTGGTCATGACCATCGCCTATGAGTCCAGCGGCGAGCCGTTCGAGGCCCAGGTCCAGGTGGCCAGCGTCATACGCACTAGGGCCATTGAGCGGGGCTTAACGCCGGAGCAGGTATGCCTACAATGGTCTTGGGCCAAACGCAAAGGTAAGCGCGTCAAGGTCTGGCAATTCTCGTGCTGGGGAAGGAAAGACCTCAAGCCCCGCACCACCGCAGAGCTACGCAAGGCACGACGGGCGTGGGAGGCATCAAAGACAATGAAGCACGACGTGAACCTGTACCACGATACCAGTGTGACGCCCTGGTGGGCCAAGAGCGATAAGGTGAAGTTTGTCAGGCAGGTAGGGCGGTTGAAATTCTATAAGGAGATACGATGACGGCAACACTGGAATGCGATTTGTGTAAAAAGACAATATGGGAGGACGACAGGCGATTCTTCTGGTTTTTTCGGATACGTCGGGGCCACTGGCATGCGACAGAGCACCTTCGTTCTAGTACCAAGCAGCTTGATATATGTTTGACCTGCTGGGAACAATTGCCAATCGCTTTGGCGGGCATAAGGCTTAAATACAAGCGTTCTGCTGAGGCAGATGGGCAGGCTCAGGTTTTACCATGAAAGGCGGCGAATGATGCCTTTAATAATGCTTATCATAACAATTATTGCCGTGGTCTGCGTGGCGAAGCTGCTGTATGGGCTTTATGAGCAAGGAGGGTGGAGATGAAGTGCCACAAAATTACAAAACGAACGGCGGCAACGGGCGAAACGGTGGTGGAGTTCCGCAATAACGCGGGTTTTCTTATGGGAGTTACCTATACAAGTGATTCCAAGTTGGTCATATCGGGAGTGTCCATATCGGGGATGACCGCCGCTTTGGTTCTTACCCCCAAGATGACCCGGCGGTATGCAGGCTGGCTGTTGGAAATGGCAGATGAGATGGAGAAAAAGAATGAGTAAGCACAAAGACGAACATAGTAAGTTGGATTCAGATATATGGGCATTGGAGCGCGACTGTGCAGCCTTACAATCGCAAGTGTCGTGCGGCGTTAATACGGGCCACAATTTCGCCTACCAGCGGGTGGAACCTGTCCTGACTATAGTTTCTCGCTGCTCAGGCTGTGGGATAGAAAGGCGTAAAAGCCTTGAGCAGCTTACGGCCAAGCAGCGTGCGGCGTTGCAGGCGCTGGGAGTTATCAAGGAGGCTAAGGAATGAAGTGCCCGATGTGCGGCAAAAAATATAAAACCAAGACGTGGTACGACAAGCATTGGCGCAATAAGCATGAGTATGGCCACAACATTCCCAACGTTGTCAAGGATTTACCGTTTAGGATATACCCTGTTTGGAGATAAGGAAATGACCGCCGACGAAAAGAAGAAACTCAGGGAGGCGATTAAGCTGGTGGGGCGGTATTGTCGCAAGGAGGCCAGTGTTTGCTTTAAAAAGTACGATACGCAATGGCATAGCTCGCAGACCCAGCAGGCTGATTGGGATAGTATGTTGGTTGGGGAGTGGTATGACGAAGTGGCAGACGAATTAACAAAGGTGTCTAGGAGGCTACCCAAATGACCACAGACAAAGACAACGTGATGTTGGCAGCCAAGATAATGCAAGATTGGTGTTCGCGCCGTGCAACGGAAAACTACGACGCCCGCCCCGACCCAACAAGCCGGCTGAGGCTGTTAGTTTACGGTACGGCGGCTAATACCATGGGGTGGATTGTAGAGCTACTACGAGAGGACCTAGATGATGGCAAATAACAAAGACAAAGTGCCAGGGCGCATGTGGCTGTCGTGCCGGGTTTCCATATGTCAGTGTTTTGGTGGCTTGCTTGAGAGGGGTGATGATTTTGTGGCTCAGGGTGATGGTTTTATTGTGTTTACGCACAAGCCCTTTGTGTGTATTGACAGGGAGCCGCGAGAGTTTCTTGAAGTGGTTGATGGCTATCTGTGTGTCTATGCAGGTGATTATAAAGCTGATGGCACAGCCCTGGTTCTCTTGCCTCAACCTAATGAGATATTGCACGCTGACACCTGGGTTTGGGTGCAGCAAGACCAACTTAGACAGGAGATTAATTAATGGCAGACCTAGACAAAGTGCTGGCGGCGGCACATGAAACTAAGAGCTACTGTCAATCACTAGAAAATATGGCTAGGGATGCAAAGCCTTATGACGAGAAAGAGCGTGATACTTGGCATGGACTTGCACTGATGTGGTGTGTATTTATCAAGGAGCTTGCAGATGACAGATAAAGCAAAAGTGCTAGAGGCGGCGAAGAGGGCTAGGGATCGTTGCCAAGAAGAATATGACAACCCCGCACATGATTATGTTGATAGGTTGGCCGCCCTGTCCTGGCTTACTGTTAAAATTGGTTGGGATGTTTTTATCCAGGAGCTTGAAGATGAATAAAACAATGGCCAAACAATGCCCTAATTGCGCGTCGAAGGGTTGCTGTGAATTTAAGATGATATTTAATCGAGAGGGCGGCCACGATACGACAGATTGGAATCAGCCTGTCAGCTATAAATGTTTGACTTGCGGCCATAAGTGGCAGTCGCCACTGGAGGACATTGAAGATGAAGAAGATTGAGAACGACATACAATTTTACAATGCCTTGTGCGAGGTGATGTATTATGCCGGCACGCAGCGAAAATTGATTGCTCGCCGCGGTTGTGGCCAAGTATCTTTTTGGCATGATGCTGCTTGTGATTTAGCAGCCTTGGAAGAGCGGCTTAGGCTCATACTGGAGACTTCTACCCCATGAATAAAACAATCGTAGCCATTGACCCCGGCAAGTCCGGCGGGATAGCGTGGTGGGCGCCAGAATGTGCAACCCATTGTATTAAGATGCCCGCTATTACAAGGGACATTGTAGATGTGTTAGATTCTGCTGATTTTTACTTTGATGCGGAGAATCCTACTGAAGGGGTGTGCGTATATATAGAGCAAGTCGGCGGGTACATCAAGCCGCGCAAAGGCAAAGACGGCAAGGACGCAAAGGTGCCGGGCGCTAACAGCCCCATGTTCAACTTCGGTAAAAACTATGGACGGCTAGAGGGCATTACAGAGGCGTTATATTATGAGCTTGTCTATGTCACCCCCCAGAAGTGGATTAAGGCCCTGGGCCTGGGCAAGAAGGGCAAGCGGACGCCAACAGAATGGAAAAACCACCTCAAGGCTATGGCCCAGCGGTTGTATCCTAGCATTAAGGTAACCCATGCGGTACAAGATGCACTGCTGATACTGTGGTGGGCAAGGATGGTGAATAATGGCCACGATTAGTTGGGACGGCCTTGAATTCGAAGTATCCAGCTGGCATATATCGAAAGGCAGAAAAATGCGGATAGACCCACAAAGTGAAGCCGCAAGGCGTGCAATTGATCTGGCTATACTAGACCAGCAGTGTACGGCGAATAGGCCTGGTGCGGTGGGATGTGTTAGCGGGCCGAAACAAACCGCCATGGAGGTTAGATTCCTAGGGCGGCTAAAAAAGGCTGGTTTGTATTTTCCCACGTTTGAGGCAGAAGAATGGTTCAAACGGTATGGACTGGGGGCTGAATAATGACTGACCTTAACAGCCCTTACGAGCCGCCTGACAGCGAAAGGCCAATACAGTTCAAGGTTGAAGGCCGGGCCGAAATGGTGGCGGGCTATTGCTGTTTTGAAACCCAGCGATACCGGCACCTGACTGACCCTTGCTCCTATTCTTGTGTCGAGGGCTGGCGGGAAGTGCCGGCAGAAAAGGAAGCCTAATAAGCACCCTGCGGTGCAGGAGAATGATAATGGAGTTAGGGCCAGGTGAATCAATGAATATAAAAATACAAATCATAGGGCCACCGCAGATAAGGCCCCCCACGCTTATGCAGAGGGCTAGAAACTGGTGGGGCAGCGGGCTGGGCTATGGCTGTTGCTTGCGTTGCAGGCGCACATGGTGGAGATATGATGCCTACCACCGCACGCCCTGGCGATGGGATAGTGAGCATCAATTCCATTATAGCGGCGTTTTCCCTTTGTGCCAAGATTGCTGGGAACGGCTTACGCCAATAGAACGGCTGCCATATTATGAGCGTGGGTGGGGAAGCCAAGACGATTGGGCTGAGCTTGAACGCAACGTATTGGATGGATTGTGAGTAAGGAGGCCGATAATGGCGATTGACCCAAAGCATGAAGACGTAAAGCGCGCAATAGACCTAGCGGCCCTGGACCAGCGGTGTGCGGACAGTAGGGAGCGCAAGAGCCTGATAGACCTATTGGTCGCCAGGGGGCTCACGTTTGGTCACTCGCAAGAGCTTGAGGACGATAACATAATCGGCCATTTGCATCTGACTACTATGAACAGCTACCAACGCTGGCGGCATACCCGTATGTGCCCAAACTGTGGATTGCCTTGGGAAATAGAAGGGGATCCATATGATTGTGACCATTGCGGCAAGCGTGATTTGCCGAAGCCGCCCCACTGGGAGGACGACTAATGCCAATTGACCCAAAGAATAAGACAGCAGCACAGGCTGCGTTTGGGGCTGGGTGGGACCAGGCTAAGGCCGAAATACGCGATGGCGTTTATGAGCAAGAGCGGCGGGACGGCGTGGGCTGGGAGAAAATGGTAGAGCGTGCGGAAAGCCTGCATCGTTTGATTGTGAAATATCCCTTGCCAAAAGAGGACGAATAATGGCAGAGAAGCCTAAGCGAACCCCGCCGCCAAAGCCTGTATGCCGAATACCCTGCTGTGTGTTGCCGGCAACTGAGCAAGGGCTGTGCAAGCCGCACCATCGCTATCTAACAGAGAAAGGAGAACAGAATGGACGTGTATGACCCGAAAAAATCATATCGCCCCTGCACGATGTGTGGGGACAAATTGTTGGGCCCTACTGTAACGTATTGTGACAAGACCCGATGCGCTGTTTACGAGAAGGCGTTGGCGGGTCCCAAGGGGTTGTCCCAGGTCGAGCAAGCCCTTAGACACCATGATCACGACTATGCTGTGGCCCCTCCCCACATGCACATCAGGTGCACTAAGTGTGGCTGGGAACGGGCCGGGTTGTGCAAGGCGGAGGAAGTGCCCAAAACAAAAGGATTGTCCCCTCCAACCGAGCAGGCCTATCTTGGTGATCCGGAACTGCGGGAATGGATTCTGGCCGAGATGGAAAGCAGAACAGATGAATCTTTTTTGAATAAGCCCCCAGTGGCCGTGTGCCACGCTTGTCTTGACGTTAATGAGTGCTGCTCAAAATCAAAGCAAGTGTTATGTGCGAGTAGTATCAAGCATCAATTAGCCAAGTTCCTAGCGAGTAGACAGGAGCCGCCATGGGACAATCCCGATCCCCCCGTATGCGGGCCAACCGATGAGCCGGTAGACACACGATCAATAGGCGATCTTAAAAGCATAACCGAGGCTCCTGCGTGTGCAAAATGTAGAAGCATTGGCCCGCACAAGAAGCGGCATTGCGGCGGCCGGTACTGTGACGTGGATGGGGAGGGGCATAGAGATAAGAATCTCGCCCCCGAGCATTTCCATTTCACGTGCCAGGGTTGTCATTTTGAATGGGCAACTGCAGTTAACAAGCAGCCTGAAGCCGCTACCGAGCCAGAGGCTTGCCAGCCTAGCGAGCTAGATCAAAACAGGAAGAACAAGGCTGGCTCGCCCAGAAAAACGGGGAGGGAGCAGCTTGAGATATTGCGACATGGAGTGCCTGTTGCATGGTGCTGCGAGTCAACTCCGAAGCCAAAAACAAGGGAGAGCAAATGTCACGAAACGTCGGATCGATGTGAGGAAGCTGCTGTGCCCTATCACAACCACCCGTGCAGGCAGTTTGGGCAGAAACAGAAACGCAAGCATCGGTCGTTTAGGCGGATATGCCGAAACGTGTGGCCTTGGGCAATGATAGGATCGCTATTAATAGGTGCGGGCTTTGGCATAACGGCTGTAGTACGCGGCGATATGCGGGAGAGGCGGTTGCATTTTGCTTTGCCCATCCACAAGTGGGCAGTGTGGCACCAGGGCGTTCTTGAAAGCGTAGAGCGCCATGGAGGGACAACGCTGTTGTGTTTTGAGGACGGCACAGAGATTGTCACCACAACGTTTGATGTTGTACGTCTTGGCGTTTTGGTAAAAGTGTCGCGGCGCGGCCGTGCCCGAAGGCCTAGCTGGTGCCATGTTCGCACTCAATGGCGCCTTTGTTATGATAAAGACGGCGAGGAAGTGTGTTATACTAATTAGATTGTAACTTTTAGGAGAATGCTATGTTGAATGAATTAGTTGAAAAGACGGTAGCAGCGGTCGAGAACAATTCAGAGGTATTAGCCTATGGCTGCTTGGTTGTAATGGCAATTATTGCAGCAGTGGCATTGTTTCGGGCAGTAGCTTGGCTATGGCATAGCGCTGCGGTAAAGCGTCGCACTTTGCGCCAAATGCGGCGAGTGCTGAGAAGCCAGCAGGGAGCAACAGGCTGTAATGCGGGTGGCGTGCCCCGCCATAACCACAAATGCAAGCAATACGGGCGTGCCCAGGCGCAAGGCCAGGGCGAAATAGTCGGCATGTAGGAGAAAAGCTATGTTGGCTATATCTTTAGAGCAGGCCGTAGCGGCGATAGGCCTTGTGTTGCTTATTGGCAGCGCTGTGTGGTTTATATCTAAAAGCCGCATACTGCTGCTGGTGGTTACGCTGGTGATGTGGTTCGCCGTGCTGCGATGGTGGTATCAGTGGTAGACGCTTTGGTGTATTTCGGTGCTGGGATGGTAACCGGCATGGTGGTGCTGTGCAGGCTGTTGACGCTGGTGTGGCGCTGGATGCTGTTGTGCGCGGTGGCATGTGTGGCAGCAGTATTGCTGGCGCTTTGGTTTATAGGCTATGGTTTATAGCGAAAGGAGAACGATATGGCCGAGATCGAAACGGCTGGATGGGTTATGCAACATTATGTTCTTTTGGGCATATGCCTTCTTCCTTTTGTAATGGCTTTCGTGGGGGGTATTTGGATGGGGGTGGTAGACTGTCATTATATCGCGAAACAGAATACCAAAACGAAGCGGGGCGTGCCTTCTGCAAGGCACTCCCCGCCACCACCGCCCAAAAAAGCAAAGGAGAACAAGATGGACGTATATGACCCGAAAAAATCATACACCCCCTGCATGATGTGTGGGGACAAGAAGTATACCCCTGACGTAAGGTATTGTGATAAAACCCTATGCACTGCTTATGAGAAGACGAAGGCGGGCCCCAAGAGGTGGCCCAAAATCGAGCAAGCCCTTGAAGACCTTGGACGCGATCATGCCGTAGCCCCTCCCCATATGCACCTTAGGTGTACTAGGTGTGGTTGGGAAAGGGTGGGGCTGTGCAAACCAGAGGAAGTGCCGGAAGTCCAGGACGGAAAAGCTGACACGATAACCGGCAACGCCATTGTGCCTTATCATAACCACCCGTGTAGGCAATTTGCTGGCGATATGGAATGTGTGCCAGGCATTGTAGCGAAAGGAGAATGATGTGAAAGGCATTTGTAATAAGTGTGGAGATACAAGAGGCCCAGCCATGCGGTTTTGTAATGACGGCCCTGAGCATCTGCATTGTACGTGCCAGGGTTGTGGTCTCATGTGGCTGGAGGCCTGTAAGGATGCAGCAGGGCCATACGGTCCGGTACAATGCGGTAGACAAGAACGAACACGCGCCTCGCTTAACCAGCCCTGGTGGAAAGACCTGCTAGGTTATGGCCATGAGTAAGGCGAACCAACAGAAAGGAGAATGATATGGAAGCGATAGTGACGAGCGTGGTGGTGGCTATGTGTGCTGCCTTGATAGTTGTTGTTTTTTTGGGCGCTATACTGGGAGTAATGCTGCTAGTTGCTGCGGCGCTTAGTGGTAGAATACTCTAAGGAGAATGGCATGGCATGGGTGGCGCTAACGCTAACGATAATGGGTATTGTTTTGGCAGTGGCCCTAGCTGTAATGGATATTATTATGATAGTGGTTCTGATAAAGGGCACCGAGTGCGATTATTACCATCCTGAGCGGTAAGGCTGGATAAGGAGAACAATATGGCCCCCACAAAGCCTAAAACATATCGCCAGCGGATTAAAGAGGCGGCTGGTGGCAGGGCGACAGACGACAAGGCGTATGAGCGTACACGCCTGGCCGATCCTGTCTTAGCGGCTACTAAGAGGTTCAGAAGCTCGGCACGCTGGCAGAGGTTTCGTAAATGGTTCAAAAATAGGCACCCCGTTTGCTTTAACCCCTTTGGTGAGGCCGAGCATAACAGGCCAACAGAGGAAGTGCATCATATTGTGGCTTATGGTAAGCGGCCAGAACTAGGCTTAACCGAAAGCAATTGTGCCCCGCTGTGTACGTGGTGTCATGGCAAGACCAGCGGCATGGAGCGGGCTGGCAAGGATAGTGAGTATCTGTTTAAGAAAGGAGAATAATATGGCCAGCGTGTTAATATGGGCCTGGGCGGTGTTCAGCCTGTATATGGTCGGTGTAGTTGTGGTTTTATTAATAGCGCGGCTTCTTGGCTTGTCGCGCCCGTAAAGGAGAACAGCAATGAATGAGTATTGGCTTATGTATTTGGTGACGCGGACGTTTGTGTTGCATACGCTGTCGATTGTCGGCATAATTTTTTCGCTAATCTTGGTCCTGGCAGGCGCAATTACTATAGCAGTTTTAACGGACGACTTTGGCAAGAAGTTCAAGGAGGCTTACCGTATCGTGCGCCGCATATTCTGGTGTGCTATTGGTTGTCTGATTTTATCAATCTGTTTGTTTTTGTTGGCCCCCTCGAAAGAAGATGCTGTCATAATTGCTGGTGGCGGCGCAATCCTCTCAACGGCCCCGCAAGAGAAGATAGACAAGCTGTCCAAGCTGCTGGACATCAAGCTGGACAAGGTGCTTGAGGCGGCAGAGCAAGAAGCGAAAGGAGAATGATATGGATGCAGAGGACAAAGACTTCAGGCGGTTTCTTTTCCAAAATAATGTCGCGTGCCAATCCAAGATAGATCAGCAATGGACGGCATGGATTCTTGCGTTTGAGCGATTAGGGATAACGGGCAGGATCGACTTTGGTGATGATATGGATTCGCTTACTGTTGATAATTTCAGCCAACGATCAAAGGCTGAACAGCGTGATTGGATATTATTGGCAAAGTTGGCAGCAAACGAAGCGCTGCAAAGGTTGGCTGAGCGAGACGTGAAGGCGTTAGATGAGGGTACGTATTGGTAGGGTAGGGCGGGTCAGATAGAAAGGAGAATGATATGGATACGGATAAGATTATAAAGTGGAGTATGCGGTTTTTGTTTGGGGCGATTGCGGTCATCTTGGCAGGGTATATGGTGCTGCACGTCATAGCATTGGCTTGCGGTGTTGGGCCAACAATCAATATCGCTTGGCAGCTAACAGTGCTTATCTTGTTTGTGCCGGTGATGCTTATAGCTTTTGTGGCATGCGAGGATATGCTAAAGTATTGATGTAGCGAAAGGAGAATGATATGATTATGCAAAGGGCAGGGCTTATAATGTTTGCTTTATTGTCATGTATGGCGAGCACTGCGTGCGACTATGGCAATGAAAGGCACATATTATATACCGGCATGATTGTGCGGGTAGAATACCGGACGACGAGTGGATGGAATAGTCGGAATATGGTGGTTTTGCATTTTGACGATAACGCGAGCATGTTGGTGCATGGCCCTTTTGGTCTGGGTGCTATACAGTGCAACGTGCCGGTAGTTGTTTATCAAAGACCAGGATACACCAGCGGCTGCGTTCAAATAGAGTATGGCAAAATAGCCAAAGGAGATTGATATGCCAACCATAACCGTAACAGAGTTCCGCCGTAAGGGCGGCAAGATACTGGATCGGGTGGAGAAGGGTGAGCGGTTTGTTATTACTAGGCGCGGCAAGCCACTAGTGGCGCTGATTAGCGAGGCGGATGCAGATATCCTGCGACAGTGGGAGGAGTTTGGTCTGAGGATAAGGACGGCCCCAATAGCAGAATAAGGAGAATGGTATGATCAATTTGATGCTGGCGGCACAAATAGTTCCACCTGGAGGAAATCCGATAATCGACGGGCACATTGCCATGGGGTACGGCATGATGATGAGCATGTTGCTTATTCTTGCCCCGTTGTGTGCGCTGTTGTCGGTGACGTTTACTTTAATGGGTTTTGTTATAACCTGCACACAGTTTCGTTATTGGAGTGAGCTATGATTGCATCGGCTGAGGAGTTTCTTTATGGTAGCTTTGTGGTGATTGTGGTTTGTGCAGCTATTATGCTTGTGCAGCTTTTGGTGCTGCTGGGCGGCTTTGTGTGGTTTCGAGCTTTAAGGAGAACGCGATGTTAGACACATTGGGGCCTACTTGGCTGGGCAGTTTGGCAATCAATTTATTTGGGCCAAATGGTCACACAATTATAGCAGTGGTCGTTATCTGTATCAACGTATTGGCGATTACTGTTTTTATCAAGCTTGCCGAGGCTGGGAACCATAGGTAGGGCGGCAAAATAGCAGAATAAGGTTGTATGTGTGCATTATGTTTGGTAGAATAAGGGCAAGATATGAAGGCTGCGACGATAACAACAAGGGCTAGAGATCATACGTGCCAGCAGTGCGGTGGGGCCTGGGTGGGGCGGAAGAAGAAGTTTTGTAGTAGACGGTGTGGGCAGGCCTTTCGTCCTCGCTCTAACACTAAGCCGCACAGCCTGATTTGCCAACACTGTGGGCAGGCATATAGCGCCCGTTTTGGCAAGCAGAAGTATTGTAGCAGGGATTGCCTGTACAAGGCAAGCCGCACCCGTCCGGAGCGCATCTGTGTGGTGTGTGGCGTTGGGTTCCGGCAAGTAAGAGCTGACGATGCAGGCAAGTGTTGCTCAAGGAAGTGTGGATTTGAGTGGCTGGGGGTAGAGGCGTTGGTTGCCAGAGAGGTTGCGGCGCTAAGGCGGATACGTGGCAATTGGCAGACGGAAACTAAAACCAGATTTTGCAAGATATGCGGCAAACCATTTAAGGCGCTGAGGCTGTTGCATTACCAGTGTGGCGGCAAGGCGTGCGCTAATGAACACAAGCGAGCAGGAAAGCGCAAAACGTTTGTGCCTGTGCCTTTGCGGGATAATGCCTGTACAGTCTGTGGTGGGCAATTTTGGGGACACGGAGGCCGGTTGCTCTGTGACGTGTGTCTACCAACCAGACAGAGAGTCGTAAGGGGTAAAACATCTGAGCGATTCAAGCGGAGGGAGATATTTCAGCGTGATGGTTGGAGGTGTCAGTTGTGCGGCAAGAAAGTAAGCCTGCGGCACAGAGCCGCCCACCAGCTATATCCCAACCTCGATCACATAATACCAATTACTAGGGGAGGCCAACACACGAGAGTTAACACGCAGTGTTTGTGCCGCAGGTGCAATATAAAGAAGGGTGCTAAGCTCGGAGGTGTTCAATTAAGACTAATAGGCTAAGGCGTACCGGGGGGCCTTTGAG
>SDBT01012336.1_pt1 | contig 13730 bp, 17 predicted proteins | sample 2277101 | NCBI WGS metagenome assembly SDBT01 (sample SAMN10404973, study PRJNA504765) | marine sediment metagenome | isolation source: marine sediment core GS10_PC15, 103 cmbsf | place: Arctic Ocean: Southern Knipovich Ridge | collected 2010
ACAGATCTTGCTCAGCCTATCTCTGTAGCAGGTGAACTTACAGCCACAGTTAATCTTGTTACAGAGACAGACCTCGCTCAGCCTATAGCAGTAGAGCTTCGCAGACTAGTTAACCTTGTTGCTGAGACTGACCTTGCTCAACCTATAGCAGCACAACGCGGTTATGATATTGGTCTAACTACTGAGACAGATCTTGCTCAACCAATAACTGTACTCAAGACTAGAGCAATTGGTCTAGTTACCGAAACAGATCTTGCTCAGCCTATCACAAGTGCTAAAGCAAGAGTTATCGGAATTACTACTGAGATTGATGTAGCTCAGACTATTGTCGCACAGCGCGGTTATAATATTGGTCTAACTACCGAGACTGACCTTGCTCAACCAATAACAATATTCAAAACTAGAACAATAGGTCTTGTTACTGAAACTGATCTTGCTCAACGAATTGTAGATATCAGTCTTACGATTGGACCTATTAGAGATCCTGATCTCGACGATTCCCCCAATATTTATGACATCGACTGTAAAGACACTATCTATGATGTCGATGATAACCCCAAAGCTTATGGCGTTGGTTGACGGAGAAAAGAAATGGCTGATGTTGTTAAGGAATTTCAAATTGGAACTAATAATTTAGTTTCCTATATTCTCAAGTTAGGTGGCGTCCCCATTGATTTGACTCTCGCCGATGAGGTTGAGATCCTTATAGGAAATGAGATCACTATAACCCGTACTGCGAGCATCAATGGAATTGATTTCAATTCAGCTGTTGGTGTAGTAGAGATCAATCCTGCTTTATTGTCTGAAGTTCTCACCGCTCTTAAGACTCGAAGATATAGAGTTGAGACAAGAGTCAAAGATCCTAGTAACGCAGAAGGCGCTCTGTATGGGGGTAAGAACACGGTTGACAGTCTCTTCTTTGATGTATCTATCCCTGTGACCTGATTTCAGCTTTTCTGATCCGTTCTCTGACGTTCTCATAGGCCCACTGCATATCCTTTAACCGAGTTCGAGCAGCATAGTGTGGTGCAAGAATAGTTTTAGTGTCCATTTCGTTCGTAATCCACTTTGCAAAATCATGTGCAGCCAACCCACACAGAATCACAATGTGCGGATCAAGGCCTCTCATAATATTCAAAGTGTGATCTGCAAAACATTGGTGTAATGCCTGAAAAGGATAGTCATTGTTTCCTCTCTTGTCGACCATAGGACACAGTGCAATATTCATTAAAGCGATCCTATCAAGGTCTAATTCAAGCCAGTGTTCTATCTGGCGCAAGTAGGAACCACCTCCCCAACTCTTCATAGCTTTAGCAAAGTAAGCATTCACATGAGCGAAGAGTTTCTTACCCGAATAGAATCCCTCCAGTATTGAGGCATATTCCCGTTCTTCTTCTCTACCTCTACCAGGATTAGTCATGCACACTACAATTCGTGTGTTTACTACTGTGTAATCTTTCCCAATCCACCGCGGTTGAGGTAATGGACATCCACTACCTTCTGGTAGAATCCCTAACTTCATATCAAAGCATTTGGTACAATTACCAGCTTGACGATAACCTTTAACTGCCTGATTTAGGTTCATGAGTTTCAGCAAACCTTTTAATAATTTATAAAATCTATAATATATCCCGGTCTGTGTCCTGGTGTGCCTGGTTATCCCGGCTATACCATCGAAGTATATAATTAATATATCTATATAAACTGTTTTTCAATGGCCAAACCGGGACGTAGGGGCACACCAGGATATTAAAGGGAGGTTCAGTGCGATCTCTCTGCGCTCTGTTTGCTTTGGTCTAAGAGCCTAGGATATGCCCCAGAGTACAGCAGAAATCGAATGAGATCCACCACCAAACCTGCCAAAACTACTTGATTGAATGAAGCGAAGCAGCTTCACGTCGTGCCGCATGGACTCCTTCTGGCAGATCAGCTACTTCATGCAGTTTAGCAAAGTCAACTTCGCGTTTGATTGTCGTGAAACCTCTGAAATAGGTTCCATTGGTAGTCATCAACTCAACTGTAGCAGTGTCTTTCTTGGATACTCGATAAGCAATCCAAGATAGGAGTATAGCAAAGCCGAAAGTAGGAATTGCTAAGATAAGTGCGAAGAAAAACAAAAACCATTTCTGGCCTGTGCCTGGACCTTCTTGTCCTATATGTGCTGTCATCCAGTTGATATCTTGAGGAAGTTCGTACCTCTTTCCAAGATATCGGATACGAGGGCCAAACTTCATTTCTCCTTTACTCGGATAAATCATATTCATAAGTCGATCCTCCATCGTAGTGCTACTGCGTGAAATGGTTTCCCATCCTTTGTGAGGTTAGGATACTCAATTGTTACATGTTGTCCAATATATTCTTGTTTGTAATCATAGGCATGTCTCTTTTGAGGCATAGTTCCTGGTGCAGAGACTTTGAATTGTACTCCTGCATCGGTCTCACAGACTAAAACTCCAAAGTCTCCTTTGTCTGCAAGAATGACATCGATGACCTTGACTTCATTATCCATGAGTTTCTTAAGCTTGATCAGTCCTTTACTTCGACGACCAACTTCATACACAAAATCCTTTTTGCGAAGTATAAGGCCTTCAAATCCGCTACTGATGGCAGAACTTAATGCGGCGTAGAGCAGCTCATCAGAGTTGTGTAACTGAAATGTTCTTGCTATAACTACGGAATATCCAAAATGAAACTCTTGCCTTATAATTCTCATTCGTTCAATATTGTCAAGATTTGGATCCGCTATGTCATATAGGACATAGGTTAATAATTCCGTTTTTGCTTGTAGGCGCTTAGCCCACGATGCGATAGTCTGTAGAGGAACTCCATGATAATACAACTCACCATCTAGCGTTACACCTTCCGGTATTTTGATATCTTTCAGAATGTGGTTGACGGTATTGATACGCCGGCCAGCTCGAGAGTAGGCAATCAGTTCACCATTGTGGTTTGTGATCATGCACCTGTGACCATCATACTTGTATTGGTAGTAGTAGTCAGTAAGCCGTGGATTCTTGAGATCCTTGAACTTTTGAGCGAGCATTGGCTGAAGGTAACCAAGCGTATTAGTCAAAAGAGGATCTTTGGCTGCTTCTTTCGTATCAACGTAACCATTATCTCTTTTATTACGGATTCTAGCTTCCATGCGGAGATCAACCTGCTGTTGAAATGATCTGCCAGCTTTCCCACTGTGGATAACTTCAGTATATCGTTGAGCGTGGTCACCTAACTTGGCTTCTGATCTCATATGGATCACATTCTCTTCTTGCCAAATTTCCCACAGAGAAATTCCGTGTTTTGCATTGCGGTAAAGGACTACTCTATCCAAGGTCTATCTCCTTCCAAGGGATTCTATTTGCGAAAATTCCGTCTGTAGAAAGACTTCGAATCCATAAGTCTTCTCCGTCATTTGTGTATTTCTCTATATAGAAAAGTTTTCTACATGGGGTATTCATTAAAAGTTTTGTACAGCTGATGCAAGGACTCGCAGTGACAAACACATATCTGATTTCAAAGGGATCTGAGCAGTTTATAAGCGCGTTTACTTCTGCATGAATAGCCTCGCAGCCATCAAGGTCTTGTCCTGACGAAGCATTAGCACCGGGGCAGGGATGGTCGATACAGTGATCGAGTCCTCTAGCTACTCCATTATAGCCAGTTCCTATGACTCGGTTTTCTTCACTGACTAAAACACAGCCCACCTTTCTACGAACACAGGTGGATCTTGACGCGACAACAAGTGCCATCATTGAAAAATACTTATCCCATGTTGGTCTTGGTCCTTTGAGCATTTCTTGTATATTATCCAAAGACCTTGTCCTGACATGCTTGACAGAAGCCAGAAATGCGATACTCTCTTCTGGAGATTTCATCCTTGAATTCAACAGCTGGTCCACCACAGCCTGTAGGAACAGGAATACAAACATCTGCTTCGATAGCGGTGGAGCGACCATAAGTTTCTTCAAGGAAGTTTTTAATCCCTTGAGATTTTTCAGTTGGTTTAGCCATGATAAGTTCCTGTGATTGAAATTGGTATTATTACTCAATTTCTAGGTATATTATATAATAACGAGTACCAAGTGTACACCTTTTCTATATAATCTTTTTCATGATGGTGTAAAGATCTGTTCTGTATTCTTCGGCATTGAACTTTACAACGAGCTCTCTCTGTGCACGGACTATATCTAAATACGGATTCCCGTAAGAGAAGCTTTGTACTTTTTCTGCGAGTTCTGCTCCTGAACCAACATACATTAAGTCAAGTCCTTGTCCTCGATAGAAGAGTTTTTCCATGTCCATTCTATCATCAATGAAGGTTAGAACTCCGGCCAGTATTGATTCATACATCCGTAGAGTGAAAAAGTTATTTCGATAGAAGTCGTCTCCAATTACACAGGTTGCTTTACCTTCTGTCATCTTGGACGCGAACTGATGATTTGGTATCCGTGTTCCGTAGTGGATCTTCGGTCCCTCTATTCCTATATACTTAGGTGTAATTCCACCAAACAGAAGGGTATTGAGATCAGAGTTCACGTAGAACTTTATCAGATCTTTCTTGCGCTGACCTCCTCTTGGAGACCCACCATAGATAAGTTGGTACTTTACCGGACGATCTACAACTCTGAACTTCCTATAGAGAACAGCCTTCTCAATAGGGAAATGATACATATTTTCTGGTAAGAAGTAAACACTCCCTCTTTGAGCAAGGTAGTGATCGTATGTCTTTTGGAGGTCTCGTCCTTGAGTAATGTAGCAGATATCTTTGCGAGATACTACTATGTCTTCTTCTTTCCAGTTTGTGGCCCATGATTTAGCTTTGATAGCAGGCCACAGTTGCTTTAAACAAAGCTGCCCATCAGTATTGATGACAACCACTGGTCCGTCAAACTTGTTTATGTGGATGTAGTTCCATATCCCTTCAGGGGATTCTGCTCCACCAAAGAAGTTCACGTTTCCATTAAACACGAGTAAAGCGTCAAGACCTAGTGAGTTGATGTCTAAGTCGATAATCTCATGAAACTTACCACCATTAGGTATCTTTGTATTGCGTGTCTTATGCGTGATGATGTGTAGATGGCTGAAAGGATTCAATACCCTACACATCGAATGAATATCAAAATTACCTGCGCTTTTTGAGATCTTCAACCAAGTAATATTCGCGCCTAACTTAATGATTCCAATTTTCATGGGCGTATATACCATCCGCGTGGAGTATCTCTAGAAGCTGAATTATCTCGTGCCATAATTAGCTCTTCTCGTGTTGTATCCCAATCATTATACAATGATGATGGAACTCTGTCAGTTAGACGACTATCAGGAGGATAACCAGTAACATCTGCTGCTCCGAGATAATCTTTTTCATAGAGGTGACTTGATACAAGAGTCATGTATTGGCGGCCCAATGTTAAATTGCGAGCAAACTTGTTCAATTCACAAAGAATTTTAATGGTCATCACAGTAAAATTGAACATGTCATATGGAAGACCTAACCACGCATCAGAAGATCTCATAAATACATGGCAATTAAGACTTCCGTCTCGAACATTCCAAGCCATAGCAACAGTACATGCAATGTCTTTAGATGAAGTAGGTTTACGAGTCCATAGTGTCATTACTGCTTGGCGTGTATCCGCATCTTGCAACAGAGTTTGACACACATAAGCAAACTGTTCATTGAAGTGAGGACCATATGCTCCATTGAAAATTTGACCATTATCGCTGAAAGCTTCGATATTTCTATTGTATGGAGCTATGTCAGTAACAGAATTGCTACCATCCGTTATCCACAAAGCTTCAGCAGCCATGAATCGGTAAGAAAGCTTTCTGTTTTGATGGAAACAAACAGGATGTTCCATGTGAAATGATACGCTCCGATCAAGAAGTTCTTTTGTTACCATATCACGTGGAGTTGCTTCTACCCCAAATTCCATGATAGTTTCAAGCGTATCAATCCACGCTTCGTTAGCCGTGTTATGCATTGCCATAGTGTTTATTCCTTAATTCCTCGATTGTATTTATTATTGAAGTATGCGTTTCAATATCCCACGTTTCATAACTGTATGAGATACATGGAAGCTTTGTATACAGAGATATATTGTGGTCGTATCCTTCTACTATAGCCTCCATCTGTTCTCGTTTTGTGACATATTCATTCTTGTGCCTGTTATTGAACTCCCAATTTCGCATAGTATGTTCACCACGACAGACAACTACAACAGCTCGAAGTTCACAAAAACGGTAATCAATTGCCCAATGCTCCGAAGCATAATCTTCAAAACGCTCACCTCGCATAATAGGACCATAGATAGCTTGAGAAATATGCGAACGATCAAAACAGACACCTTCCCTGAGATCTTGTATTGATCTGCCTTGACTAGCATAAGCTTCATAGGCCTTTTGTGGACTGATATACACGCCATTGTGGAACCCATTCACATATCCTGCAGGGACAAGGACATTTTCAATTAGAGTTGTTTTGCCTGCTCCATCAGGACCTTCAACAATCACCACTTTACCCGTCATAGTGTACTCCCATAATCATGGCAAGTTTCTTCTCTGGTGGTTCCCAGCCATCTGGTTTGATTGCATCACGCGGGTGATCTTCTAGTGCAAGACCTTGTACTGTGCGCGTTGTCTTAATTCCTGCTTTCTTTTTCATATTGCCATCGTGTATGGTTTGGAACAACTCATTAAACAGTTCGCGATGGATTCCCATGAGGTGAAGAGTCCCTACGGCAAAGTAGATAAAGTCCATAAGACCGTCTACTGTGTCGACGAGATTGGTTGAATCGAGAACTTCTTGCAACTCTTCATACATCTGCATTGCACGGAGTCTAACGAGTTTCTCTACAAAATAAGATGGCCTGTCTGGGGGATTGTAGAGAGTTATCTGTTCATTGAATTCTGCTACTAAATCTTCGATATGGTTGCGGGTCATTTGTCTTCTCCTAAGCAAAAGAAAGGGCCCACAAAGGACCCTTTACTCTTATTTCTCGGCAGGGACTAGAAGCCGCCGTCTTCGCCGTCGCTGTCGTCGTCTTCGAGAGTTTCTTCTTCACTCTCTTCATCGTTTCCACGAGAGCCACGGGGCGTGATCTCGTACTCTTCGACAGTAGCGCCATCAACGCTGATGAAACCATGAATGGTATCGTACTTGATGTCACCCATCGTAAGACCGGCGGTAAGAGCGTCATCAACTGTCGGCTCACCTTCCAGAGTGAAGTATCCCTTGAAGCGATCGTACGCTTGCGAATCTTCGCGCTTGGGATTCTCCGTGACGAGCACTTCGAGTTTGGCATTCTTCTCGATGCCGCTAACCCGCTTTGCTGTGCGAGGTCCTTCGTCTTCTGCTGTTGCTTCTGCTTCGGGGCTTGCTTCTGCTTCGGACATTGCTGTCCTCCTTCTTCGTTGGTTGAAGTTGAGTCTTTATTAACTCTACTTATATATTCTATAATATCGTATAACATATGTACACCTTTTCAGGGCATTGAATTTATAATCTTTTTTAATAAAGAATTTATCCTTTATACCCCTTGGTTATATATGCTTTGACAGCGGCTAAGAAAGCACCTTGAGTCTTCCCTTTATCTTCAACTGTGGCAATTTGGATTTCATCTACAGTATTGTTGGCAATTGGGCGATGAACTATGACATTATCGAATTTAGCACCTTGCCGTTTGAGTCTTTTGATTAACTGGTCGTACTTATCAAAGTCATATGTTAGTGTGTAAAAGAAGATGTTGTAACCGGGTCCTTCCTGCAGGTTCAAACCGTGACTAACACTATCTCTACCTGCCAACAGAATTGTATGTTTGCCTTCATTCCATTCATTCTCTATCTCTACACCTCTTTGTCCTTGACCATGACCTGATCCTATAATAGGAGCATCTGGAAATTGTTTACGTAAACGTTTCAAATCCTCTATAAACCAGTATACTACCAATAATGGTGAACCTTGTAACTCGTCTACTGTGTCTTTGAGAATTTCCATCTTAATGTCATGGAAGTAGAAAGTCCTTCTCTCTTTTCCAAGCTCTCTTTCTACCTCGTCTAAGGTTTCATACATAAAGCCTTGACAAATTTGTGAACACTTCATAACAGCAGAGGCAGCAGACGGAGCAGTTATCTTTTCTTCTAAGACATCTGCAAATAGTTGTTTTTCCATTTGCTTGTAGGGTTTCAATACTTTTGGAGGAAGATTGAATCTTATATCACGGATGATTACCTTCGGTAGTTCAAGATAGTCTTCTGCCGCCATGTGTATGACAAAAGATTTTATTGCTGCTTGTATCTGTTCATCAGCTCCTGGTTTAAGTTCCCAAGACCAACGTTTAAAGTCTGCAGGAGTAAAGTATCTGTTCCTAAATTTATAGAAACTATCACCTAATGCTCTTCCACCATCAAGTATAAAGATCTGAGACCAAAGATCCATATAACTGTTAGGCATTGGATTACCGGTAAGGATATATCGACGTGTGAACAGTTTCAAATATGGAGTGATCTTCTTAAGCCTAACAGAACCGTGAGATTTCCACTTAGAAGATTCATCAATAATTAAGGTCTTCCATGGAAAATACTTGTAACGTTCAATCATTCCTATTAACCACTTAATCCCTTCAGGATTAATGAGATAGACGCCTTTGTTTTTGATTCTAAACCGGCGATTCTTATCCGGTCCATGAAGAATAATGCCTTCTATATTGTGGAAGTTGTCCCACTTTCTCTTCTCTCCTGGCCACGCTGAGTACATTGGTCTTATGGGAGATATGACAAGTGTCTTCTCTCTGAAATGGTTGATCACGTCATACGAGATGGCGGTTTTGCCAAGACCTGGATCAAGAAATACCCCTGCATAGGGGCGATCGATCATAAAGTCTCGCGCGTGAATTTGAAAGTTATGCGGTACCCAGATAGTCATTCAAATATTTCTTCGCTTCTGCAAATGAGTAAGGTTTATAGTAAGTGTATCCCAAATTTTCTAGTATCTTTTTCCACTTTTCTTGGTGTGCAGATAGGTCGTTATTTCCGCGCTTAAACTCGAAGAAAACGGGCTTTCCCGGCAAGAACAATGTCCTGTCAGGAAAGCCCTTCTCCCCTTCGATCTTGAGCTTCTTGCAATAATACCCTAAAGACGCGCAGTATTTTACAAACTCGTCTTCATGGTCTGTTTCTAACTTAGTAATATCAACTCCATGTGACCCCAATCCATGAGTTTCTGATCAGTAGTCGAACCATCCATATCCCAATCACCTCCCCATCTGAGAAGTACATCGGATGAAATTTCATCTTCAATTTGCAACTGATAGAATGTGGCAATGAAGATTCCTGCAATCAAAGCAAACATGTGAGTGTCTTTCCATGGTACCTTGCCATCTACCCATGGACCAAAGTCAATGGCTAACGATTCTGGTGTTACGTTTTGCCCTTCAGACATCATGTTATTGTGTTTTGAAAAAGGCCACTCTTTCTCTGAAGCACCTGAATCAAAGAGAGCATCTTGAACTTCTTGACCACGCCAACCATGGATAATGGTGATGTCTACTGGTGATACTATCAGGCCAGCATGAGCCATCTTAATCAGCGCACTATGGCAGGTTTCGAGCTTTGTCTGGGATCTCTCCCCATAACTATACATCGCGATCCTCCATCAGTTTACGTGTTCGATGTTTGCATAGACGTCGAAGTGGTAAGGGCGAGGCCTCCACTGCTCCGGTTCCTCTGCTGTTTACGTAGTCTATGAACTTAAGAGAAGCCGCAACTTCTTTTTGACGGCTATCAGTCCACAATTCATAGATAGTAATTTTCCCTCTTCTTACTGTTCTAATTTTCATAGTTCCCTCTTGTTTTAGACCGGGATAAAATTTATAAAATCTAAAATATATCCCGGTATGAGCCCTGGTGTGCCTGGTTATCCCGGTTTGACCACTGTAGTATATAATTAATAGAGATATATAGACTACTTTTCAGTGGTATAGCCGGGACGTAGGGGCACACCAGGATATCTTCGTCTCCTATTTAATGAACTCTGCGAAATCTCTTACTGCGTCGTCTGTCGGCTCAACTGAAATACGCGGGTCATCAACATGAGCTATCGTAAGTTTTCCTTGTGGTTTTACCCACAAATACTTGATTTCTTCTTTATCTTTTTTGCCTAATAGAGCTTCAGCTTGAGCTGGTGATAGAAATTTTTCTTTATACAGCTCGCTTCTTTCTATTCCTAGATTACTTCTGAGATAATTTCTCGCTGTCACTTGATCTTTCCAAATTCTGTTGGCACTTCCTCTAACAAGCTTGCGACCTGGTATCTTACGACCAAGCTTTAGTTCATTCATGCAGTGAACGCTGACAGCTGCGAGCCATTTTTCAAATAGTTTCATGTGTTTGAGTATAGTGGAGAGATCTTCTGGAGAAAGTATATCTGCGCTTGGTATTTGTGGCTTTACTTCATCCAGTATGAAGTCTTTGAATTCAAGTCTTGCTAGATCGAGATTGAATTTAGCTAGTGGCTTACAGATAGCAGCAGCAGGACACCATCGACATTGATGTTCTCCTGGATTAAAGTCTGGATCATCAGAACAGGCATTGACTATTCGTTCTTTGACCGACTTGTTGAATTCTTTGAGATATTCAACAGTAGTTTCAATAGACCGTATTGGTCCATCCCTATGAGGACATCGAGGTTGTACGATATGAAGGGTGATGTGTTCAAGATGATCAAGAGTCTTGTTAATTTTGAAGATCTTTTGAAGTTCTCCAATAGCATATAACGAAAGCTGTGTATTGGGGTTACCATATTCATCTGTTATCTCAACTGCAACTCCTTTACCATGCTTGTAGTCAAAGATATCAAGTTCAGTGGGATTAACAATAGAACAGTCTAACGTTCCTTTCATGTCTTCATATATAAAGGAGAGATCGACAGACTGCTCAACTTGGAAGTTACTTGCGAAGGTTCGCTTAGTTCCTACGAAGTCAAGGTAGACTTGAACTGCATCAGTCATTCCCTTATCAACATCAAACCCCAGGATAATCTTTCCAAGAAGGGTTTCAGCTCTTGATGAAGTTCTTAAACAGTGAGCAGCTAGTTCATGAGCAGCTGAACCTTCTTCAGCATACCTACTTACTGGTTGTTTGGGAACTAGCTCTTCAAGTGTTATAGAACCAGGACAGAGTAACCATCTCCCAGAACCTGATGGAGAAAATTTAGAGTGAGTCGGTTCCTCTTCCGCGATGATTTCTGTTAGATTCTTAGTCATGGTTGCATTAACACTCCTATACTATACCGGTCCATTGTCTCTGTTTCTACCTTATGCTCTGCGAATGGGGGAAGATAAACCATCAAACCGGGATATACTTTAATAAATTGCCACCCTTCTACCTTTTGGTAAACTACGAGTGGCTGGCCTCCCTGTATATAATACAGGACAGTAAATTCGTCATCGTGGTCGTGCATTGCTACTCTAGCCCCTTTCGCGGTAATAATACCTACAGACCTAACTCGTGAAGGCTGGATAACAGCAGTTGCGAAATCAACACAGTGTTGAATGAGATCGTCGAATAACTTCATATCTAAATCGACTACAGCGCTTTCTGTACCTTTCTTTTCTCTTTCTTTATCCATATAACTGATGTAGTCATCATGACTATCAAGAAATTGGTCAGTGAGCCGTATTCTCATAACTTTCTGTACCTTTTTACTCGTTGACCTTCAGCTGCAAGAGGACACTCAATTCCCCATTCATCTTTTTGAACTAAGAGTTCACAGTATTCATCGATATGGCCGAAGTTCTCATCTGTCTCGGAGATAACTTCGTCATGAATATCTACGACGATTGGATAACCAGCAGCTTCAGCAAAATGCATACCGTGAACCATAAAATCGCAAGCTAAACCTTGGCAAGCATTTTCAATAATCTTTCCACCAAAAGTAGAGACTCGTCTCCACATCTGATTCTCTACGGTCTTGTAAGTGAGAGCAAGTTTGATCTGACCCCATGGAGTTTTAACTCGTTGTAGTCTTGCATATGGGTAACAAATCTTTCTTCCTGATGGCAGCTTCATAAAGAGATTCTTGCCAATCTTCTTAAATTGAAGCATGCGGAATTTCTCAATCTTTCCAGTAGTCATAGCTCGGATAGCAGCTTTTTCAGTTAAATTCCAAAGTTCGACTACTCTCCAGTATTTGTTTCTATATGAGTTGATCGATATTTCTGCAAGCTTAAAGGAAATTTCTCTTCCGTAGCTAGCGCAAGTAACAACGAATTTAGGCGCTCCCATTCCATAGCCACTGCCAAGAATGATCTGCTTTCCTACCCATCTTTCCTTGTCATCTTTCTTTGTCAGATTAGGATTATTGAAGACAGTTTGAGCCATGACTATGTAGATGTCACCGCCTTGTCTGTATACTTCAAGAGCGTCATCTTCGCCTGCTAACCAAAATAGTATACGTGGCTCAATAGCATTGTAGTCAGCTACATATAGTATCTTTCCTTCAGGAGCACAGATCATCGGTCTAGTGGCAGTAGACGCAGCATGCATGAATGATTTGTATTTGGCTGTCACCTCACTGCAAGACATATTGATAAGATCAGCGACGAGAGTATCAACCGTATCAAACTCTACAGTCGGTTTGGGAAAATTATGAGGTTGAACACCACGACCAGCAAAACGCCCAGTGCGAATAGCGCCGCAATAAACCATAGTACCACGCACGCGACCATCGATAGAGGCAAAATAATGCATCTTTTCATACTTTCCAGTGGATGATTTGCCACCCATGAGACGCATTTCAAGAATTTCTTTGACATCGGCTGGGAGGGAATCTCCTCTTTGCTCGACCCACTCTGTGAGGGTTTCTTTTGTGCAGTTGGCAAGTGGTACAAGTTGTTCATTAGCATACTTCACTATTCGTTGGACTTGAGTTATCTTGGTAATGACGCCGTTTGTTATAGCATCTACGCGAGAATTGAACCGCAACTTCTCTTCTTCAATCTTTGGAAGGAGTTTCTTGATAGTTGGAACATCAACATGGAAACCTCTATCGTTGATGACTTCGTTAAGTCTCCATGTATTGAGCTGATATTCTGTTAAATCAGGTATTGTCTTATCGATAAGTTGACACACGTCGGTATCACGAATACCATATTTGTAGAGTGTTTCAAAGGATTCAGGATACTTGTCAGGAAGACACCTATAATCAGGTTTCTTTTTACTCTTTTGTGGTTTTGACAGTTTATTGAGGATTCTTCCGCTTATGGTATCCTTACCTATTGGAAGATTAAGAGCAACTGCAACTTTTTCTAATTTAAGAGGAAAACCATGTGCTGCAGACTTGGCCATAGTACAACGGCATTGTTCAAGCTTTAATTCTGGCCAACCATAAAGCTTGTGGCATATAGCATTCCAAATATTGCGGTCGAAAAACATATTGTGAGCAACAACTATACCGTCAACTGCTACATGGCTGAATATTCTATCTGAGAGTTTGTGTTCTCCATATTTGAGTATTTCTGTTGGCTCTTCGTCAAATTTGAGTGTAAGACAAAGGACATCTGTGGATGGGTGATTAGCATAGACATAAGAACCACAGTCGTCAAGATCGCATTCAGAATACGTCTCAAAGTCTATGTAGAGTCTAGGCATCTAGGTTCCTAGTAAAAAATTTGCGCCCCAACCGGGTTTTACCTTAGGGGCGCAAATGATTAGATGCTAGAATGGGATGTCGTCATCAA
>SDBT01012337.1_pt1 | contig 13730 bp, 17 predicted proteins | sample 2277101 | NCBI WGS metagenome assembly SDBT01 (sample SAMN10404973, study PRJNA504765) | marine sediment metagenome | isolation source: marine sediment core GS10_PC15, 103 cmbsf | place: Arctic Ocean: Southern Knipovich Ridge | collected 2010
ATCTTCCGCAACGACTACATCCCAACCGACCAGACGCAGGGCATGACTACCACTGCGACGACTTTCTTCGCCGGCACGTTCGACGAAGGCGGCCGTCAGCACGGTATCTCCGGCCTCACGGCTGCGAAGGCTTCGGGTATCAGCGTTGTTGACGTGGGCGAGTCCGAGACCAAGGACGAGCGCATCTGGCGCGTCAAGTGGTACGCCGGTTTGGCTCTCTTCTCGGAGCTGGGCCTCGCGTCTGCTACGGGCATCACCAACTAAGGAATAGGCTGGGGGGCTACGGCCCCCCTACCCTAACCTTGGTCAAACAACTAGCTGCACACCCCGGTGACCAGTGGCTAAAGGAGAACCAACATGCCAGCATTTCTTGTAGAACTTCCCGAAAACCGCCGGGTGCAGGGTGTAAACGCCCTGTCCGTATTTGCCGCTGATGCACCGGGCGCACGTGTCGCTGCTCAGATGCAGTTCGGCGGTGACGCCAATGATCTGTGGGCCACAGTAGCTTCCGTCACTGAAGTCGTGGTCGGTCTGTTGCTCGCTGACGCGGGTCCAGGTTGGTCCATGTTCTGCCGCATCTCTGGTGCAGCAGCACAGACGGCCGGCTTCGATCCTTTCATTGTAGAGGCCGATGGCCTCACCAGGGATCAGGCATTGGGTCAGCTCGGTGCTAACCGTTTCCACATGAACGAGACCGTGGTAGTGGACGGCGGCGGAACCGGTTATTCCGACGACGACATTCTCACCCTGGTGGGTGGCACGGCAGTTCGTGCAGCAACCTACCGCGTAACGGGTGAGACGGCTGGTGTTATCGACACGGTTGAGATGGTCGATCCCGGCGAGTACACTGAGCTGCCTTCGCCTCTTACCGCTCTCGCGGTGACGGACAGTGGCAACTCCGACGCAACTCTGGATGTAACCCAGGCTGCCGTGGGTAGCTACGAAGCTATCATGGCTCAGATGGTTACGGGCCTGCTTAGCTCGCCCGACATCGACGACGCAGGGGTGGACTTCTCTGAAGCTGCCTTGGGTGCTCGTCTTCTTACAGTCTCTTCCATCGCTGACAACATCGGTGATGCTACTTTGGAGTTTGAGTGTCGCCAGAATGGCGTAGCTTTCGCACCTCTTGTAAGCACCCTTACGGACGAGGGGATCGCAGGCGCGGTCCTGACCGTAGCTATCCCGGCGAGCCCTCTGGTTCCGCCTCGGGTAGACCGGTTCGACCGCAAGGCGCGCACCACCGCTTAACAACCCGTGATTAAGGGGGGCCACTAGAAGCCCCCCATCACTTTAATTTGGAGATGATGACATGGTACAGCACATGCAGTACGAATTTCGCTTGTTCGGCGGGCGCAAGGGACAGACCGTCGTGATCAACGGCCACAAGTTCGTTCAGGGTATCCACCATCGGGTGGTGGCCCCTGTTCAGGCGGCCACACTTATCAAGGTTTTGGGATACTACGGAGCCCTCCCAAAGGGCTCTCCCGCATACGACGCAGCACTCGCAAAGGAGCAGGGACTTGGCACAGATGAAGTTCATTCCGGCGCGCAGTGTGGGCCGGCAGCAGAGGTTCCGGACAGTGGAGGATCGGCTGGGGCCGGACCTGCCGCATCCGGGAGTTCGGACGGACGGGACGGAGCAGCAGCAGCTTCGGCCGATGGCTCCGGGGACAATTCCCCTGGGCACGGACACGCGGACGCCGGGGTTCCCAAGTTCGAGGACGGGCCGCTCCCGGTTCCGTTTGAGCCGGCATCGGTAGGCAGCCGCGACATCAAGACTGCGATGCTGAAGCTGGACCCCGAGAACGAAGACCATTGGGTGAAGGCGGGAACCGCAGCAGGTAAGCCAAAGCTGCACGCGGTCGAGACGGCCTACGGTAGGGCTGGCCTCACGCGGGACGATCTCGAAGACGCCCTTCCTGGCTGGACCAGGGACAAGGCCATCGAGCACATGCTCGAAAGCTAAGACCAGGGGATGGTCGATTTGACAACTGAGTGATGGAGGGGTTAGACTATCTCCATCTCGTAACCACCTAGCAAGGAGTAACACCACATGGCTGAGGCACTTTGGCTGATCCGCCGCACCACGCAGGGCTTCAACGACGACCGTAACCGGGTTCGCGAAGTTCTGATCAACATCGACGACGGCGACGACGACGCCACGAAGATTCAGGGCACCATCGACGCTCTCAACGCCGCTACCCCTACGGGCGACGGCCTTCCGGCACATGATGTTGCCGGTGAGAACGTGTACCCGGACTTCTACTTCGACGAGGTGATCAACATCGACGATCTCTCCGGTACCGGCGAAGACAACCTCCGCACGGAGTTCGACTTCATCGCATACGGTTCCGAGGTAACGGCCGTCAAGACACCTCTCGTCTAAGGTCGAGCTAACCACAGGAGACCAGATACATGGCGAACAGGAACCACACCACGGTCGTGGCGTCGGGCAACGCAGCACGGGCAGAGAGCGCCATGACGCGGCGCGGCCCAGGCAGCACGAAGGTACAGTCCACTCGCGTGAGCCGGCCTAACCCAGCGCCGACGATCCGTTCCACGGGTCAGCAGGTCAAGGGTCCCGACAAGGGCGCAGGCACGAGCTAATCGGGAGGTAACTCCCGATGGCTTTCACACAGGAAGACGGTTCCGGAGTACCAGGGGCGAACGCTTACGTCAGCGTCACCTTCTACCGGGACCATCACACCGACCGGGGCAACACCGCACATAGCGATTTCACTGACACGGAGACCATGGCCGGTATTATCCGGGCGTCTGAGTACGCCGATAAGCGGTGGGGTGTCCAGTTCCGTGGACTCCGTAAGACCAAGGACCAGGGCCTTGAGTGGCCCCGCCTGGATGCCTTCGACAACGACGGCTACCTGTTCAACGGTTCGACCGCAATCCCCAAGCAGCTTGAGAAGGCCATCGCGGAGTACGCGCTCCGCGCGCTGATTTGTGGCGTCCTGGCTCCCGACCCAATTCTGCCAGTTCCTAAGCAGGATTTGACAGACAGTAGCGGAACGCGCGATACTGACGTGATCGCTGGAGAAGTAACCCGCCGCAAGGATCAGATCGGGCCTCTTCTCGAAGAGCGGTGGTACGAGACACGTTCGCAGTCCGTTACACGGAACTTGGGAGCCGGGGCCAGGGCTATCGTAAGCGGCCTTGTAAACGACTTCAACATCCCAGAGTATCCTGAAGCCGACCTGTGGATCTCTGAAATCATTCTCTCTTCCCATAACCTCTCGCTTGTAAGGGGGGACTAACGTGGCTGACAATACTCAACTAAATGCAGCCGAAGCTCCTCTCGGTGACACTATTTCCACTGATGATATCGGCGGCGGTGTTAAGGTTCAGCGAGTTAAGGTTCAAGAAGGTGTTGACGGTGCTGCATCGGATGTTCATGCCGGGAACCCTCTGCCCATTATACCGGGCATGTCTTCGCCTCAGACTTCATTTGATTTTAGTAGTGCTCTTGCAGACGGGGCAAATACCGATCTCGATAGCACTCAAATAAACTCTGGTTTGACAGGAAAGTTAGTTGCTGTTCTAATGACTGCTTCAGTCCCTCTTAAGGGGGAACTGAAAACTGTTCTCAATGGAGTAGAGAGCAGTGTCATTTTGACTATGTTCTCAATTGCTGGCGGAAATAGCATGTTGCCTATGCCAAATAAGGATTTTGTTACCCAGGCACAGGATGCCGGAGCAGGGTTTGACGGTTTTCGGCTGACCGTAACGAACCTCGACAACGAAAACGCAGCCGACGTGTATGCGACCTTTTTCTATGACGAGGAGTAAGTTGATGAATGACATTCCTATCACAGTGCCCCAGGACAGGAAGCCTTTTCCGGTGGAGAATTCTGAGACCATGCCCAAGGCGGCTAACGGACAGGCAGAACCAGTTGTAGCTGAGCCAGAAATGACGCCAGAGCTGACGCCAGAGCAGGTACAGCAGGCAGATTTGGCTGAGCGGTTCATCATGAAATTACCAATGGAAGAAATTCAAGCGTTGGTAACGCAGCGGAGTTGCGTGGAGAAAGCCCTTGCAGAAACTCGCTCCGCACAGCAGGCAGCGTTCAGTTCTCAGGTAGTTGCCAACATGCTTCAGATAGCATACAATGCTGGTTGGAAGCAATTACAATCCAAATATGGATTGCCTGACGACCTGGATGTTGATTGGAAGGATGGATCAATATTCAGAAAAGCAGACAAATCTCAGGAGTCTTAGGAGTAGAACGCCGTGGCTGACATTGGACCTGACTGGCAGGTAGCTCAACAGAAGGCTCGCTATGATTTAGCGAACCAGAGAGCTAAGGTTGAGCAGTACAAGCATGAATTGATGCAGATGAACAGCCAGCGGAAGAAGACGATCACTAATATTCGAGCGTCTGAACAAGCTATTGAAGACGCGCAGGAGAGGTTGGACGGTTTGATTGCGGAGCATGGGGATGCTCCTGAATTGTCGTTAGACGACTAACTTTAACAGGAGGCTAAGAGTAACACATGGCAGACTTGAGGGTAATCCACGCTCAAAAGATTGTGGATGCAGATACACCGGCCAATTCCGCAGCGGTTAGCGCAGCACGCAATCTCGCAGTAGAGGTTCTGATAGCGTTACCTACCGGTGGCAACACGATTGGTGCGGTAAACCTCGCTGAGCACGTTGAACTGGATGACGATCCGGTCTCCGTAAACGGCGCTCTGATTATGGCTGGTTTGGTGTTTGACGACGCTGCGCCGGTCTTAATCGAAGAAGGAGACTCTGGCTATGGCCGCATGTCGATACGCCGCGAAGCCTACACTCAGTTACGAGATGCGGCTGGCGGCGAGCGTGGTGCGAACGTAACGGCTGCCTTTGAACTGAATGTGATCGCGACCGCTCAGCCGGGTGTGGACATCGGTGACGTGGATATCCTCTCCGTCATCCCTGGCGTTGGTCCAACCAACCTCGGTAAGGCTGAAGACGCCACACACGTCACGGCTGACACGGGTGTTGCCGTCTGGGGTGTAAGAAACGATGCTGAAATAGCCCTGGCTACTGACGGCAGCTACATCCCATTCATGATGAGTTCCGTTGGTCGTCTGCTTGTTGAGACGCAGGGCGGTGCCGGTGGCACCAGCGAAACTGATAGTGATCCATTCACTGTAGCTTCTACCGCGTATGTTCCCGTTGGTGGTATCTTCGATGATGCTGCCCCTGGTGATTTGACGGAAGGTGACGGTGGTGTAGTCCGTATGTCTGCCGTTCGTGAGATGTACACGAACATCCGCGATGGTGCGGGCGGCGAGCGTAGCGCCAACGTAACAGCCGCTTTCGAGCTGAATGTCATTGCAACGGCTCAGCCGGGTGTGGACATTGGTGACGTAGATGTATTGTCTGGCCCAACCGGCGCATCCGCGTTCGAGGTTCAGGGTACTGCGGCTGATGGCGCTGCTGCTGTTGGCAATCCAGTCCTGATAGCTGGTGAGGAATCTGGTGGAAACATTCAGAGCGCGCTCGTTGATGCGGACGGTCACTTCCAGGTTGACATTCTCACAGGCGGTGGTTCCGATACTCCAACGGCTCCGGTCAAGACGTTCCAGAGTTCTACTGATACCGCTGCTGCCGCAACTTTCGATGCAGATGGTCCAGAGGCCGGTGGTACTACTACCACTTTGGTTGGCTTCGATGCTTCCGCTTCTGTGCCGATGAAGATCGAAATTCAGACTGTTGCTGACGGTACCGGTACCACTATCGGGGTGCTGTTCGCACAGGCTGGTGAGTGTTGCTCTTGGGTACCCCCACATCCAGATTTCTACTCGACTGCTCACCCAACTAACGCTGGTTTGGATGGCTTCCGTTTGCGCCTCACTAACCTAGACAACGAGAATGCAGCCAACCTGTACGCAACGCTCTACACCCAGGACTAATAGCTAGTCTTCGGACGCAGGCATTCTTGTCGCTGGAGAAGTCAATACCTGATTTTGATCGGGTGACTTCTCTAGCCATTTCCTTTACCTACACAGACTAGGAGTTTCTGATGGCGGATGTCACTGGTCTAGCTGCTAAGAAGACAGAAGGACCGATTGCGCACGATGCTAATGTAGCAAGCGGCAACCCTCTGCCCATGGGTATTATCTCTCAGGACATGGATGATACTGCGCCGCCTAATCAGGTTTCTGCTGAGGGTGATGCTGGTCGGGTAGCCGGTTCTAGAGATGGCGCGATGTTCGTCCACCCCCACGGCCCGCGTATCTGGCACGCTTCGAACGAATTCACTGCGGCAGAGACCGACACCACTGTCAAGGCTGCCCCTGGGGCGAGCTTGTCCCTTTACATCACTGACATCTACGTTGCTGTGGATGGAGCGGTGGACGTGACTTTGGAAGAGGGAACTACCACATTTAAGTGGAGGTATTACGGCGCTGCTAAGGGAGACGGTGTTGCTCTACGATTGAATACACCTATCAAACTTGCAGCCAATACGCTGTTGAGTGTAACGACAGATGCAGCCGTGAATGTGGCTTTGGTGGTTTCAGGATACACTGCGCCATAAGTTATGGGAGAGAACGATGTCTATAGTTTGGGAAAAGGCGCAGTATGACGCTTCCTATGAGTCTAGCAACCGTGGTGTCATAAAACACTACGAACGCTCGGCCCTTTACGATGGATTTACCCAACGCGCCCAACTATTTGTCAATTTGCTCGGCCTCGATGGCACACACCGGGTTGTCATAGCCGGGTGTGGCTTCGGCTGGCTCGATGAAGCGTTGCGGGCACTTGGTATCGACGCCGTAGGTACTGATCCGAGTCCTTATATTGCGAGTGCTTGGACTCTTGGCACTGGTGAGACCGGCAGTAGCAAGAGACCTCTTGAGGAGCTTGGGTACGACAACGGTTCTCGGCAGGCAATCAGAAGAGAGTTCGGCGGAAACAACGACCCGACCCACGTCATTTCCGAGGACATTCTTACCTCGCTCAGCGACACCGATATACTGGATTTGGCGCAGTGGGACAGCTTCACCGATGCCGAGATCATACACCTTACCCACACGATTGAAGACGATCCACGGGGGCAGGCGAGGGCAGACTTCCCCCTGTGGAACTGGAAGACCATGGTCAAGTGGCGGGCATTCTTCGATGATAACGGGCTGGGACATCACCGGCTGCTTAGGCCCGGCAACTTGGCGGACTTCTGATGGCGCTTCCAGTCACGATTAGCACCTCACTACACTCGTCCGAACGGTCTGGACATACCAGACCGTTTAGGTCTGCTGCTGGCGATATCTATGTTGTGCTTTCAGTTCAGACTGGTGTGAGTTTGGACACGGTGCAGGACGGAGACTTGTTGCACGTTGTTGGCCAGATTGATGACGGCGTAAGTGGAACGGTAAATATAGATATTTTCAAGGCTACTGATCCCACGGATTCATTTTCTGTGGTAGACACCAGCAATCGTCCTGCGTGGAGTGTTGATACAGGGGACAGTGAGGTCTACTATTCTCGTTTTAACATGGTCACCGACAGTTGGGAGATCATAACCGGCGGCAACGAAGAAGTCATCGTTGATGATGTTCAGAACAGTCAAGGCGAGTTCAGTTGTTTCATAACCCAGCGCGCTGATGGTGACTTGATAGTCGTCTACCAGGGGTTCCGTGACAAGTTCATGGGGGTTGATCGTCCCAAAGTCTCGGCAGCCGTGTCCACCGACAACGGGGCGACCTGGACAAATGACATAGACGTGAGCCCGATTGGAACAGCAACTGACCATTACGTCGGTCCCATCGTCATTCCCCCTAATAATAATGACCAGGCTCATATCTTCTATCAGCGAGATCCCGGTGCGGACGAGCTTGGATCGAGGGCCATGGACAATGCAAATAATATGCGAACCGCACGAAACACTGGCGTCTTCCTGAGTGTTGGAATACATCCCAGGTCGGCTATGGCTTTTGACAGGGGCGGGTCGTCTTTTGTCAAACTACTGTATAGCCCCTCCAACCAGGAACCTGCTGTTTATGAGATGACCCCGTTTTCCGATGACACTGATCCGCTTGGTTCAGACAGCACCGACCTGATAGTTGCGGAAGATGTTAATATTTTCAATCAAACCCCAGCTATGGATTTTGTTTTTGATCCCGCCACTGAAACAATCCATGTGGTGATGTCCGATGTCATTGATGATGATTTACAGCACCACGACGACCAGGGCAGCGACACCTGGCAGGACAACGGGGCCATAGTGACGGGCACTATTACTGGGTCAGGTCCGTTTCTCAACATACTTGATCGGGACGGGGCCAAGATAGGTTTCGTCTATGAGGATAGTGCGGGCGACGTATTCTATGATGAGATAGACGTATCACCAGCCGCTACCACTGCCCTCTCTGATGTTGATATGGCGCAGCAGAATTTGTACCAGGGACCGTTCGGTGGCACGGGGGATAACAAATATGGGATCTTCTTGACGAACAACGATCACGACCTAGTGGCTGTCAAGGCCACGACTGCCAGCCCCGTGGACGCGGATTGGGACAGCGTGGATAGCCTGGTTCGCGTCACTACAAGTGGAGTGTCCGAACCAGGCTTACCCGGCTGGCAATATCAAGACCCGATAAAATCTTTGTGGGTACATGAAACCCGTATTTTTAGAGGCTTCTTTGACGTTTCGGACGCCGGGCCGACCGATCCCGGTGCAGTGTGGACAAATGACATAGGCATGTTTGATAGGCAGGACGGCAGTAGGTCTACGGCTAGTTTCACCAATACAACGGGTTCATCTTCGGCCGATTATCTTGAGGGACAGGGAACTGATCTGCCCCCCACTGGCCCCGCTATTTCTTCCGTCATAGTCAGGGTGCGGGCTTTTAGGGGATCTCCACCCCCTGCGGTCCTCGGCATGCGGATCACGACAGACGGCGCTGCTGAAACCCTTTTAGATACCACCCAGACACTAGATATCACTATTGCAAATTACGATTTTACTTTAAGTACCCCCTCTGGCGGATGGACTTGGGCGAAATTACAGGCCCTTGAGGTGAGGGTTTGGAGGGACTCCGGCGCAGTACAGGTAAACGTGACCAACTTGATGGTGATAGTCACATCCGATGCGGATGAACCGTTCTTGTATGCTGCTTATCAGCATGAGAGTGGAAATATAGGCTTGAGTATATTCGCAGTGGGGGCGGACGTATGGAGCAAGCGGGATGAATACGTGGCAAAGCCGGGTCTGTTTTCTTTTGTCTTCACCCCTTCATTCCCCGCTGTTGCTATTTCCATTAGACCGAGTGGAGATCCTGTCATTGTGGCTGCTAATGAATCTAGTGGGGGAGAACAGCGACTAAATTATGTACAGAAACGCCAAGAGCCAGGTTGGTCCTCAACATCTGGATTTGCTGGGGATGCCGTTGTTTCGGAAGATGAGATCGGCGTGGTTATGATGAACCCCGCCAGTGATGGCCGTATAAGTTGGGCATACAATAACGACACGGATGACGCCGTCAGGTCCGGTAGCTTAGGAGAATTTGGGGGTAATGTTGACAGAGCTAATGATATTGATACCGCAGTCGATACCGCCCTGATGCTGCTGGGTCCAGGCATCATTGATGACGATGACATTATTTTCGTTCCCTATATTGATGCCAGCAATAAGGTTTCCGTGGCCGAATGGGCGAGTGGCGTGTCACCATCTGCGACCATCCACGCGGACGTGAGTGACGTGAACGTGTTCGGCCAGGGTCGCGCCACCATTCCCTTTGCAGCCTTCTGCCTTGCCCTAGAAGGAACCACCGATGTTCATCTTGTCTATTCCCGTGACAGCGACCAGGACATTTCGCATGACAAGGACGTGGATGGGGGCGGCACCACCGACGATGAGATCGTGGACGCGGTGACGGCCGACCGGATTTCGTGTAGGGTGATTGGCACCGACATCTGTTTGTTCTATGATGATGGCGGAACGACCAAGTTTCATTGTGAGGCGCTTGCTGTGGCGGCTAGAAAGGCCGGCAGGCTGCTTCTTCTGGGCGTTGGACATGGAGCGTAGCTGATGTTGCTTTGGCTTTTAAATCTAGGGTTTGCTGGTGGAGTAGGTATCGGGTTAGTATCTGGAGAGATCACGCTTGTGGGTCAGCCAGACATCACTACTGGCTGTCCTGCTGATATCACTGTCCAGTATGCAGCCGAGATTACTGTCCCGGCTGATGGAGACGTAGGAGTTTAATATGGCTCAGATTGACCAAACCAAAAACGCTGAAAAGACTATCTGCTGGGGACGCGGAGATAGTGACGCCAAGGGTTTCGTTGTCCAGGATAGCGATGGGGTTGCTATCGACATTACTGGATTCACCTTTAAGCTCACTGTGAACTCAGAGAAAGATCCTACAGATCAAGTAAACGAACAATTCACGATTACTGGTACGCTTACCGCTCCAACAACTGGTGAGGTGGCTTTTGCACCGACTACGACGGATACTGATATTGTTCCGGCGACCTATTTCTATGACATTGAACAAACTGATGGGAGCGGGGCAATCAAAACTCTGATTATCGGCAAGGCTCTCATTGTTCAAGATATCACGAAGGTATAGATGGCTCTCAATTACACCAGGTTGGCGGACACCGCTGAGAGGTTGATCGAGGAAAACGGTCGTACCCTCACCGTGCTGAAGGGCGGCGAGGTGGTGGCGAACCCTTGTAAGCCATACGGCCCGGATGCCACGACCGGTGACTTGAGCTACGACCTGATCGGTGTCATCATCAACTTCGAGAACGAAGCGTTCGACGGTACGCTGATCATGCGCGGAGACATGCGGTGCCTGTTGGCCCACAACTCCGTGGTGGCCGTGGCCGGCTCGGGCAGCGTAGAGATCGAGCGGTTCGACCGGCTCCTGGATGGGACCGAGGATTGGAAGATCGAGAACGTGATCAAGTGGGAGCCCGGTGACACACGCATCTTTTATGATTTGCAGTTGAGGAAGTAATGCCTATCACCACCATCAGGGAAGCCAGGGAAGAGATCATTGATCACTTCATCGCGGCATGGGAAGCTCAGGTCAGCCCGCCTGATCTGCTGTTCGACGATAAGGAGCGGGACACTCCGGACAACGACGACTTCGCCCGCATCACAGTGCAGCACAACATCCGGGACCGGCAGACTTTGAGCGACGAGTCGGGGAACCGGCGCTTCCGTTCGTTCGGAATCGTTACGATCCAGATCTTCACAGTATCGGGAGACGGATTGTTGACGCAGGACGGCTATACCGATGTAGCTGTAAATGCTTTCGAAGGAGAGAAGACCGGTGAGGACCGCGTTACTTTCCGCAATGTAAGTCATCAGGAGATCGGACAGGACGGGCCATGGCACCAGACCAATGTACTGGCTGAGTTTGACTACGATTTCATCAAGTAACTGCCCGACTTGACAAACTAGAGCCCCCTAGCTAGTATGGTTAACAGATAATTCCTCCAACTAAAGGGAGACCCGCCCCATGGCTGGCAACACAAACAAGATCGACTCCAATGTTACCGGCCTCCGGTACCAGGAAGAGCTGTTCGGCTGCATCGGTGTAGCGAACACGGACAACGACTGGATCGTATTGGAGCCTAACTCTTACGACAGCTTCGGCGGTGAGATCACCACCATTGCTCGTAACCCCATCAACTCCGGTCGCCAGCGCCAGAAGGGCGTGGTAACCGACCTCGACGCTTCGGGTGGCTTCAACTCGGACCTGACCCAGGAGAACCTTCAGGACATCCTCCAGGGTTATTTCTTCGCTGACCTTCGCCGGAAGAACGACGTTGGTGTTGACCGGCAGCCTCGTCGGGACGGCTTCAACGGTGAGTTCGACGACTACCTGATCACGGACATCGACGGCTCCGACGTTATCACCGTGGACAGCCGCGTGGGTGTTTCCGCAGCGGTTGTGGTTGGTGGTACCCTGTACGCAGTGGACGACATCATCGAAGGTGTTGACGCTGGTTCTACGATCACGTCTTTCTGGCGCGTAGCCACCGAGGCAGGTGGTGTGGTACTGACCCTGGACTTGGTTGATCCTGCGGTTGTCGTTGGCGGCTTCAAGCCCCGCGAAGGACGCACGGACACCGACACGGGTGCGGGCATTACCACCGTGGCTCAGACGGGCATCGGCGACGACGCTCTGACCATCACCATCACTTACGGCAACGGCCTCGCTTGGAAGCAGGGCGACCTGCTCTTCACGACCGGGCTCGACGACGCACCTAACAACGGCCTGCTCGAAGTTCTGTCTGTGACCGACAACCTGATCACCACGGTTGAGACCCTGACCTTGGACGCTACGCCGGCTGCGGCTGCGACCATGACCACGGTTGGTTTCGAAGGTCTGGTTGGCGACATCGACGTGGACGACTCGGGAGCTTACGCTACCTACACCAGCACCTCCCTCGACTTCACCACCCTCCAGCTTATCCCTGGCGAGTGGATCTTCGTCGGTGGTGACGACACGTCCTCCGGCGGTGACGCTTTCACCAACGTGGACGGCGACGGTCTCTTCGTGAACAACGGCTACAAGCGCATCCGCTCTATCGCGGCCAACGCTCTGGTCGTGGACAAGTCGGCTCTGAGCATGACGACGGAGGCTGACACCACTCAGTTCATTCGGATGTTCTTCGGTCGGGTGATCAAGAACGAGAGTGACGTAACCGTTCAGCGGCGTCGTAGCTACCAGTTGGAGCGCCAGCTCGGCGCGCCTGACGCAACCCTGCCAGCCGAGATCCAGGCCGAGTACCTGGAAGGTTCGGTGGCTTCGGAGATCACCTTCACGTTCAACACGGCCGACAAGGTTACCGTGGACCTGTCCTTCATGTCTCTGGACAACACCCAGATCGACGGCCCCACCTCCCTCAAGGCTGGTGCCCGCCGGACCTTGGTCGTGGGTGACGCCTTCAACACCAGCTCGGACTTCTCCCGCTTGAAGCTCCACATTCTGAGCGACACCGACGAGAACCCGGATGCACTGTTCGCCTTCTTGACCGAGTTCACTCTGGTCATCAACAACAACCTGACGCCTAACAAGGCGATCTCGGTTCTCGGATCGTTCGACATCACGGCCGGTAACTTCACCGTGGACGGCAGCATGGTTGCGTACTTCTCTGACGTGACCGGTGTCCAGGCGGTGCGGAACAACGCTGACGTGTCCCTCGACTTCTCTGTCGTTAAGGGCTCGACCGGCGCAAAGGCTGGCATCACGGTTGACGTTCCTCTGATCGCGCTGGGCGACGGTCGCCTTAACGTAGAGCAGGACGCTCCGATCACACTGGCGCTGGACACTCCGGCGGCTGCTGATCGGCTCTTCGATCACACCTTGCTCATGGTGTTCTTCGACTTCCTGCCTGACGCAGCAGACACGGCATAAGGAGTGGGGGGCGTAACAGCCCCCTCCCTCCCCATCTCTACAGTTTTGCCGCCTTGCGCAAGGGTGGCCGATAACGCGCCTTGCGGAGCGCATACAAGGTCAGGTCTGTGGCGTTGCCACATCGAGACACTGAAATCCGCTATCCTAATGATCCCTAATGAGAGGTAATGACGATGACAAGCATTTTTGATGTTTGGGGAACCGATGCCGTTATGGAGACGGCCGGTGTATGGATCGACTACGGTAGCTCGGGCAAGTTCCTGATCGCTCGGTCGGGTGGTGCGAACACCAAGTTCGCGAAGGTTCTGGAGTTCAAGATGCGGCCTTACCGCCGGCAGATGGACCAGGGCAAG
>SDBT01012338.1_pt1 | contig 13729 bp, 12 predicted proteins | sample 2277101 | NCBI WGS metagenome assembly SDBT01 (sample SAMN10404973, study PRJNA504765) | marine sediment metagenome | isolation source: marine sediment core GS10_PC15, 103 cmbsf | place: Arctic Ocean: Southern Knipovich Ridge | collected 2010
GAAGCTAGCGGGCACTCAACTATGGCGGCTCCGTGTTAGGGATTTTCGAATAGTGTATTCAGTGGATGACAAGGAAAGGGTTGTTAACATACTTAGGATAGCACGCCGAAGCGAGGATACCTATAAAGGGCTCTAGGAAGGAAAATCGGGGCGAGAGGATTTGAACCTCCGACCTCCGCGTCCCGAACGCGGCGCGCTAACCAGGCTGCGCTACGCCCCGATAGCATTATTATATGCTGATTTAGGTTCTTGAGCAACAATAGTGAGGGATAGATGAAATACTGCATTCTGATAATTGACGGTGCTTCGGGTTGGGCACTGCCTGAGCGTGGTGGCAAGACCTGTTTGGAGCTGGCCCACACACCCAACCTGGATGCCATGGCTAAGGAAGGTACTCTGGGGCTTGTCCGCACCGTGCCGTTGGGGATGGAACCCTCTAGTGCCTGCGCCTGTATGTCAGTGCTGGGCTATGACCCAAAGGTTTACTATCGGGGTCGGGCAGCCATTGAAGCCAGGAGTATGGACATTCCCATTGACGATGGGGAGGTCGTTTTCCGCTGCAATTTAGTGGCGGTTCGGGATGGCAAGATGTGGAGCTACAGTGCGGGCTATATTGGCACTGATGAGGCGAAACAGCTTATCAGTGCTTTAAATGAAAACCTGGGCAATGACCGGGTGCACTTCTACCCCGGCGTCAGTTATCGCCATATCTGTAAGCTCAAGGGGCGGGAGGACTCCCTTCTGGCTACCTGCACCCCCCCGCATGATATCCCCGACAAGCCCATTGATGAGTTTCTGCCCCGTGGTCCGGGAAGTGACCTATTACGAGACCTGATGAAACGCTCGGAGGCTGTGCTTCGAGACCACCCGGTGAATGTAGCGCGGAGGTCGCGTGGTGATATACCCGCGACCATGCTCTGGCTTTTCTGGGGCAGTGGCAAGTTAACGGCTCTGCCCACCTTCAGCCAGCTTTATGGTTTTAGGGCAGCCATGACCTCCGGGGTTGACCTTCTCCGAGGCTTAGCCCGACTGGTCGAGATGGCGGTCTTGGAAATACCGGGGGTGACTGACGGTCTGGACAATGATTATGCTGCCCAGGCATCTGGAGCCCTGGAAGCACTTAAAGAGCGTGATTTGGTGGTTATCCATATTGAAGCCCCGGATGAGGCGGCTCATGACGGTTCTGTTGATGGTAAGGTAGAGGCTCTCCAGAGGATAGATAAGGAGGTTTTGAGCCGGCTTCGTGCCTGGCAGGGAGACGGGCTTCGGCTGCTGGTTCTGCCTGACCATTCAACCCCGATTAAAGTTCAGACTCATACAGCAGAACCGGTACCATTTATGCTGTGGGGAGCTGGCATTACTGCCAACGGGGTAGAGAGGTTTACTGAGGCTGAGGCGAAAAGCACTGGCTTTTTTATTGAGGAAGGGTATAAAATAATGGGCAGGCTTATAGGGGATTAGACATGGCACTAATTGTGCAAAAATATGGCGGTAGCTCGGTGGCGGATGCCGAGCGGATTAAGAGTGTGGCGCGGCGCATCGCTCAGGCTAAGGATAAGGGCGACCGGGTGGTGGCTGTCGTCTCGGCAATGGGGGATACTACTGATGAGCTACTTGGGCTGGCAGCCGAAATTACCGACCATCCTGACATCAGGGAGATTGATGTCCTGCTTTCTACAGGCGAGGTTGTCTCCAGTACCTTGCTGACTATGGCGCTTCATGGTATGGGTTATCCGGCAATCAGTCTTACCGGCGCTCAGGCTGGTATTCGGACTGATACCACCTATAGCCGAGCCCGCATCCTGAAGGTTGAGTCCAAACGAGTGGTTAGGGAGCTGGAGAAGGGGAAGATTGTTATTGTGGCTGGTTTTCAGGGCATTTCAGAGGGTGAGGATATAACTACTCTGGGGCGGGGTGGCTCGGATACTACGGCGGTGGCGCTGGCGGCTAGCCTGGGAGCAGAGGTATGCCAGATTTATACTGATGTTGAGGGTGTCTATACTGCTGACCCACACCTCGTTCCTGAAGCGCGTCGTTTAGCTGAAATAGGCTATGAGGAGATGCTGGAGCTGGCAAGCTATGGGGCTAAGGTGGTGCATCCTCGGGCGGTTGAGCTTGGGGAGCTATTTAACATTCCCATTCTGGTGGCTTCTAGCTTCACTCAAATTTCAGGTACATTAATTCATGGAGGGGTGTCTATGGAAGTGCGAAATAAGGTGAGTAGTATTGCTCATGACCTTGATGTAGCTAAGATAACGGTGGTTGGTGTTCCTGACCGCCCGGGTATAGCCGCGGCTATCTTCGAGTCCTTGGCTAAAGCTGGTATCAGCATTGATACCATTGTTCAGAATGCCAGTATTGAGAATATTACCGACCTGACCTTTACGGTGGCAAAAAGTCAATCGGCTAAAGCGATGCAGTTGGTGGCACCTATTGCCAAGTCAATCGGCGCTAGGGATTGTATTAGTGATTCCAAGTTGGGTAAGGTTAGCATCATCGGCACCGGGATGCAAAATACCCCCGGTTATGCGGCTAGGATGTTTGGGGCACTCAGTGAGCAAAGCATAAATATCCAACTGATTACTACCTCGGAGATAAGGATAACCTGTATTATTGATGAGGATAGGGTTGGAGGCGCAGTTCGTGCCTTGCATCGGGCGTTTGAGCTGGAAATAGAGGCATAGGTTAGCCTCTTATATTGTTAGTTGACCTGTTAAACAGCCACTACTTCCTTAATTTCGGGGATTTCTTGCTTCAGGATTCGTTCAATCCCCATCTTTAGGGTCATGGTAGACATTGGGCAGCCAGCGCAAGCACCAATTAATTTTAACTTGACTGTGTTGTCACTAACATCAACTAGCTCCACATTACCACCGTCCCTTATCAGGCTAGGTCGTATCTTGTCCAGTACCGCTTCCACCTTGTCTTGCATTATTGTTTGTCTCCGGTTAGATGTCTCTTTTATGCCAACTAAACCTTACCATAGCTAGGGAGGTTTGTCAAACTTGGCTTGTTTAGCTGTCTCGTCTGGAGTAAAATAGTATGGGTATGGTTGCTTAGGGGGGTTAAGGGTGTCATATCAGGAAGAAGGACAGGGGAGACTAAGGCGATTGCGCACTAAACAGGCGATAGTCTTGGCGATGCAAAGTCGGTGGAAAGAGGCAGTGGCCATTAATAAGGGGATAATAGAGAGCTTCCCCAAAGATATTGATGCCTATAATCGTTTAGGTAGAGCCTATATGGAGCTAGGGGAGTATTCCCTAGCTAGGGAAGCCTACGGTCAAGCTCTAGAGCTCGACCCTTATAACGCCATTGCCCAAAAGAACCTGCGGCGTTTAACCTTATTAGGTGAGCGTCCGGTTAGTTCGGAAGGCGATGCTCATGTGGCTAAGCCTCAGCATTTTATTGAGGAAATAGGTAAGGCGGGGGTGGTTAACCTGTACCGTCTGGCGCCAGGGGAAATACTAGCCAGGATGGTGCCGGGTGATGGGGTAAATTTAGCAATAAGCGGTACTAGTTTAATTGTGGAAAATAGTAGCGGGCAGTATCTAGGGCAGGTTGAGCCCAAGCATGGGCAGCGACTTATCAAATTAATGAAGGGGGGTAATAAGTACTCAGCGGCTATCGTCAGTTCAACAGAGGACAAGGTAACTGTCATTATTAGGGAGGTATATCAACACCCCAGTCAGGCAGGACAACTTTCCTTCCCGCCGAGGGGTTTAGAGAGTCCTCAACCTTATGTTGGCGATAGGATATTTGGGCGTGAGTTGGAGTATGAGGAGGGATTGGTGGAGGAGCTGGGCTATACTATCATAGGCGGTGAGGGGGAGACAAAATTATTGTCTGAAGAATCTCTTGAGACTGATGAACAGGAGGGTTAACTGAATATGGTTTTAGGAGCAACTAAACCGGTAAATATAGAAGATGAGATGAAAAGCTCTTATCTTGACTATGCCATGAGTGTCATTGTTTCCCGTGCCTTGCCTGATGTGCGGGATGGATTGAAGCCAGTACAGCGGCGCATTCTTTATGCCATGCATGACATGGGGCTAAATCATGCCAGTGCCTATAAAAAGAGCGCCCGCATTGTTGGTGAGGTACTGGGTAAGTATCACCCTCATGGTGATACCTCGGTCTACGAGGCAATGGTGCGTCTGGCCCAGGACTTCTCCATGCGATATATGTTAGTTGACGGGCAAGGCAATTTTGGCAGTGTGGATAATGACCCCCCAGCAGCGATGCGTTATACCGAGGCACGCATGGCTTCAGTTGCTGAGCAGATGCTGGTTGATATTGATAAGGATACGGTCAAGTTTGTCTCAAACTTTGATGATAGCCTTACCGAGCCTTCGGTGCTACCTACCCAGTTACCCAATTTACTGGTTAATGGTAGCTCTGGGATTGCCGTGGGGATGGCTACTAATATCCCACCTCATAATCTGGGGGAGGTTTGTGATGCTATCTCTTATCTAATTGATAATCCTGAGGCTACGGTTGAGGAACTTATCCAGTTTGTTAAGGGTCCTGATTTCCCTACCGGTGGCCTCATTCTGGGGCAGGATGGGATTAAGAATGCCTATGCCACCGGGCACGGCCGGGTAGTAGTTCGAGCTAAAGCTTACTTTGAGAATATTCCTGGGGATGGGCGCCGTCAAATAGTGGTTACCGAGCTTCCCTATCAGACGAATAAGGCGGCCCTGGTGGGGAAAATTGCTGAGCTGGTCAAGAATAAAAAAATTAGCGGCATCAGTGAGCTACGCGACGAGTCAGACCGTCAGGGGATGCGTATTGTTATTGAACTGAGGCGGGAGACCCAGTCGCAGCAGGTGCTCAATAACCTGTATAAGTATACGGCGATGCAGTCAGCTTTCTTCGTTAATATGCTGGCTCTGGTTGATAAGCAGCCCCGAGTAATTAGCCTTAAAGAGGCACTTCAGTATTATGTAGATTTCCGCCATGAGGTTATCACTCGGCGCTCTCGGTTTGAGCTGAAAGTAGCTAAGGCAAGAGCCCATATACTGGAGGGGCTCAAAATTGCTTTGGACCATATAGACAGGGTGATTGCTACTATCCGAAAATCGGAGACGGCTGAGGCGGCTCGCCGTAACCTTATGACTGGTTTTGGTTTGACCCAGACCCAGGCGCAAGCCATTCTGGATATGCAGCTACGCCGACTGGCTAATCTAGAGCGACGCAAGATACTTGATGAGTATGCTGAGGTAGTAAAGAACATTGCCTATTTGGAGGACCTACTGGCTAATCCTAGAAGAATACTGTTCCTGGTAAGGGAAGAAATAGATAAACTGAAGTCTAAACATGGCGACCCGCGGCGAACTGAGCTAGTTGACCAAGGGGTGATGGAATTTAGTGAGGAAGACCTTATCCCCCGTCAAAGGGTAGTGGTAACGCTCAGTAACCGCGGATTTATTAAGCGGATACCATCTCGTACCTATAAGCCGCAGCATCGTGGTGGCAAGGGTATTATTGGCATGGTAACCAGGGAGGCAGATGCGGTAAGACTGCTAACGGTAGCTGATACCCATGATAGCCTGCTGTTCTTCACCAACCGGGGTAAGGTCTTTTACCTTAAGTGCTATGAAGTGCCGGCGGATAGCACCCGCACGGCTAAAGGAATGGCGGTCATTAATCTTTTCCCGATTGCTGATGGTGAGAGGGTTACGGCTATGGTAGCCGTAACTAATTTTACGCCGGGCACCCACTTATTGATGACTACTTGCCGTGGGGAGATAAAAAAGACGGCGGTAAACAATTTTGCTGCCGTGCGGAGTAGTGGACTTATTGCCATAAATTTGGAGGAAGGTGATGAGTTGGTGGCCACATGCCTGGCTACCGACCAGGATGATGTCATATTAGTAACTCAGAAAGGGCAGTCAATCAGGTTTGCGGTATCTGATTTAAGAGCTACTTCCCGAACCAGTGGTGGGGTGCGGGCAATCCGCTTGGCACCTGATGACCATGTGGTTGGTATGGATATTGCCCACCCCGATGCCTTCGTTTTAGCTGTTACCGCTGGGGGTTTTGGCAAGCTTAGCCCAGTTAGTAACTATCCACGGCAACATCGTGCTGGTAGCGGGGTCAAGACTTTTCAGCTTACTGAGAAAACGGGTGGTGTCGTTGATGCCAGAGTAGTTTTTTCATCTCAGCAGCTAATGATTATATCTGTCGATGGCATTGTTATCTGCACCCCGGTAAAGGAGAAAGACCCCAAAAAGGGGATTACTATTCAGGGCAGGAGCACCCAGGGGGTGAGACTAATGAGGCTGGGCCGTGGTGATAGGGTGGTGGCTATCGCTTGCTTTGACAAAGGCTGAAAAACTGTGCTACATTACCCAAAAATAAGATAGGAGGTTGAACAATGTCCATGTCGAGTTTTTCATTGGAAGGTAAGGTGGCTCTTGTTACGGGGGGCAGGAGGGGGATAGGTAGGGGTATTGCTCTAGCTTTTGCTGAGGCTGGGGCTGATGTCGCTGTTAGTGACATAATTGTTGAGGGTGGTGAGATGGAGGCTGTGGTTGAGGAAATTAAGAAACTTGGTCGGCGTTCCTTAGCTGTTCAGACTGACATCACTCGGAAGACTGATATTGATAATCTGACCCAAAGAGTGATGGATGAATTTGGCGTTATTGATATTCTGGTAAATAATGCCGGCACAACCGTTAGGACATCATTGCTTGAGTTCAGTGAGGAGGATTGGGACAGGGTTCTTGACACTAACCTCAAGGGCTATTACCTGTGCTCTCAGGCAGTAGGCAAAAGGATGGTGGAGCGGAAGAAGGGCAATATTATAAATATAGCGTCGAGGGCAGCGTTCAGAGGAAGTTTTGGAGAAGGTTATGCTTATAATATTTCTAAGGTAGGCGCGGTTACCCTTACCAAGGGGCTGGCTTTTGAATTAGCCAGCTACAATATACGAGTTAATGCTATTGCTCCTGGTTGGATTAGGACAGAGCTGACTAGACGCGTGTGGGGTGACCCGGTGGTCTACAAGAAAGCGTTGGCTACGATACCGCTGGGTAGAGTAGGTGAGCCCAGCGATATTGGCAATGCAGCTGTATTTTTAGCTTCTAATGCTTCAAGGCATATTACGGGGAGTACTATTGTTGTGGATGGTGGTGAGCTGACTTTGCCCCTGACACTTTTGGAGACAAGCCAAATGCCAAAGCTCTAACCCGCAAGCATTACAGGCTTTATTACGGCAGTCAGCGGTTTCTCTGCCGGCCATGGCACGCTGATATTCTCGCTTCAGGAAAGCCGTAGTTATCCCCACATCAATATGAGCCCAGGGTAGTGGTTCATCTGAGGAGCGCTCTCGCTGGGCATAGAAGCTAGGTTCAAGCTTGGTTTCATTAAAGGCACGAAGCCAATTTTCATAATTAAAGTGTTCATCCCAGGCATCAAAGGTTGAGCCCAGTTGCCAGGCACGATAGATAACTTTGCCTAGCCGTCTGTCTCCCCGTGATAGAGCGGCCTCAAGCAGGCTGACTTTAGGGTCTGGCCAGGATAGTCGGCTTCCCATTTTGCGTAGTCCGTGCTTGAGGATTTCATGCTTGGTCTCTAACTCTGGTTGGCTGGCTTGGGCTACCCACTGAAAGGGGGTATGCGGCTTGGGCACAAAGGTGGAAAGACTAATTCTTATATGAGGCTGCTTTCCCGTGGTCTTCATACCTGATGAGCGGATTTTATCAACTAGCTGGACAATTTCCCTTACATCATCAATGGTTTCGGTGGGTAAGTCGAGCATAAAGTATAGCTTGAAGCTGGACCAGCCTTTGGCCAAGGCAGCGCCTGCCGTCTGTAAGATTTCATCTTCGAGAATAGATTTATTGATGACTCGCCGTAATCTTTCGCTGCCAGCCTCGGGGGCGAAGGTAAATCCTGTCTTCCGGCGGGTGGGAAGGGAGTCCATCAATCTTACTGAGAAGCGGTCAATACGGAGGCTGGGTAATGACAGGATTAGGTTATGGTCCTGGTAGCGGTGGAATAGATTTGCTATCAGCTCGTCAATGGCGGGGTAGTCACTGGTGCATAGTGAGACCAAAGATACCTCATTATAGCCACAGTTGGTGATAATGTCCCCTACTGCCTGTATTACCTCTTCTTGGGGGCGCTCACGCACTGGTCGATAGATAACCCCTGCCTGGCAAAAACGGCAACCGCGACTACAGCCTCGCTGGATTTCTACTGCCCCGCGGTCATGGATCACCTCAATATAGGGAACTACTGGTTTGGTAGCTGGCGGTGGCAGCTTAGACACTATTCGTCGCCGAATAGAGGCTTTAGCCGGTGGCACCATAGGGGTAATGCTTTTGAATAAACCATCAGCCTGGTATTCTACCTGATAGAAACTGGGCACATAGATGCCAGGGATAGTAGCTACCTGTTGCAGTAGCTGCTTTTTTGAGGCTGCCTTGCCCTTCCAATCTCGGAAGGAGTCAAGTAGCTCAAGCAATACCTCTTCACCATCCCCAATGACAAAAAAGTCAATGAAATCAGCCATAGGCTCTGGGTTTAACACACAGTTGCCGCCAGCTATTACTACTGGATGGGAATCGTCTCTCTCCGCCGCCAGGACCGGGATTTGAGCCAGGTCAAGCATATTGAGGACATTGGTATAGGTTAGCTCGTAGCCCAGTGAGAAGCCAATAATGTCAAAGTCTTTTAGAGGGCGTTTAGATTCTAGGCTAGCCAGGGGTATCCCCCTCGCCCGCAATATTGCCTCCATATCCACCCATGGGGCATAAACCCTCTCGGCAAGGACATCCGGCTGGCTATTGAGCAGCTCATAGAGGATAGGCAGAGCCATATTGGACATGCCTATTTCATATAAGTCAGGGTAGGTGAGGGCTATCTTAATGTTGGTTGAGTCCCAATCCTTGACGATGCTGTTCCACTCACCACCGGTATAGCGGGCGGGCTTGGTAACCTGATACAGTATATTATCGGGATAGTTCAATTTGTTGCCTCCAGACAGTTAATTATAGGCTCTGGACTCTTCAGGTGCAAACTGCCTTAGAAAGGTTGTTTATCCACCCCATTAGATTTCCTAATGGGGTCAGGGGGATAGGTTGCCATACAATCTCCTTAGAGTGTGAAAAGCCAATACGGGCATACCAAAGGATGAGGAATGTTGTATAATAGCGTAGTGTAAGCTTGAACTAAAAAGATAAGGAAACAGGATAAAGATGAGCAGCAGATTAGACCGTATAGAGCAGCAGCGACGGCAAAAGCTGGACCGAATTAGAGCCCGGGGTATTAATCCTTATCCCTATGGCTATCACCGCAGCCACACTGCCCAGCAAGCCATAGCTCTACTTAAGCAGCAGGAAGAAGGCTTGACCAAGGAGGAGGAAGTCAGTATTGCCGGACGGGTTATGGCGAACCGCTCTATGGGTAAAATCTCGTTCGTTGATATCCGCGATGGCTCAGGGAAGATTCAACTATTATTCCCTAGAGACCGTCTTGGTGAGCCGAACCTTGAGCTGTTTAAGGATATAGATATCGGCGATATTATCGGGGTCAGCGGTAAGCTTTTTCGAACGAAGAGTAAGGAACCGACCATTGAGGTAGAGAGCTTTACTCTGTTGGCTAAGTCACTTCAGCCCTTACCGGAGAAGTGGCATGGACTTAGTGACATTGACAAGCGATACCGCCAGCGCTACCTTGACCTTATCACTAACACTGAGACCAAAAGTATCTTTCAGGTGCGTAGTCAGGTTATCACTGCCCTACGGGAGTTCCTCAATCGGCGGGGATTTTTAGAGGTAGAAACGCCGGTGCTGCAATCTTCCGCCGGCGGTGCTTTAGCCCGTCCCTTTGTCACTCACCATCACGCCCTTGACCAGGACCTATACCTGCGCATTGCCACCGAACTTCATCTTAAGCGACTGATTATCGGTGGTTTTGATAAGGTCTATGAGCTGGGTCGTATTTTCCGCAATGAAGGAATTTCTGCCAAGCATAATCCCGAGTTCACCATGCTTGAAAGCTACGAAGCCTATGCTGATTATCAGGATGTGATGGAGATGCTTCAGGAGATGGTGTCTGCAGTGAGCCGACAGGTCTTGGGCGCCGAGCAGGTTGAATTCGGTGGTAACATCATCAACTTTAAGCCGCCCTGGCCGCGGTTAGAATTGCGGCCGGCAATTGAGAAATATAGCGGCATTGACTTTGAGAAGTATCCTGATACTGAGTCCCTCCGGGCTGAGATGTTACGGTTAAAAATGGAGGTTGACCCGCAAAAGGACCGAGGCCGGCTGATAGATGAGCTTATTTCCACCTTTGTTGAGCCCAATCTGATGCAACCCACCTTCCTTGTAGACTACCCGGTGGAGATGTCGCCCTTAGCCAAGACAAAGCCTGGTGATGACCGCCTGGTAGAGCGTTTTGAAGCCTTTGCCGGCGGAATGGAGATCGCCAACGCCTTTACCGAACTGAACGACCCTATAGAACAGAGACAGCGCTTCCGCCAGCAACAAAAGGAACGCCAGGTAGAAGGGGAGGAAGTAGAAACTGTGGGTGAAGATTTCCTGCTGGCACTGGAGTATGGCATGCCCCCCACCGGTGGACTGGGGGTGGGCATTGACCGCCTGGTGATGCTACTCACCGGCCAGCCCTCAATTCGTGAGGTAATCCTGTTCCCCCAGCTAAGGGAGAAGCCGTAAAGAGAGTTGAAGATAGGTTTGACGGTAGTCAATAATCTGCTATACTAAAAGAAGGACCGCTTAGGAGAACGATAAGATGGAAAACCTAGAGCAAAGAAGGCAAAATGATGAACCATCTCCATCTTCTTCACCACCAGAACCAGATGAAGTAATTGAAGAAGCTGTTCGGCCACCGAGACCAGACGAAGAGCCAGATGAGGTAATAGAGAAAGGTTTATAGGGCTAGGTTTTAGTTGGGTCATACGAAGGTTAAAAAGACTGCTAGTATGAGAAGTGCGGTTTCAATGGCAAGGAGCCACATAGCCTTTCGTCCATGTGATGTCTTAGAGAGGAGCTTTGTTTCATTAGCTCTATAAGAGACGAGGCATTGGCCAGCTACCCATTCTCTCATTGCTGGATCGTCACGCTTCCTGCATAATTCCTGAAGTCTCTCAAGGTTGGGGCGGAAACTCCATTTCCTAAATCTATAAGCACGAACTGCAAATGCAATAAGGGCAATATAAATTGCTCCAGCCAGCCCTAAAAGCACGATAGCACATAGCGGTAGTTGTTCGACCCCACCGACCCGAAAAGCAGCGGCAAATACAGCTATAATGACGCTAGCAAATCCTATAATAGATGCCAGTTTCCTATCAATAGCCTCCATTCGGTTCATTTGGGCATCGAGCCTGTTCATGGTAACGTCAAAGAAGACTTGAGGACTCGATTGGCTATCAGTGCTCGCATTATTCATATTCTGTAACCCCTAGATGTCTTAGCTCTTAACCATGCTATAATATATCTATAATATACAAGGAAAGTCTCAACTTGACAAGAAGGGTAGGGGTGCCAAAAGGAGAGTTAAAGAGAGGCTTCGCCTCTCTTATATAACCCATTCCCCCTCCCTTGTAAGGGAGGGGGACAAAGGGGGAGGGTTGGTAAGATTATGCTTGACCTGAAATTTATCCGAGAAAATATAGACCTGGTGCGGGAAGCGGTAGCCAAGCGTCAGGATACTGCCCCGCTGGATGAAATATTGCAGCTTGACTCAGAGCGTCGCCAGAAGCTCCTTGAGCTGGAAGGACTTAGGCACGCCCGAAAAGAGGCTGCCCGAGAGAGGAAAACAGTTTCTGTGGATGAGGGGCGTGGTCTGCGTGCCCAGATAAGAGCCCTGGAGGATGAGGTCAGGAGTTTTGATAAGCAACTGCAAGGGCTTCTACTGCAAGTGCCCAATATCCCTCACCCCACGGTGCCTGAAGGTAAAGACGAAAGCGATAATATCGTGGTGCGCTCCTGGGGAGAGCCGGGGAGATTTGATTTCTCCCCCACCCCTCACTGGAAGCTGGGGGAATCTCTGGGCATCATTGATTTTGAGCGGGGAGTAAAGCTATCCGGCAGCCGCTTCTATGTGCTCAGGGGGTTGGGTGCCCGATTGCAAAGAGCCCTTATCTCCTTTATGCTCGACCTCCATACTGCCGAGCATGGCTATAGTGAGGTTTACCCACCGTTTATGGTCAAGAGGGAGTGCATGGTCGCCTCAGGTAACCTGCCCAAGTTTGCCGATAATCTATACCATGATGAAGAGGATGACCTCTGGTTTGTGCCGACGGCGGAGGTGCCCATCACCAACCTGCACCGTGATGAGATTATCGCACCGGGGGTTTTACCCCTCTATTATGTCGCTTATACTGCCTGTTTCCGCCGTGAGAAAATGTCAGCCGGGAAGGATACCCGGGGCATAAAGCGGGGTCACCAGTTTGATAAGGTAGAGATGTATAAATTTACTGAGCCGGGTAACTCTGACGAGGAACTGGAAAAGATGGTTAATAATGCCGAACGGGTTTGCCAGAAACTGGAACTGCCCTACCGGGTGAAGCAGCTGTGCACGGCTGATTTAGGCTTTGCTTCTACCAAGTCCTACGATGTTGAAATGTGGGCTCCCGGCTGTGATGAGTGGCTGGAGGTAAGCTCCTGCTCCAGCTGTAGTGATTTTCAAGCCCGAAGGGCTAACATCCGCTACCGCCTCTCCCCTGAGGATAAGCCCCAGTTTGTCCATACCCTGAACGGCTCCGGGCTAGCCCTGCCCCGGGTGCTCATCGCCATCATGGAAAACTACCAGCAGGCTGACGGCAGCATAATTATACCTAAAGTGCTGCAGCGCTTTGTGGGGGAGAGGGTGATTAGGTAATTATCATGTCATACCAAAATGAACAAACAAGCCTTCAGACTATGAAGAGTATAACCGTGTACTTGAGGAAGCTAAAAAGACTCAACCTGAAAGAGTCACTGACATCAATTCTATAGCAAAAAAACATCATGGCTACGATAGAGACGATATGAATGACTTAGCAAAACTACATGAAGTAGACGCATCTGCTTCAAAACTGCTTGCAAGACTCAAGCCTAGCAGAGAACAGAAAGGTAAAGAGGAAGTTTTGTCCAACTTAGAACTGATCTTTAACCGTTTTCATCAGGTCACTAGGCAGTTGAGAAGTAGACACGACTCTAGAGAAACGATTGATGTTAGTGATGAGTATGATGTTCAAGACTTAATACACGCCCTATTGAAGATATACTGTGATGACATTCGACCCGAAGAGTGGACACCAAGCTATGCTGGAAGCGCTAGCAGGATGGATTTTCTTTTGAAAGATGAACATTTGGTGGTCGAAGTAAAGAAAACTAGAGATACTCTACGCGACAAGCAAATCGGAGAACAGCTCATAGTGGATATTACGAAGTATGGGGAGAATCCCGATTGCAGAACTCTCGTGTGTTTTGTTTATGACCCCGAGGGATTGATTTCAAATCCTACAGGTCTAGAGAATGACCTTCGAAAATTGTCAACAGAGCGTTTAAACGTGAGAGTGCATATCACTCCCAAGTAGGCAACTCTTTGGAATCTTGGGCAAGTTATTTACAAGTATAATGTACAGGGAGTCAAACTGTTGTCAATCAGCGAAATGGGACACATTTTAAACCGAACACTTTTGCATAATCAGGCGGCATTAACAATCTCCCTGAGGCCTTGGTTGTAGTCTTTGCGGCGATTAATTGTTAGTATTTGT